>Ga0335085_10003085_pt1 | contig 29664 bp, 20 predicted proteins | sample Lox_Sample_45_FD_206712 | JGI IMG/M metagenome (GOLD analysis project Ga0335085, IMG submission 206712) | Soil microbial communities from Loxahatchee National Wildlife Refuge, Florida, United States - Lox_Sample_4.5 | ecosystem: Environmental > Terrestrial > Soil > Wetlands | place: USA... | reverse complement strand
CGAGCTGAGGGAAACGGAAGCCTTTGTTTCAAAGGTGATTCAAAATGAGGAAGAACGTTTCTCTGAAACCTTGAATTCAGGGCTCAGTATCCTGCGAGAGGAGTTGGAGGGACTGCAGAAAGAAGGCAAGGCTATTCTTTCCGGAGAAGTGGCCTTTCGGCTCTACGATACCTATGGATTTCCCCTGGACCTGACCGCCGAGATTCTACAAGAGAGAGGGATGAGTTTTGATGAAGAGGGTTTCAGGGTCCAGATGGAGGAACAGAAGCATAAGAGTAAGCAGTCATGGCAGGGAATGGGCGAAGGAAAAACAAAAGAAGTGTACCGGCGGCTGGCCAGTGAAGGAGTGAAGGCGGCCTTCGTAGGATATAACGAGATTCAATCTGAATCGAAAATTCTGAAATTGATCAAAGGCGACGAGATCGTTTCTTTCGCGAGAGAAGGGGACGAAATCGAAGTGGTTATAGAGAAAACACCCTTTTATGGAGAAGCAGGCGGCCAGGTCGGGGATCGAGGAGTGATCTTCCATGAGGAATTCTCCTTGGAAGTGGAGAACACCATCCGACCCGTGGAGGAGTTGATCGTTCATCAGGTGAAAGTCAAGAGAGGAGCAGTGAAAGAAGGGATGGCGGCAGTTCTCCAGGTGGATTTGGAGCGTCGGAAAGCCATTGCCTTGAACCATACGGCGACCCATGTCCTTCAGGCCGTGTTGAGGGAAGTGCTAGGAGATCATGTCCATCAGGCAGGATCTCTTGTTTCGCCAGAACGGTTGAGGTTTGACTTCACTCATTTTGCCCCGATGGAAAAGGAAGAACTGGAACGTGTGGAAGCCCTGGTCAATCGAAAAATTCGAGAGAACCTAAAATTAGAGACGAAGATCATGAACGTAGAAGAAGCTCTGCAAACAGGAGCGATGGCTCTCTTTGGAGAAAAATACGGCGAGAAGGTTAGGGTGGTGAGGATCTCGGACTTCAGCATGGAACTCTGCGGAGGAACTCACAGCTCGATGACGGGCGACATCGGTCTTTTCAAAATTGCGAGTGAATCGGGGGTCGCTGCAGGTGTGAGAAGGATTGAAGCCCTGACCGGGGAAGGGGCCTACCAATTTATCAAGGGGGAGGAGAAGGAACTTTGGGAAATCGCCTCCTCCATCAAATCCGTTCCGGGGGATCTTTCATCGAAGATAGAGCGGTTACTTGAAAAGCAGAGAGAGTTGGAAAGAGAACTCTCCTCCTTTCATGACAAGTTATCCTCTCAAGAGCTCTCGAATCTCCTTCCTTTAGTCAGAGAGGTCAAAGGTGTGAAAGTCCTTTCAGCCAAGGTGGACGGGAAGGATATCAAGCGGATGAGAGAGTTCGTCGATCAATTGAAGGGAAAGGTTGGATCGGGGATCATCCTTCTGGGAGGCCATAGCCAAAATAAAGTCTCCTTATTGATGGGGGTGACTTCAGACCTCACCCATCGATTCAATGCGAACGAGATGATTAAAAAGATAGCGGTTCACATTGGAGGAACCGGAGGAGGTCGCCCTGATTTTGCGCAGGCGGGAGGGACGGATTCAAAGAAATTGGATGAGGCATTGAACGCCCTTGAGGATCTTATTTGAGTCGCTCACTCGGAAATACGATCCCCCCACTCCCGTCGCCGAGGGAGGACAGGGGGGATTTTTTTGTAATTCATTTTAAGGTCACCCCCTCGGTAGAGTATTTCATCAAAGAGGCCCGGAAGAGTGATGTCTAGCCTAAGAACACGTTTTGCACCCAGCCCGACGGGCGATCTCCATATCGGAGGAGCACGAACGGCGTTATTCAATTGGCTTCTGGCACGCCATTCCCACGGGGTGTTCGTCCTTCGCATTGAAGACACAGATGTGGCCCGATCCACCCAAGAATCGATCCAAGTGATCCTGGATGCCATGACCTGGTTGGGAATGGATTGGGACGAAGGTCCTTTTTATCAGACGCAACGGATGTCGTTCTATCAGCAGGCTGCTGAGAAACTGTTGAAGGAAGGCAAGGCTTACCCGTGCTACTGTACTCCGGATGAATTGGAGAAAAAGCGGGACGCCGCGCTGAAGGCGGGAATCAAGCCCAAATACGACCGGACGTGCCTGCATCGAAAATCCTTTCCTCCTGGAAGGGCTTATACCATCCGCTTCCTCTCTCCGGACACGGGGAAAACGCTGGTGGAGGACCTCATTCAAGGCCGGGTGGAATTTGACAATACGGAACTGGATGACCTCATCATCATGAGAAGCGACGGATTCCCGACTTATAATTTTTCAGTGGTGGTGGACGATGCAACGATGGAGATCACGCATGTCATCCGGGGAAATGATCATCTCAACAATACCCCCCGCCAAATTCAGATCTACCAAGCCCTGGGGTACGCTCTCCCCCAATTTGGCCATGTCTCGATGATTTTAGGTCCGGATAAGAAAAAACTTTCTAAGAGACATGGGGCCCAGTCGGTCATGGAGTATCAGAAGATGGGCTATCTCGGCCAGGCGGTCGTCAACTATCTGGTGCGCTTGGGATGGGCTTACGGCGACCAGGAAGAGTTCAGCCGGGAAGAGTTGATCGAGAAGTTCAGCTTGGAAGCAGTCGGGAGGTCTGCTGCGGCGATCAACCCTGGAAAATTGGACTGGCTGAATGCCCAGTATATCAAGAAGGTAGCGTTGGAAGAATTGGTACGGGGAGTTCGGCCTTTCATTGAAGCCAAAGGGTATTCGAACGTTAACCCGGATCTTCTGAGAAAAGCCGTCCTCTCACTTAGGGAACGGGTGAAAACCTTAGTCGAAATGGCGGAGGTCTCCGAATTTTACTTTTGTGAAGAGATCCCTTATGATGAAAAAGCCGCTGCAAAATTTTTGAACCCAGAGACCCTGCCCGTGCTCCATCAGGCGATCACCTCGTTATTCAACGAATCTGTTTTTGAAAAAGAGAGGGTTCATGGTCTCCTTCACCGGCTGGCTGAAACGCGAGGAGAGCCCTTGGTGAAGATTGCCCAACCCGTTCGGGTGGCCCTCACCGGGCGAACCGTTAGCCCCCCGATTGATGAGGTGATGGAGGTTTTAGGCAAAGCAGAGGTGCTCAAGCGGCTCCAGAAGGCAATCGAGTATGTCAAGAAATCCGAAACAAACCAAAAATCCCAATGACCAATTTTTCAAGACATCTTTGTCCATCGTTGAGTTTTGTATTTCGGTCATTTAAGATTGTTTCGAATTTCGGATTTGATGCTTCGAATTTAAATATAAATGAGAAGATTTTATGAAACTCAAATCACTTGAAGCGATTGGATTCAAATCCTTTGTCGATCGCCTCCATCTCACCTTTCCGGGAGGAATCACAACGATCGTCGGTCCCAATGGGTGTGGGAAGTCCAACTTTGTGGATGCGGTGCTCTGGGCCATTGGTGAACGAAGCGCAAAACACTTACGGGGAAAGTTGATGGAGGACGTCATCTTTAACGGGACGGACGGCAGGAAACCCTTGGGGATGGCGGAAGTGAGTTTGACCTTCGCGAATGAAGATGGATTGGCTCCAAAAGAATATGAGCAGTACAGTGAGATTACCGTGACACGGAGACTCTATCGGTCGGGAGAAAGTGAATACCTGATAAATAAGACGCCCTGCCGATTGCGAGACATCACGGATCTCTTTTTGGATACCGGCATCGGAATCAATGGTTACTCGATTGTCGAACAAGGACGCGTCGAGTATCTGATTAATTCCAACCCACAGGATCGACGTCTACTCATCGAAGAGGCGGCGGGCATCGCCAAATACAAAGAGAGAAAAAGGCTCGCCCTGATGAAGATGGAAGCGACTCAACAAAACCTTCTTCGGATTCAGGACATCGTCGCTGAGGTGAAGCGACAGATCGTCACCCTGGAACGTCAAGTGAAGCGGGCAGAGGAGTATAAGGCCGTACGCAAGGAAGTGAAAGAGATCGAAATTCGTTTTGCCCTTCAGGAGTACGCCGAGCTTTCGGACAAGGGGGAGGCCGCAAGAGGTTATCTCAAAGCCCTTCGAGACCGAGAGATGAACGTTTCCAGCCAAACGGCTCAGAAAGACGCTCTCGTCGAAACCAAGAGACTGGAGGCAACGGAAGAAGAAGAAAGACTCCGAAGTCTCCAGGAAGGACTTTTCGAACTGGGAAAGAAAATTCAAAAAGGGGAAAACGAAATTGAATTTTTCAAGAGAGAAGAAGGGGGCCTTCGGAAACAGGAAAATCAGTATAGGGAAGAGGTGAGGCAGGCACTTCATGCTTGGCGAGGAACGCGAAGAGATCGAAAGAGAGCAGAACAGGCCAGGCAGGAATCCGGGGAAGAACGCCGTGAGACCGAAGAGATTCTGAGAGAGTGGGAAAGCCTTTTCAACGATTTTAGGACAACCCACCACGAGCTTGCAGAGGAATTGGAAGCTGAGAAAATCAGTTTGATTGATACGCTCACTCAGCTCACCTCTCTCAAGAACCGCCTGGCCCATCTCGAGGAGAGGAAAGAAGATCTTCAGAAGCGCATTCGGTCCAATGGCCAAGAGTTCGAAGAAACGAGCGTGAAGCTGAAACAATTGGAAGAAGCCCTGTCCGAGAAAATAAGGGAGAAAGAAGGAAACCTCTCTATCCAGTCGGCCCATCAGGAAGAGAAGGTGCGATGGGAAGAAGAGATCGAAAAGCTCAAAGAGACCTTGGCGGAGAAACAAGCAGAGCGGTTAGCCTTGGATGAGACGTTGAGACAAGACCGCTCTCGATACCTCTCTCTCAAAGAACTCCAGGAAAATTTTGAGGGGTTCGAAAAAGGCGTGAAGTCTCTTCTTCTGAGAAAGAGGGAGGAGCAGGAGAAGTGGGAACGTATCTTAGGGGTGGTCGCCGATATTTTCGAACCGGAACCGCGACATGAGATTCCTTTGGAAACCGTCTTGGGACAACGATTGCAGTACATTATCGTGGAAGGAGAAAAGGAAGGTCTGGAGGCGATGACCTTCCTTAAACGGGAGTCTCTCGGTCGGGGAAGTTTCATCCCGAAAGGGGTTCAAGGGATAGGGAATAGAGATCACTCTCATGACGAGGGGAGACCCGTTCCTCTCTTGCGTTTCGTGAAGGTGAAGGAAGGGTTTACTCCCCTAGCGGAGTTCTTGATCGGAGGAGTCGGTGTTGTCGAGGGTCTGAAGGAAGCGCTCCACTGGATCAAGGAAGAAGAAGGGTTCACAACCCTCGTCACCTTGGAAGGAGATATGGTAGAGCGCTCCGGAGTCTTATCCGGCGGCAGCCACGATCAAGGCCTTGGGATTTTAGAGAGAAGGAGAACGATCAAGGATCTGGAAAAGAAAATTGGAGAGGGGGAAGAAATCTGCCGCAGGGCCAATGAAGAAGAGGACCTCCTCCGTCGGGAGATTGCTGGAAGGGAAGGCCAGCTTGCAAACAGGAAGAGAGAGATTCAGGAAAAAGAGATTGAACTCCTCCATCAAGAAAGGGATTTGGAAGGGTTGAATAAAGAGATTCTCCAATTTCGGCAGCGGAAGGAAGTCGTCCAATTTGAGCAGAACCAACTCGAAGAGGAAAATCAAGATGTAGAGAACGAAAAAAAGGAAGTCTCGGCTCAAATGGAGACCGGGGAGGCGACGAGGAAGCAAAGGGAAGAGCAGGTCCAGTCCTGGAAAAAGAAGGCAGAAGAGATCGGTGAGGGAACAGAAGAACTGGGAGAAAAGATCACGGAGAAGAAGGTTGTTTTAGCCTCCCTCGAGGAGAAACGGAAAGGGTTGGAAAGCCAGATCCAGAATCTTACAGAGAGCCAGAGGGCTTTAAAGGAACAGATCCTTAAGAAAGTCAACGAGATCAGGGAATGCCGGGAAGAAATGACTTCCCTTCGTGAGAAAGTCCAACAATGGGAAAAGGATTTGGAAGAGGCCCTGAAACAACACCAGGTTGAAGAAGAAAGGCTTTCCACCCAGAAAGAGAAGGTGGAAGCCCTTCTGAACGAATGGAAAGAGATGGAAGCCTCCTCAAGATATCTGCGTCGAGAGTTGGAGGAGGTGAGGCAGAAGATCCATGAGGAAGAGATCTTGGCCGCCGAGGTCCAGTTGAAACTCACCCACCTCCAGGAATCGATGAAAGAGCGATACGGTGCGACACTCTCCACATCGATCGGGGCCCCTGCAGAGTTCCCGAAGGAGGAGATGTCCAAACGGTTGGCGGATTTAAAAAAAGCCCTGGAAGGGTTTGGAGAAGTCAACCTGATGGCCATCGAAGAATATCAGGAGTTGAAACAGCGGCATGACTTCCTGTCAGAACAGCAAGCCGACCTCCACCAAGCCCTCGATTCCTTGAAAAAGGCGATTCTCCGGATCAATCGGACAACGACCAAACGATTTTTGGAAACCTTCCATCTGGTTAATGAAAAATTCAAGGAGGTCTTTGGAAGACTCTTCAAGGGCGGGCAGGCGAGCCTCTTCCTGTTAGACGAGCAAGATCCTGCCACCACAGGGATTGATATCATTGCTCAACCTCCTGGGAAGAAACTTCAGAATATCGACCTGCTCTCCGGCGGAGAGAAAGCTCTGGTCGCAACGGCCTTGCTTTTTGGGATCTTCATGATCAAACCGACTCCCTTCTGTTTACTGGATGAGGTGGACGCGCCGCTGGATGATGCGAACATCAATCGTTTTATCGAATTGGTCAAGGAATTTTCAAAAACCTCTCAGTTTATCATGATCACCCACAACAAGAATACCATGGAAGCTGCCCAAACCCTTTACGGGATTACGATGGAGACTCCCGGGGCATCGAAGGTCGTCTCAGTCCGATTGAACTAACAGGGGTCATTTTGCTCAATTGTTTTTAGAAAAACAGTAGAGCATTTTCAAGCCTACCCTTCGTGGTTACATACGGCAATTCCCTTATCCCGCCATCATAATGAATCCATTTATTTAGAGAGATATTCGCAGTGCCAGGCAAAAGATTTGGTCTGAAGGTGCAGCCCACGGCGGTGTCGGCGCCTGCTTCATCGACAGGAATTTGTTCCGCTCCTGGAACCCTAGGGTTCGGCTGGCAGAGCGGACAAAGAGAACCAGAGGTCCTATGCAAGAACTTTGTCGGATCACGGATGGAAACATGAAAAGGTAAAGGTTGAATAAACAGTTGCTTTCTGATAGCATCATTTGGACGATTTTCTCTTAAGGGAGGAGAGCGATGAAGGAAAGTCCTAAAAAGGCGTCAAGAATCCATTATGGATGGGTTGTCATTGCCATGGGAACGTTGACAACCATTGGAGCCCACGGGTTCGGTCGGATGGCCTATACACTCATCCTGCCGAGCATGAAAGACGGTCTTCATTTCAGTTACGCGGAGCTGGGGCTTTTAGGAACAGGGAACTTCATCGGTTACCTCAGCCTGGCCATTATCGGAGGGTTTTTGGCTTCTCGATACGGGTCGAGAGTCGTCATCACTTTTGGCCTGATTCTGATGGGCTTGACCATGATTCTTACAGGCTTGGCTCAGAGTTTTTCCTTCGCCTTCTTCATGCGACTGTTAACAGGGTTTGGGAACGGAGCTGCCTATGTGCCGGCCATGGCGCTCGGCTCGGCCTGGTTCGTCTTGAGACGAAGAGGATTTGCCACTGGCATTGTTTCAGCCGGAATCGGTGGAGGTACTTTGATTGCCGGTCTGATCGTTCCCCCTCTTTTGAAAGCCTATGGGACAGAGGGCTGGAGGTTTTCTTGGTACTGTCTGGGTGGAGGGGTCCTTTTCATTTCATGCCTAGTTTATGCCTTCATCCGCAGCCAACCGGAGGAGAAGGGTCTCCCTCCCATTGGGTTCGACGAAACAAAAGACTCCCTAAAATCTCCGCCAGAGGAAAAAAAAGTGAAGTCCATCCAATGGGGCCTTGTCTACCGAGTCAAGGAGATATGGTATCTCGGGTTCGTTTATTTCATGTATGGTTTCTCATACATCATTTATATGACTTTTTTTGCGGCCTATCTCACCAAGGAGATGGGGCTGAGCCAGACGGAAGCGGGTGCTATTTGGGCCATGGTCGGAGGATTAAGCATTTTTTGTGGTGTGATCTGGGGTGGAATCTCTGACCTCCTGGGTCGAAAATATGGTTCAGCCTTAGCCTATATCACCCTGGCCGTGGCCTATGCCATCTTTGCCCTGGTGAGGAATCCAATTGGTTTCTACCTTTCTGCGGTGATCTTTGGCCTCACGGCATGGAGCATACCCACCATTATGGCTGCAGCGACTGGGGACTATTTGGGATCGAAACTGGCTCCTGCAGGACTCGGTTTTATCACCCTTTTCTTCGGGGTTGGGCAGGCGTTAGGACCTGCTGTGGGGGGTTATTTAGCCGATATCACACGTTCTTTTTTTGTGCCTTTCCTTTTGGCAACCGGGATCTCTCTAGCGGGGATGTTTTTCTCTTTCTACCTTAGGAAGCCGGCATCCGTGAATTAATTTGGCGGGGGCTTGACACGAATTCTCTATTTGCTATACTAAGCTCGGCCGTATTAAAATAAGAAAAGAAATCTTTTGATGTGAATAAAAGGGAAATTTTTCACATAAAGCCATTTCGATTGATTTTTGGGTTTTTCCCTGGACAGAATAAAACTTAAAGGAGCGGTTTATGAAAAAAGTAATGACCGGAAATCAAGCCATTGCAAGAGGCGCCTTCGAGGCTGGTGTAAAAGTAGCGGCCGCGTATCCAGGGACTCCAAGTACAGAGATCCTTGAGACCGTCGCAAAAGAGTATAAAAATATTTATGCGGAATGGTCTCCCAATGAAAAAGTTGCATTGGAAGTTGCCATTGGAGCCTCATTGGCCGGTGCGCGGGCAATGGCTTCGATGAAACATGTTGGGGTGAACGTGGCGGCGGATCCGCTGATGACCCTGTCCTATGTCGGGGTTAACGGCGGGTTGGTCCTTGTGACTTGTGATGACCCGGAGCTTTATAGTTCGCAAAATGAGCAGGACAATCGCCACTATGCAAGGTTTGGGAAAATCCCCATGTTTGAGCCGAGTGATAGCCAAGAGGCAAAGGACTTTCTAAAACTGGGGTTCGAAGTCAGCGAGACCTTCGATACACCGGTCATGCTTCGAGGCGTCACGCGGATCTCTCATTCGAAGGGAATTGTCGAATTACAGGAACCGGTCGTTCCTCCAGTACCGATCGAGGTCAGGAAGCAGACGGCGAAATATACCATGTTACCTTCCTTCGCCCGGATAAAACATGGGGTTGTTGAGGAGCGATTTGCAAAATTGCAGGAGTTTGCCGAGAAATTTCCGGGGAATCGCATTGAGATCAATGATCCGGCGATCGGGATCATTTCCGCAGGTATTTCATATGAATACGCAAAGGAAGTCTTCCCAAATTATTCCTATCTCAAGCTTGGAATGGTGTGGCCTCTACCCAAAGATCTGATCGCCGAGTTTTTCAAGAAAGTAAAGAAGGTCATTGTGGTAGAGGAGTTGGATCCTTTCCTGGAAGATAATATCAGGGCCATGGGGTTCAAGCCCAAGGGCGGGAAGAATCTATTCTCAGTATGCGGGGAGTTCAACCCCCTCATCGTGGAGAAGGGGATACTAGGGAAAAAGTTCAAGAAACCCGAGCCTGTGTTTAAGGAACCTCTTCCGCCCAGGCCGCCCAATCTTTGTCCGGGATGCCCCCACCGGGGGGTATTCGCTGCGATAAGAAAGTTGAAACTCGTTGCCGCAGGCGACATTGGATGTTATACGCTAGCCGCCTATCCGCCGCTGAGCTCATTGGACACCTGCATCTGTATGGGGGCAAGCATTGGCCAAGCCCATGGGATGGCGAAAGCGCTGGGGGAGGCCGGAAAGGGAAAATTCGTGGGCGTGATCGGAGACTCAACGTTCCTTCATGGCGGAATCGCCCCTTTAATGAACATGGCCTACAATAAGAGTTATGCAACGGTTATCCTTCTTGACAATCGAACCACTGGCATGACCGGCTCACAGGAACACCCGGGGACCGGATACACGATACGGGGCGAAAAGACGCATAAGATCGATTTCGTCCGGCTGGGTGAAGTTTTGGGGGTGGAAAATATCAGAAAGGTGAACCCCTGGAACTTGGAGGAGACGGAAAAGGTCATCAAAGAAGAAGTTGAAAAAGACTCGCCTTCCCTGATCGTCACTGAAGGTGCGTGTGTCCTTCTTCGGAGAGAATTCAAAAAATATAACAAACCCCTGATGGTGGATTCCACCAAATGCATCGGTTGTAAAACCTGTATCAACCTGGGCTGCCCGGCGATATCCTACCAGAAGGTGGAAGGCGAGATGGCGTTGACCAAGGATGGGAAGAAACGGAAGGGTATCTCCTATATCGATCCCTCTCTCTGTCCGGGGTGCCATCTCTGCTACCAAGTGTGCAAATTTGGAGCGATTCAGAGTCAGGAGGAGAAGCCCGTATTCGGTTTTGAAACGATGTAGTCGATTTTTAAGAAGAGGAGAAGGATCTATGGACAATCACACAATGAATGTGCTGGTGGTAGGGGTTGGAGGGCAGGGGGTTATCCTGGCCAGCGATATCATGTCCGAAGTCTTCATGGAAGCGGGTTATGATGTCAAGAAAAGCGAGATACACGGAATGGCCATGAGGGGAGGCATCGTCAGCTCTCACTTCCGATTTGGCAAGAAGGTTCATTCCCCGCTGATCAAGGAAGGGGAGGCGGATATCCTCTTCGCCTTCGAACAACTGGAGGGTTTACGGTGGCTGAACTTTCTACGGCCCAAAGCAAAAATCATTATGAATGACCATAAGGTGAATCCTCCCATTGTCAACCTTGGCGAGATGGACTATCCTCAGGGCATTCCCGGGATGATCGGTTCTAAATTCAAAGATTTCTATCTGGTCAAAGGGACGGAGATCGCACTCCAGATGGGGGACGCGCGCGCCGCCAACGTCGTGCTCCTCGGGGCCATGTCCAGACTGTTCGATATCAAAGAGGAACTCTGGCTAAACACCATTCTGAAATACCTTCCCCCGAAAGTTCACGACCTGAACAGAAAAGCGTTCGCTACGGGTCGAGGGGAGATTCATCAAGCCTAAAAGGTGAGAAAGAGCAGATGAGGCAGGAAGGGCGAGGCCCGGCGATTGCGGCTTCGCCCTTTTTTTCCGCCGATTCATTTCGTTTTTGCAGATTCCTGCTTTGCCAAAGAGGATTCGGATTACATTCTCCTTTCATCGATCACCCGCTTGGCCTTCCCCTCGCTTCGGGTAATGGTTTTAGGCGGTACCAGCCGGACCTTGACACCGATGCCGGTCATCCCGCGTATCTTGCCCTCGACCATCTTCTCTACCTCGGCAATCTTCTTGGGACCTGCATCATAAGTTTCCTGCCGCGCCTCCACATCGACATTGAGTTGGTCTAAATAACCCTTCTTTTTGACGATAATGACATACTGGGGTTCAATTTCCCTTATATCGAGCAGGATGCTTTCAATTTGGGAGGGGAAGACATTGACCCCGCCGATGATGAGCATATCGTCGCTCCGGCCGTAGATTTTGTCCATCTTGATCAGCGTTCTCCCGCATTCGCATTTTTCTCTCCGAAGGGTTGTGATGTCCCGAGTGCGATACCGAAGCAACGGCATGGCCTGACGTTGAATCGCCGTGAAGACCAGCTCACCCTTTGTCCCCAAAGGCAGCACCTCTCCTGTCACCGGGTCGATAATTTCTGCAATGAAATGATCTTCATTGACATGGAGTCCGTCTTGTGCAACGCAGTCATAGGCAGTTCCTGGACCCCCAAACTCTGTAAGGCCGTAGGCCTCCATGGCCTTGATCCCCATCCGCTCCTCGATCTCTTTCCGCATGGCAATCGTCCAAGGTTCAGCGCCGAAGACGCCGATGCGGAGCGGCGAGTCTTTGATCTTCACCCCCATCTCATCAGCCCTCTCGGCAATGGTCAATGCGTAGGTAGGAGTACAAAAAAGGACGGTGACACCAAAGTCCTGCATGATCAGGATCTGTCTTTCTGTCTGGCCTGAAGAGATGGGAATGACCGCGCAACCGACACGTGTCGCTCCCTGATGGAAGCCCAGCCCCCCCGTGAAGAGCCCCATCCCGTACGAATTCTGGCAGATGTCACTCGAACGGACCCCTGCGGCATAAAGATTCCGGGCCATGCACTCAGTCCACTGGTCGAGGTCGCTTTGGGTGTAAGGTCCGGTAATGGGCTTCCCTGTGGTGCCTGAGGAAGCGTGAATCCTGATCACTTCCGCAAAGGGAACTGCGCAAAGACCAAAAGGATAATTGTCTCTTAAATCGGTCCGAGCGGTAAAAGGCAATTTCGAAAGGTCTTCCAGTTCCTTGAGGTCTTCGGGTTTGAACCCAACTTCGTTGAACTTATTTTTGTAAAACGGTACCCTTTCATACACCCATTTTACCGTCTTTTTGAGGTTCTCCAACTGAAGTTTTCTCATCTCCTCTACCGGCATGGTCTCAATCTTTTCATCCCAGTACTTCATCGTCATGCCTCCTTTTTTTAATGGATGGATTGGATGAAAGAGATAAGAAAACCGTTTAGAAACAAGCAGCTAGTCAATTCAAGCATGCCAAAAAGCGAGAGAGTCACGTTAGAATCAGAGATCAATTTTAGCATGTTATCTTTATCACAACCCCATCCTTTGTCAAGAATTTTGTTCAAAAGGGAAGAAGGATTGTGCTGCACCTATGTAGAGCAGCTCTCCGGCTTAAAGAACCCTGAACTCGGCGACGCGTGGGCTAACTTGAGAAAGTCTTTCAAGCAAAGAATACCCTGTCCTTGAGCCTCTTTGATCATCTGTTGAAAAATCTGTGCCGTCGCCAAGGCATCCCAAAAAGAGGAGTGGAGGTCCTCGATCGTCACATGATAGCGTTCAGCCACCGCACCCAGCGTGCTATCGGTTTTCTCCCTGGCTATCATCGACGCCGGCGTCTTCTTTGCAAGCAAGGCGTGGTCCAGGACGGCTGTATCCACGGCAATGTTCTGAATCGGAATGCCATAAAGGCGGCACATCTCGCGATTGAGGAAGCTCATATCCAGCCATTCGTGGTGGGCCACAAGTATGGAAGCACCAATGTACTTGATAAAACCCGGCAGAACCTTCTCAATAGTCGGCTTTCCATTCACCATCCGTGGCAAGATCTCATGGATCACGGCTGAAGCCGAGGGGATATCGCGATCTGGATTGATGATCTCGTGGAATGCATCCGAAAGATCGATGCGACCCTGTTTGAGGCGAACGGCGCTGATTGAAACGATGCGATCCCCCTTTTTCGCACGGAGACCCGTAGTTTCTGTATCAAAAATGACAAACTTTGTCTCGGTGATCGGCTGGTTGAAGTTGAAACCATGAAAGCCCTGCAGATAATCTCTTATGACCTCCGGCAAATCTTTCCGCCGAAGGTGGCGCTGGTAATATTGATTTCTCAAACGGCGCCAGATCATTTTCATAACGGCTCACTCAGATCCGAATGTCAAATGCGCGTTAGGCCTTTATATCATAACGCAGCTCCAAGAGCCCCTGCAGTCGATCGATGGTCTTGAAAGCTTCCTTAAGCATCGTCCTCTGGATGATGCTTAACTCATCCGGATTGACGTAATTATCGGGAACTCCTCCCTGGCGGAGGATGTTGACGTGATGGCGAACGCGAGTGAGCATGATGACATTAAACGCATCTCTCAGGTCGTCGGCGTCGGCAGGGGAGAGACTCTCTTTTTCAACGAGAGCAGAAATCCGGTCAAGGGTGTTCGTTTCAAACACCTTTTGGTCCAGAGCGAGTGTCCGGATGGCGTCGACCAAGGGAGTCAAGCCATTCAGTTTCAAATTCAGCTTGTTTTTGTGCTCTCCGGACTTTTCCACCACCAGCCTCTTGAAGAAGCCTAGAGGGGTTTTGTGAAGAATAGCGGTCTTGGCCATTTCTCTCGCAAAGCTATTTCCTTCGTTAAGTAGCTCCGAAATATGCCCCGCTGTCTGAGTTACCAGTTCATATTGACCATAGAGGGGGCGGCAATCGAAAAAGACGAAGGTGGCCAGAACCTCCTCGGCGGGGTAGTCCACATCGACGATCCAGTGCCTGAAATACCCTTTCCACACATGAAGGGGCTGACACCACTTGGGATTGGTGGCCATGACCCCACCCTTGCAGCGTGGGAACCCACACCGTTCCAACCCTGAAATCACCCTTTCGCTGAGGTTCAGAAAATAACTTCGAACTTCCTCCTCGCCTTCGGGAGAGTTGTCGGCAAAAACGAGCGCATTATCCTGGTCGGTCCTCAGCGTCTGCTCGCGGCGGCCTTCACTTCCCAGGGCCAGCCAGGCATACGGAACCGGCGGTCGTCCGTATCCTTCTCTGACCATAGCCTCTTCGGCCAGAACGATAATTTTTCGTGTTAGGTGGTCATTGAGCGTCGTAATCAGTTCACAGATATCCCCGGCCATGCCTCCGTGCTCAAGGATGACGTCCATCGCCAGATCGATGTTTTTCCGGATCGCAACAATCTCGTCGATGCTCTTGGCCTGTTGAAAGCCCTTGATCACGGCAACGGGATTGTTCCCTTGAGAGACCATCAGATCGAGCTCGGAAATGATGCCCACGAGCTTCATTCCATCCATGACCGGGAGATACTTGATCCGGTTGGTCATCATCGAGAGGATCGCCTCGAAGCAGAACGAATCGGGCGACACCGACTGGACCGGCCGATTCATCACATCGATGACAGGAAGGTTTGCCAACCTGCCAGAAGCCAGTACCTTGCTTCTCAGATCGCCGTCCGTCAGAATTCCTATGGGAACGCCGATATCGTCCACAACAATCACGGAGCCAACCCCTCGCTCTGTCATCCGGCGGGCCACGCCGACGATTGTTTCTTCCGGCGGGCAGGTTAAGACATTGGTATGCATCACCTCTTTGATCCGGCCGGTGAAGAGAACCTGCTCCGCTCCCGACTCCCCTTTTACAGAGGAATCCGCCGGCAGCGGCCTGCTATCAAACTGTTTGAATCCCTTGCTCGGCCCGGATGTAAAATAGAGGAAGACATCGGGATACTCACCGATGAGTTTCTTAAAGGCCTCCTTCTTAACGAGGTAGCAGAGGGTATCTTCCTCCGCCACGATCGTGAAAGGAGAAGGCTCCCCGCTTAAAAGGGAAATCAGCCCAAAGAAATCTCCTTCATCCCGGTAGTCATAGACCCTGTCCCCTTCCTTGCCGTCTTTTTCTGACAGCAGAAATCTCACACCCCCTGAACGGATGATGTAGAGAAACTGAGTCGGCGATCCCTTAGGACTTAAGATCGTGTTTCCTTTGGGAAAGTATTCGATGATGAGAGTGCGCACAAGTTCATCCATGGCACTCCTGGGAAGGAGATGAAAAGGTGGGACCGTTTTAATGAAATCTTTCAATTTTTCTAAGGGTAAGGCCTCGGGCATCTGATCGTCCTGCTTCTACGGATGGACTCAACTTTTATTAACACAAAAGGCGCTATTTTTGAATTGCTTATTTCGATCCGAGATTCGACAAAAAAAGGGGGCTCATAAAAAGCCCCCTTTTCCCTTCTTCTTCCCCGGTCTGCTATTTCTTGGCCGGGAACAGGAGATTCAGCGTCTTTTCTGAAGGCGGTTTCGTCAAAAAACTGACAACGAAATAGATTACCCCGCAGCCTATGACGAGAATCCATTCCATCGTCCCCATTCCGATCGTCTTCTTGAAAAGAACTGCCCATCCGCCGTAAAGGGTCATCACGGTTCCGTAGATGACCGTACAGACGGCGCCCCATTTCGTGGCCCGCTTCCAATAGTAGGAAATTGCCGTGACGAAGAAGAAGACAGCCCCGAGTCCCATCGCTGCCATCCCCATGAAGATGGAGAGCAGTTCGGGCGGTCTCACTAATGTCCAATAGAAGGGCAGGAAGAGGAAGAGGGCGATCAGGAAGTAACCCAGCATCAGCATGCTCTGGTCCTTTACCTTCGGCGCCCAAAGCTTAATGACATCCCGAGTGATATTGGCGCTCATGATGAAGACCATTCCTGCCAGGGTTGAAAGGGCTGCTGAGAAGAGGCCCGCCGTGTACAAGGCCAGCATGCCCGATCCGCCTAGGGCATGGGCGAGCATCGGTGCAGCAAGGTCTCCCCTCCAGGGCTCTATCTTAAGAAGCTGGGGACCATAGAGCATTCTGGCCACCAGGCCGTTGCTCGAGCAGTCGAGCATGATAGGAATACCCGTAAACAACCAGACGATCGCAACCATCCAGAAATAATCCTTCTTGGTCATCTTCTTCATCCCGAGAAACCGGCTCACATTATGGGGAAATCCGGTGGCCATGGTGAAGAAGATAACAGGCGTTGCAAAAATGCCAACCAGGCTTGACATGAGCTGAGTGGATCCAAGTTTTGGGAGGTCCGGCCTGATCAGACTCAACAGTTTCGGATCCTGGGCGACCAATTTAGAAGTGAGTTCGTAGAACCCACCGCTTTGGACAATCGCCACGATGCCGATCAGGGAACCGACAATGGCAAAGACAAGCCCCTGAAGAGCCATGGCATACTGGTTTCCGACATATCCGCCCATCGCCATATAGAGCCAGGCGATGAAGATGGAGAGCAAGAGGCACCAGAGGGGTGAGAGTCCGGTCAGCGCGTACCAAACGCTCGCTCCAGCCTTCAGTTGGCCAACGGAATACATGAAGAGGAAGAAAAGCATGGAAATGGCGATGACGGTCTGGAGCATTTTGGACTCAAATCGCTTGCCGATTGTTTCAGGGACGGTGGCGGCTCCCAACTTTACCGAGAACTCTCTTGTCTTGACCGACGCAAGCCAGATGCACGGGATGATACCGACGAGGCTCCATATCCCTGCGAACCACATGCCTGAAAAGCCGAGGGTATAGACGATCCCGGTACTTCCGCAGAAAGCCCAGCCTGAGATGTAAGAAGCGGAAAGAGCGGCGCCAGTGACGAGGGGGCCGATATCTCTATGACCTACGAGATACTCATCAAAGGATTTCCATTTCCTCTTTCCCAGAACGCCGAGAACGGCAGAGAGCAGCAGTAAAAGCGCCAGAGCGACAACTCCCCAGACGATCATTTCGGTCGTTGGCTTGGGTACGGGTATATATTGTGGATTCATTCTTCCCACCTCCTTTTCTTAATGATGATCCATGTCCCAATGAAGGTCATAAGAAATGTGAAAATAAATATTGTGCCCCACACGTACCAAGCATACATATAAGCAGATACATCCGGTTGCATAAGACACCTCCTTTCATGATTTGTTGTTTTTACTTTTCCGTGCAGAATTGGTTATATGAACCTTCCACCCCCCTTTCAAAAAAAGCCCGGCATCCATTCTACGAACGCCAGGCTTCTTCAATTATCTCCACCTCCCCCTCCTCTGAAAAGGTGAAAACCTGAACTGCCAATTTGTAAAATAAAAAAACTCAGTCGATAGAGTCTTTTAAGGGTCTGGAAGGAATAATGTTGCCGACCATTAGATACATAAAAAAAGTTTTTGTCAAGAAATTTTTACATTTGTGTGAGCAGAGGGAAGACTGGCCGTTCTGATGATCGTTTGCAAAATCCGACGGGATTATCCTTGCAGGCAAAGGCATCCCCCAATCAGTTTTTTCTCTCCACCGTCCAGGAACGACTAAAACAGGTCCTTAGAGGTTAAAAAGATAGAGAAATATTGCACGAACTATCCGAATTTGCTATAAATCCTTTCAGGAAGGAGGATTCATTATGAGGAGCCCGCATGTACACATCGGAGAAATACTGGCGAGGAACGCGCGGTTGTATCCTGACAGTGTGGCTCTCGTCGAGAGAATACCCGGCGAGAAGAAGAGGAGTGAGATCACCTGGAAGCAGTTTGATGAGCAGGCAAATCGTTTTGCCAATGTTCTAATTCATAAAGGGATAGAAAAGGGAGACAAGGTAGTTCATCTCATGATGAACTCCATCGACTGGCTGATTGCCTATTTCGGAATTATCCGTACCGGTGCATGGGCGGTTCCTCTGAACTTTCGTTTCACAGGCACTGAAATCGAGTACTGTAGCAGTGTTGCAGAACCTAAATGCTTTGTGTTTAGCCAGGAATTTATCGATCGAATCGATGGAATCAGGGGTGATCTTTCGACTGTAAAAGATTTCATTGCGGTTGGGAGAGAAATCCCGAAGTATGCAGAGTCCTTTGAAAAATTGCTTGAAAAAGCCTCTGCCCATTCTCCCAACATTGAAATCAATTACGATGACGCCTGCGGTCTCTATTTTACCTCGGGAACAACAGGGCAACCCAAACCCATTCTGTTGACTCACCGGAACATGGTCTCTGCTTGCATCACGGAAAATGCCCATCACCATCAGACGAGGGAAGACAATTTCATCCTCATCCCCCCCCTCTATCATACCGGGGCAAAAATGCACTGGTTTGGAAGCTTTATCGTGGGAGGGCGGGCTGTCATTCTGAAGGGGGTGACCCCCGAATGGGTTCTCGAAGCCATCAGCGAAGAGAAAGGGACGCTTATCTTTCTCCTGGTTCCCTGGGCAAACGATATCCTTTTGAAAATCGATAGCGGCGAGATCAAACTCAAGGATTACGATATCAAACAGTGGCGGCTCATGCACATCGGTGCTCAACCGGTCCCTCCATCCTTGGTGAGGCATTGGAAAGAGCGCTTTCCAAAGATGGCCTATGACACGAACTACGGCTTGAGCGAATCCACCGGGCCGGGTTGTGTTCATCTTGGAGTAGAAAATGAGCACAAGGTAGGGGCCATCGGGCTCCCTGGGTTCAATTGGGAAACCGCCGTTGTAGACGAAGAAGGAAATCCAGTCAAAGCAGGAAACGTAGGGGAACTGATCGTTCGCGGCGACGGCGTGATGAGGGAATATTACAAGAACCCTGAAGCCACTGCAAAGGCATTAAGAAATGGGTGGCTTTTCACGGGGGATATGGCCAAGCAGGATGAAGATGGATTCATCTTTCTGGTCGATCGGAAAAAGGACCTGATCATTTGTGGAGGGGAAAATGTTTTCCCGGTGGAGGTAGAAGATTTCCTCCATGCCCACCCGAGCATCAAAGACGTTGCCGCCATCGGTTGTCCTGATGAACGTTTGGGTGAGACCGTGGCCGTCATCATAGAAGTCAAGCCAGGGAAGTCTCTGACCGAGGAAGAGGTCATGAAATACTGTGAGCAATTGGCCAAATACAAACGGCCGAAGAAGATTTTCTTTGACGCGGTTCCCCGAAACCCCACGGGAAAAATAGAAAAGCCAAAGCTGAGAAAAAAATACGCCGGGATGGAAGAATCGTTTAAGGTTAAGTAAACTTCTTCTCCGTCCCGACGCGATTCCTGTTAAGGTTCCATGAACACCCCGTCCTGTGAACGGGGTGTTTTTTTATTCCCCCTCCAGAGTAGATAATTTCTTTCGCTGGGTGATGATGGGGACGACCAAAAGCAAGACTGCAACAATCAGGAAGCCCAGCGTGATCGGCCGGGTGACGAAAATGGAAAAATCCCCACGGGATAACATCAGTGACTGCCGGAGAGACGATTCCAGCTCTCCTCCGAGGACCAACGCCAGGACCAAAGGAGGGGCATCATAGCGAAACTTCCTCATCAGGTAGCCTACGATTCCGAAGATCAGCATGATGATCACATCCGCAGTGGTATTCGAAATACTGTATGCCCCGATCATACAGAATAGAATGATCAGGGGGTAGAGGAGGTAATAAGGGACTCTGAGAACCATCACCCACAGAGGGATGAGCGGGAGGTTGAGAACCAGAAGCATCCCATTGCCAATATACATACTTACAATGGTTCCCCAGAAGAGGTCCGGCGCCCTCGTCATCAGCAAAGGCCCTGGCTGAAGCCCGTGAATCATCAGGGCCCCTAAGAAAATGGCCATCACCGCATTGGACGGAATTCCGAGGGTAAGGAGGGGGATGAAAGAAGAGCCAGCGGCAGCATTGTTTGCTGACTCGGGCCCCGCCACTCCTGCAATGGCGCCCTTTCCGAACTCCTCTGGATGCTTGGATACTTTTTTCTCGATAGCATAGGAAGCGAACGAAGCCACGATGGCTCCACCTCCGGGAATAATTCCGAGAAAGAAGCCGAGCACCGTGCCCCGGATGATGGCCCATATGGAATCGGCCCAATCTTTCAGGTTGGGGAAAAGGTTCTTGATCTTAGCCGTAAGGATCTCTCGCTTGATTTCAGTTTCAAGGTTCTCGATCACTTCCGTGATACCGAAGAGACCCATGACAACGGGGACAAGCCCTACGCCGTCCAACAGAGCCTGGATATTGAACGTAAACCGGTATTTTCCGCTAATCGAGTCCATTCCAATCCCGCCGAGGGTCAAACCCACGGCGGCCATCATCAGGGCCTTGAGCATGGAACCGCTGCTCAGGAAGGTCAGGACCATAATCCCCACGATCATCAAAGCAAAGAATTCAGGCGGTCCGAAACGAAGCGCAATACCAGCCAATAGAGGCCCTACGAGCGTGAGGGCAATGACGGCTATCGTCCCGGCAATAAATGACCCGAAGGCTGCAATCCCCAGAGCGGGGCCTGCCCTTCCTTTCAATGCCATTTGATAACCGTCGATACAGGTCACGACGGAGGCTGCCTCACCGGGAATATTGACCAAGATAGAAGTTGTCGACCCTCCATACATGGCCCCGTAATAAATCCCGGCCAGCATGATCACCCCTGAAACCGGGGTCGCCTTGAATGTTGAGGGAAGAAGCAGGGCAATGGCAGCAGCGGGTCCAAGACCAGGCAAGACACCCACCAATGTCCCGATGAGCACTCCGAAGAAACAGTAAATCAAATTGAGGGGCTGCAGCGCCACCTGAAACCCGTAGAGCACATTCTGAAAGATATTCACATCCATACGTTTCCCCCGCCCTTCTTTATAATCTCAAAAAAGCCAACAGCCCTTTCGGTAGCTGAGACTGAAGCCAGGTTTCAAAGATCAAATAGGAAATCACCGTCACCACGATACTCACAAAGGCGGTATAAAACCATCCTTTCTTTTCAATGATCCTCAGGATAAAAATGAAGAACAACAAGGTGATCAGAATGAACCCCACCAGTTCCATGAGAATGGCATAGAGGAAGAGGGAGATCAGGACAGAAACGATCTTTGAAACGTTCTGACCGCTGAAGATCGCGGGTTGAGGTTCCTCTTCCTTCTTGCCCACCCATGCCCGGATAAGGACGATCAGAGACATGATTACCAGGACGATGTTAACCCAGAAGAAGAGGAAACCCGGTCCGGGTTTATGCAAGGTTCCCAGGCCCAGGTGATACGATTCAATGATGACCAATACTGCGAAACACAACCAGAAGATTGCGCTGATCCGATCCGCTTTACCCATCAGAAGACCTCCCTCAGTATCTAGTATTTCTTCGATTGGCTCAACTATTTCCGTAATCCCATTTTTGCGGCTAGGGCATTGGCGATCTCATACTCTTCCTTTTTCAGTCTGTTCAATTCCGCCGGAGACTTATAATCAACCACATATCCCATTTTGTCAACCTTCGCTTTTAACTCTGGGTTCTTCACCGCCTTTTCGATGGCTGTCACCAAGGCCTTCTTTATATCCTCCGGCAACCCGGATGGACCATAAAAGGCAAACCAGGTGGAGAGAAGCCCTTGTTTGTATCCCAATTCGGTCGCCGTTGGAATATCGGGATATCCGGGCATCTTTTTGCTGACCAAAAGGATTCTCAACTGTCCTGAATCGACGTGAGGGATGACCTTGCCAAAAGCATCGAAAGTGACTTCGACATGTCCTCCCAGGAGGGCAGTAATGACGGACTCCCCTCCTTTGAAGGGAATCATCGTGAATTGGGCACCCGTCATCGCCTGCATCACCTCAAGGTTGAAATGATCGATCGCTCCCACGCCAATCGTACTGACTCGGAGTTTTTCCGGGTTCCTCTTGGCATAGTTGATCAATTCTTCGAACGTTTTCCAAGGAGAACTCGCCTGCACCGCGGCAGTCAACGGGACGAAAAGGTGCAGCCCGAGAGGTTCCAAATCCGTGTCCGGGTCGTAAGGAAACGTCTCCGGGTGAGTGATTCGCGTATAGATGAGACCGGAGGCGCTGATATAACCGAGGGTATAGCCATCCTTTTTGCTCTTCGCGACAAAATCGGTACCGAAGATCGACGCCCCTCCGGGTTTCGTTACGACAACAATCTGGGTGCCAAGGAGCTTTCCCAACTCATCGGATAAAACCCTTGCATTGATGTCCATAATCGAACCCGGGACGTTAGGAATGATCAACTGAATGGGACGGCTGGGGAAAGATTGTGCCTGAGAGGCTGAAACCCCCAGACCCAATCCATACACGAGCCCCATGAGCAGTAAACCAGACAGAAAAATGGCCCGCTTCATGACTTTCTCCTTTAATTTAGCTCAACACCATTTTGAAGCGATTTCATCCAAATCACTTATTCCGCAATCCGACTTTAACCGCTATAGCGAGGGTTTTCTCATACTCCTCTGCCGCTAGCCTCCTCTGCTCCAGAGGAGATTTGTAGTTAACCACAAAATCCAATTTTTCAACTTTCGCCTTTAACTCAGGGTTCTTCACGGCCTTCTCAACCGCGGGGATTAAGACCTTTTTCACTTCCTCCGGCAGTCCGGCGGGTCCATACATTCCAAACCAGGAAGTGAACAGCTCCTGCTTATAACCCAGTTCGGTGATGGTTGGGACATTGGGTAAGTCCGGGACTTTACTCGTCGAAAGGAGGATCCTCATCTTCCCGGACTCCACATGAGGCTTGATCTTACTGACCGCATCGAAGGTCATTTCCACGTGTCCTCCCAGGAGGGCGGTAATCACAGATTCTCCTCCCTTGAACGGAACGTGATTGAATTGGGCGCCGGTCAAGGATTGGATGATCTCCAGGTTGAAGTGGGAAGTGGACCCGATGCCCGTGGTGCTCACGCGAACTTGGTTCGGGTTCTTTTTCGCGTACTCCACCAATTCTCTGAAATCTTTCCATGGTGCGCTTGCTTGGACGGCGATTGCATTCGGAAAGAATAGATGGAGCCCCAAGGGATCCAAATCCTTGTCTGGATCGTAGGGAACGGTCTCGGGATTTAAGGCTCGGGTGAAAACAATAGCCGCAGAGTTTGTGTATGCGAGTGTATAGCCATCCTTTTTGCTCCGGGCCACAAAATCTGTTCCCAGGGTAAATCCTGCCCCGGGTTTGACAACCGGAATGAATTGGGCCCCGAGGATTTTCCCCATTTCATCGCCCATGAGTCTGCCGGCAATATCCAGGATGGACCCTGCCGCACCGGGAATGACAAGCTGAATTTGACGGTTCGGGTACGGCTGGGCGAACGTGGTGGCGACTCCCAGAATGAATCCGACCCCCATAAGCAAGAAACCGACAAGAAAAATGAATCGCTTCATCCTTTTCCTCCTCTGAATAAAAATTGGAACGGCATCCAAATGTTCAGGTGCCAATCCGTTTTAGTCTTTCTTGCGTAACCCCACTTTATCGGCTATTTGAACTGCCCTTTCGTACTCCTCTGCCACCCTCTTCTTCATCTCCGCAGGAGACTTGTAGTCAACAATGAATTTCATCTGCTCAATTTTGGCCTTCGATTCCGGGTTTTTGATCGCCTTTTCGACGGCTGGCACCAATACCTTTTTCACCTCCTCCGGCAATCCCGAAGGGGCATACATGGCAAACCATGTAGAGACGAGATCTTGCTTATAACCCAGATCAGCCATCGTGGGAACATTGGAAAAGTCAGCCATTTTGTACGTCAACAAAAGAATCCTCAGTTTTCCAGATTCGACATGAGGATAAATCTTGTTAATTGCGTCATAGGTCATCTCAAGATGTCCTCCCAGAAGAGCGGTGATCACCGATTCTCCTCCCTTGAAAGGAACGTGGGTGAATTGGGCACCCGTCAAGGACTGGATGATCTCTAAATTGAAGTGGGCGGGCGACCCAATTCCGATCGTATCGACCCGAAGCTTCCCGGGCTCCTTTTTGGCATAGTCGAGCAGGTCTTGAAAGGTTTTCCAGGGCGCGTCGGCTCGCACCGCAACAGCCAGCGGCACGATGAGGTGCAAGCCCAAAGGCTCTATGTCCTTCTCTGGATCAAAGTGCATTGTTTCTGGGTTGAGAATCCTGGCATAGACAATCGAATTGCTCGCATAGCCGATGGAATAGCCATCTTTTTTGCTCTTTGCCAACGCATCGGTGCCCAGCATCGTTGCCGCGCCCGGTTTGTTGATGGGAATAATCTGCGTGCCAAGAATTTTCCCAAGGTCCTCGGAGAGGATCCTTGAATTAATGTCCATGATCGAACCCGGAACATTCGGAATGATCATCTGAATGGAACGACTCGGATAGGACTGCGCCTGTGCCTGAGGAACCCCCAGGGTCAGGCCCAAACTGGCCACGGACAGAATCACCATCGGGATTAAACGTTTCATGGCTACCCCCTTTTGGAGCAATCGCGGCGGTTGCCATTTTAAGTTTTTAAAGTCTATATCATCTGACTTATTTTCTCAAGCCCATTTTCATGGCGATCCATGACGATCAAGGCGGCTGCTTCATCCTCCCTCCCTCCTTTTTTCCGTTCTGAGAGATACGAGAAATCGGTCATCCACAGCCTACCCTATCTCAGCGATCCTTCTGGAAAAGCCCCGCGCCCTTTCTTTCCGGTGGGCATGAGGAAGACCAAAGGAATACAAAGTAGAAGTCCTAGGCCAAACGAGAGAAAGGTAGCCCTAAAGCCAAGAAGAGGGGTCGAACTCGAATGGAGGATAATCGTGATGAGTGAAATTCCAAACGCTCCGCCGACGGACCTGAACATTCCCCGGAGCCCGGTAATCGTCGCCACCTTTTCGGGCATGAGTTCAATACATGCGTTATTAGAAGCGGGCAGGGCTATTCCTATGCCGATTCCGCTCATCATGATCAAGATTGCCAAGATTTCAGCAACTCCCGAGTGAATACCGATGATTCTCAGTAGCTGAAGTCCCGGGCTGTCAAGAAGGATGGTCGAGAAAGAGATGATACTCAAACCCAGGAGCATGGGCCATCGATACCCCCATCGCTTGAGCAGGAAACTGGTGATGGCAGAGGCGGGAATGATTCCGAGAGAGCGGGGGGTAAGGATCACCCCGCTCACCAGCGTGGATAATTTATGCACGGAGGTGGCGTAGAGCGGGATGAACGCAAGTGTCCCGAAGACTCCCGCACCGATCATCATATTATAGAGGTTTGCTGCGAGAAAAGGCTTCGATTTCAACAGAGCCATGTCGAGGATGGGGTTAGGATCCTTTTTCTCCTGATAGAAAAATAGAAAGAAGAAAGAGAGACTGACGATCAAAAAAAGGATTGTCAGAAGAAGGGATGAGGGAGAGAAGCTCTCCGCAATGAGATTCAAGCCGAGCATCAGGAAGAGAATGGCTCCGAAGAAAAAAGAGGCTCCCACAAAATCGATGTGGGGCCGAGAAAGAATCTTTGAGCCCTTGAGTAGAATCAATATCAGGACAGCCAGCCCCATGCCAATCGGTAAATTAATGTAGAAGATATACCGCCAGGAGTATCGACTGACGATCCAGCCGCCTAAGTTTGGGCCGACAATTCCTCCGATGGGAAAGATGCTTGTAAATAGGCCAATAGCCCTCTCTCGGTTCTCGGGAAATTGGTCACTCACGATTCCCGCTGCCGTCGGGAGAAAGCTTGCTCCTCCGACGCCTTGAAGGAACCGGAACGCAACAAAGCTGTAGATATTGGGCGCAAGGCCGCAGGCGAAGGAACTGGCCGTAAAAAGGCTGAGAGAAATCAGAAAGACTTTCTTGCGGCCAAAGCCATCGCTCAGGTTGCCCATCAACGGCATGACGCTCGTCACCGCAATCAGGTAGATTGAAATCGTCCATGCTGCCCAGAGGATGTTTGTATCGAAGTCTTTTATAAAATTGGGGAAGGCGACTGCCACCACGGTACTGTCAATCGAGTACATCAAAAGGCCCAAACTGGCAGAAACGAAAACGAGGTAACGCCGCATCTTAACAACGATCCGCAAAGTGAAAGGGATGTTATGGAGCAGGTCAGATTATAATTGGAGTTGACTCAATTGTCCAAAGGACTTCAACCAGAATGGGGAGAGATGGATGAACTCATCTGAACTAAGAAAAATTGAAAATTCGCTGGCCCTTGAGTCTCCACGGCGAATAGGAGTGGCAAGTTGCGACTCCCTTCACGTCCTTCGATCTCATCCCAAGAGGAATTCGTGGCAGAGAAGGCGGTTTTTCTTGACTTTTCATCCAGAGACTGAATAGAATGCTTTTTAGAGAAAAAAATGAATGTTCGCAAGCTTGAAGATCTTCTAAGAAAAGTGAAATCGGGGAGGACGACGCTCGACGAGGCCTTGGCGGCATTGAAGTCGCTTCCCTTTGAAGACCTTGGATTTACAAGGATTGATCATCATCGCAGTCTTCGAAGAGGCTTTCCGGAAGTGATCTGGGGGCAAGGGAAGACCTCTGGACAAATTCTCTCAATCATGAAGCAGTTGAAGAGAAAAGGCCAGAACATACTGATCACGCGATTGGAAGAAAAAAAAGTTAAAGCAATACAAAAGATCTTTGCAAAGAGCCGGTACTACCCGAGATCCCAGGTCCTGACCTACCTCACCCATCCAGTCGAATCCGAGGGAAAAGGAACCATTCTGATCATTACAGCAGGAACGACGGACATTCCTGTCGCTGAAGAAGCGGCGGTGACGGCTCAATTCATGGGGAACCGCACGGAAACCCTCTATGATGTGGGCGTCGCTGGAATTCACCGACTCCTTTCCGAGAGGCAGAGATTGGAGGCGGCACGTGTCTTGATCGTGGCCGCTGGGATGGAGGGAGCTTTGCCCAGCGTCGTAGGCGGATTGGTAGACCGACCCGTCATTGCTGTTCCCACAAGCGTCGGGTACGGGACCAGTTTCGGAGGAATCACTGCCCTCCTGGCCATGTTGAATTCATGCGCCTCGGGTGTGGCCGTGGTGAATATTGATAACGGATTTGGAGCGGGCTATCTGGCCAGCCTGATCAATCGAGTATAGGTTTGCGAGATGAACGAAGTCTTGTGGATTCGAATCGTCAATGAAACGATTCCTCTCATTCTCCTCGCCGGGATCGGATTTTTCCTTTACCGCGGACTCCGGATAAACCAATCCCTTCTCTCCGAGAGAGAGGAGCTGCTCAAGCGTTATCTTCTCTTTAGAGGAGACAGACAGGTCCGTCTGAAGATCTACGGTGGGGATGAAAAGGTCTATCGGGACCTCCTCAAGAATATTTCGAGCAGCTGGAAGAACTTTAAGAAGGCCTACGATGAGTGTCTCCTTTCTTTGGCGAAGAATACGACGAGGACGAAACGTTTCTTGCAGCTCATCACCCTGGGCCTTTTGATCAACACGGCGAGGCTTTTTGTAGAAGACGCCTACTTTTTCGGCTTGGACACTCACTTTTTCTATACCATCGCAAGAGAACTCTCGAGCTATGTTTTCGTGGTCCTGAGCTTCTATTTGTTGAGAAACCAGACGCAGACGTTCTTGACCCTGAAGGGGGAGGTCGTGAAGATGGATCGGGAGATCCTTTTCTTCCCGAACAACATCGACAATCAGGAAGATCAAGAAGGTCTTTTTAATGAGTTCGATCCTCTTGAAGCAAAGGGAACCGAAGATGAGAAAGAAAATCAGAATCCTCGTGAGTGAACTAAAGGTCGAGGCCGAACTGAATGAATCGAAGACGGCCCAACTCATCTGGGAAGCGCTTCCCATTGAAGGAAGAGCCAATCTCTGGGGCGAAGAAATTTACTTCGCGATTCCGATAAAGACCGGATTGGAACAAGGGTCAAGGGAAGTCGTCTCAGAGGGAGAATTGGGATACTGGCCGACCGGACATGCCTTCTGTATCTTCTTCGGACCTACGCCCGTAAGCCGGGGAGACGAGATTCGAGCCGCCAGTGCAGTCAATATTATTGGAAAAGTCCCCTCCGATCCGAAAGTTTTTCTAAAGGTAAAGGATGGGACCAAGGTCACGCTTGAGCGAGCGTGATCTAAAATCACACATCTCAAATTCCAAACTTCCAGTCAGCTCCAAGCCCACATTTGAAACGGTCTAAACATTGTTGTCTGAGATTTTGAATATTGAAATTTGTTTAGGATTTGGCACTCGAGAATTGGCGCTTACACACGATCCTTGCCCTCGTATTTCTTTTTTCGAAAAGGCTGTACCCGATTACGACACGATTCTCGATCTCCTAAGGGGACGGATTATTTAGGGGGATTTGGATCTCAAACGCTCCAATTTTGCTCCTTTGATCAAAACCCCCCGTAGGCTCCTCTGCACCTCTTCATCGTCAATTTTTTGGAGAAGATTGTCAATTCGGTCCAAGGTCCCCTGGTCCAGGGGCTCGTCCTCCATCGAAAGGGTGTTTGGAGGAACCGGGAGCGGGGGGGAAATCTTCCCCAATTTGAATCGGATGTCCTGAATCAGAGGTTCTCCTAAAAAGGCGTTCACCTGGTTGAGGAGGGTGGGTTTGAGAAACTGGAGTTGTTGCATCCAGGTGGAATGAGTGACATCGACGAAGAGGATCTGGTTTCGAATGGACCGGGGTTGGGAATGCCCTGCCACAGACTCCCCTACAATCTCATTCCACGCTCCCACGATGGAATAGGTCTTTAATGGAACATCGATTTCCAGAGTCTTCAGGGTTTTCTCAAGAATGGAATGGATGGATTGAGGTTTCTTCATAGCTAAGGTCTAAAGCACCAAATCCCAAGCACCCAATATCAAATAAATTCCAATTTTTCAATTCCGAAAGCTTGAACAAAAGCGTTTTGGTCATTTAGAAATGGTCATTGGAAATTATTTGGGATTTGGAATTTGTAATTTGGGATTTTACACCATGCGCTTTGCGCTATGCGCCTTGCGAAATCTTGGCAGGATCGATTCTCGGAAAGAGGGGGCTGGGCCGGGCCACCTTCCTTCCCGGTTTCAGACCTCCCCACGTTCCGTTCTTCTTTATATTTTGTTCCCAAAGGTTTTCCTCCATGCTGAGTTGAGACCACATCTTCTCACTGGTAGACGGCATGAAGGCAGCAAGCAGCAGGGCACTGAGCCGAATGGATTCCAGCGTGTTATAGAGCACCGTTCCAAGCCGTGGCCGATCTTTCTCCGACTTGGCCAACGCCCAAGGGGCTGTTTCATCGATATATTTATTGCCGGCATTCACAATCTCCCAGATCGTCACGAGAGCCTTATTGAAGGCCAGGTCATCCATCTGTTGCGATAACTGGGGAAGAACCTTTTCAGAGACTTCTTGAAGTCCTCGATCCAATTCCTGCGGGGCGGAAGGACTTGGAATGAGACCGTTAAAATACCGGTCGACCATGCTCAGCGCTCGGCTGAAGAGGTTACCCAGGTCATTCGCCAAATCGCTATTAATCCGATGAATCACGGCTGCATGGGAGAAATCACCATCCATCCCGAACGACACTTCTCGCATGAGAAAATACCGGACTGCGTCCACCCCATAGGTGTCAATCAGACGATTCGGCTCCACGACATTCTGAAGAGATTTAGACATCTTTTTCCCTTCGATGGTCCACCATCCATG
>Ga0335085_10003083_pt1 | contig 29668 bp, 33 predicted proteins | sample Lox_Sample_45_FD_206712 | JGI IMG/M metagenome (GOLD analysis project Ga0335085, IMG submission 206712) | Soil microbial communities from Loxahatchee National Wildlife Refuge, Florida, United States - Lox_Sample_4.5 | ecosystem: Environmental > Terrestrial > Soil > Wetlands | place: USA... | reverse complement strand
CTGCTCGATCAGGAGGGACTATCGGGCAGCGCGCGTCAGTTCAGTTTTTCCGGCAAGTCCTTGATCGAGTCCTGGACAAGCTGGTCGGAGCGTCGCTCGTCCAACCGATTGGCGATCATCTTCTCGGCCGCGGCGGCGGCTTTGTCCGCGGCAAGCGCGCGGATTTCCTCGAGCGCTGCGGCTTCGGCCTGCTCGATCTTTTCCTTCGCCATCTGGGCGCGCCGGTCGATCTGAGTGCGGAGCTGGGAGCGCATTTCCTTGGCGTAGCGCTCGGCCTCCGCCTTGGCGTCGGCCAGGATCGCGGCGGCCTCTTCCTCGGCCCGCGCCGCCTTCTGGGTGTAGCCCGCCAGCAGCGCCGCGGCCTCGTCACGCAGCCTTCTGGCTTCGGAAAGCTCGCGCGAAATGGCGCTCGCGCGATCGTCCAGCATCCTGCCAACCGTCTTGTGTACGCGGATGCGGGCGAAGATGAGGATGATCACCGCGAAACCGACGGCGACCCAGAACTCGGGATTGCGCAGGAGAGGGATAAGCATGTCCATGTCGTGCCGCCGCTCGATGATCAGGAGGAAAATGGCGAGGCCGGTCGCGAACGATGTGACCGCCAGTCGAAAAGCCCACATGCCCCGCTCCCCCGCATCGTCAGGCTCCCGCTGCCTTGACGGCGGCCTCAGCCTCCTCGGGAGACACGGTATCCCCGATCAGCCGAGTCACAATAGCCGCGGCGGCATCTTGTGCCGCTTTTGTGACATGTATTGCAGCCTCCGCCCGCGACGCGGCGATGCCGGCTTCGGCCTTGGTGGCAGCCTCCCGGAACTCCGCCTCCGCATCGGCCTTGGCCTTTTCTACCTCGGCCTCCACCCGCCGCCGGTTGTCTTCCGCTTCGGCGTGGGCGCGGCTGCGCGCTTCCGCCAACGCCGTCTCGTAGGCCGAAAGCGCCGCCTCGGCGTCGGTCTTGTGCTTGCTTGCGGTCTCGATGTCGCCGGCGATGCGGCCGCGGCGTTCGGCGATGACCCTGCCCAGCTTCGGTCCGATGATCCGCCACAAGATCACGAACAGAACGGCAAAGGTGATCGCAAGCCAGAAAATCTGGCTCGGGAACGTTTCCGTCTTGAACGGCGGAAACTCGCCGCCCCCGTGGGCGGGCGCATGCGTTGCGGTGGTTGTCGGGGCTGCCATCGTGGGCTCAGGTGAACAGGATGATGAGCGCGATCACCAGGCCGTATAGGCCAGTCGCCTCGCACAGCGCGAAACCGAGCAGCAGGTTCGTGGTCTGGGTGGAAGCCGCACCCGGATTGCGCAGCGCGCCCGAAAGGTAGTTGCCGAACACGATGCCGATGCCGTTGCCGGCGCCCGCCAGCGCGATGCATGCCAGACCCGCACCGATCATTTTTGCCGCTTGAAGATCCATGATGAGAGGCTCCTTGGTTTTCAGTGATGTTCGCCGTGCAGATGCAGGGCTTCGTTGAGATAGATGCAGGTCAGGACCGCGAAGACATAGGCCTGCAGGAAGGCCACCAGCATTTCGAGGGCGCCGACGAACAGGATCATCAGCATCGGCGCGATCGCCAGCGGCTTCAGGAACAGCCCCGCCGCGCCCAGCCCGATCACGAAGCCGGCGAAGACCTGCAGCATAGTGTGTCCCGCCAGCATGTTGGCGAACAGACGGACCGAGAGGCTGACGAGGCGGCTGAGGAACGAGATCACCTCGATGATCACCAGCAGCCAGACGATGTACCAGGGCGCCTTGGGCACGAACAGCATCAGGAAGCCGAGCCCGTGCCTGGCAAAGCCGACGATGACCACCGTGGTGAGCACGAGCACGGTCAACGCGAAGGTCACGACGATCTGGCTCGTCACCGTGAAGGCGCCGGGGACCAGGCCCAGAAAGTTCGAGAACAGCACGAAGAAGAAGATCGAGAATACGAACGGGAAAAACACCAGCCCGTCTTCCCCGGCCGCGGACTTGATCATGCTGCCCACGAACTCATAGGAAATCTCGGCCATCGACTGCATGCGGCCGGGAACCAGCTTGGGGCGCGACACCGCAACGGCGAAGAACAGCGTCACCAGCCCGACCACGAGGCACATGAACAATGACTGGTTGGTAAAGGAGACGTCGTAACCGAACAGGTGCAGCGGCGGACCGATGCGGTGGATCTCGAACTGCTCCATGGGGTTCAGGGCCATGGTGCTATTTCTCCTTCGACGCCGCTTCGGCGTTCATCTCCTTTGCAGCGCGCATCACGTTGCGGATGCCCGCTGCGGCACCCAACACGAACATCACGACCACTCCCCATGGCCGCGTATGGACGCTCGACCAACGGTCGAACCCCCAGTCGATGCCCCAGCCCAGACCCCCGCCGACGAGAAGGGCGGATATCATTTCCGCTCCGAAGCGGAAAGCGATGCCGAGTGGCGTGGGCGCCGCACCCCCCGAGGTTGGCTCGCGCTTGCGGCCGGCCTCGTCGATCCGCTCGCCTAGGCGTCTCAGGTCGTCAGGTTCGGAAGGTGCCACCGTCCGGCCCCCGCGTGACACGGCTTGGTTTGAAAAGCGGCCGGACCATAGGGATGAGGCCGGGGGGCGTCAAGCGCGGAGAAACCACGACAACACTTTGTATCGGCTGGCCGATTCGAAGGCGCGTCAATCCGGGAAGCGCAGGCTGGCGCAATCCTACTCCGCGGCGACGCGCTCGGCCTCGGCCAGGGTCACCGACACGAGCTGGCTTACCCCCCGTTCGGCCATCGTGACGCCGAACAGCCGGTGCATCCGCGACATCGTGAGCGCGTGGTGCGTGATGACCAGGAAGCGCGTTTCGGTGATGCGGGTCATCTCGTCCAGCAGGTTGCAGAATCGCTCGACGTTAGCGTCGTCCAGCGGCGCATCCACTTCGTCCAGTACGCAAACGGGCGCCGGATTGACCAGAAACACCGCAAAGATCAGCGACATCGCGGTCAGGGCCTGCTCACCGCCGGACAGCAGCGCCAGCGACTGCAGCCGCTTGCCGGGCGGCCGGGCATAGATCTCAAGACCGGCTTCCAGCGGGTCTTCCGATTCTGTGAAGGTCAGTTTGGCCTCGCCACCCTCGAACAGCTTGGAGAACAGCGACTGGAAGTTCTCGTTCACCTTGTCGAAGGATTGCAGCAGCCGTTCGCGGCCTTCTCGGTTCAGGTTCTGGATGCCGCGGCGCAGGCGCTCGATCGCGCCCACGAGGTCGTCGCGGTCGGCCGTGAGCTTGGCGAGACGCTGCTCCTGTTCGGCGGATTCTTCTTCCGCCCGCAGGTTGACGCCGCCAAGTTGCTCACGCTCCTGCTTCAGCTTCTCGACCTTCTTCTCGGCCATTTCGAGCGGCGGCAGCTCGTCGCCTTCCTCGATTTCGGCACGGTCGGCGAGCTCGTCGGGCGTGATTTCCAACTCGTCGCGGATTCTGTCGCGCAATTCGGACAGACGCGCCTCGGCGCCCTCGAGGAGAGCCTGCTCGCGGGCGCGGTCCTCGCGCGCCGCCGATAGCGCCTGTTCGGCGACCTTGGCCACCCTGTCGGCCTCGGCAACACGGTTCTCGGCCTCGGCGCGGGCGTCGCCCGCCTCTTTGCGCGCCGCTTCCGCCATGCCGATGGCGCCGAGCAGGGTATTGCGCTTCTCGGCGATGGCCCGGGGCGCGGCTTCGGCATCGACCAGCGCAACCGCTAGCTCACCCTGACGGCGCTCCAATTCCGCGATCTGCGCCGTTGCGGCGTCGCGGCGGGCTTCCCATTTGCCGCGCTCGTCGCCGACCACCTGGAGGCGGTGCGCCCGCGTTTCTCCGTCCCGACGCAGGCTTTCGAGCGCGGAACGGCCTTCGCTTGCCGCCATGCGCGCTTCGGCGGCGGCTTCGCGCGCATTCGCGACGCTCTGCGCCAGTGCCATGCCATCGCCCAAATCGGCAAGCGACTGGGCGGCGGCCCTCTCCGCTTCGACGGCCGTATCGCGGGCCTGCTCAAGCCGGCGAATTTCCGCTTCGAGCGAGGCGAGCTGCGAGGCCCTCTCGGCTGCCGCGCGCGCGGCCTTGGTCGCGGCTTCCTGCGCGATCAGGATGGCGTGCTCGCGCTGGCGCTCTTCATGTTCCTTGGCGCGGGCGTCTTCGCGCATGGCCTCGGCCGCGGACTTCGCAGCAAAGTAGGCCGCAAACGTCTCGGTGCGAATCGTCTTCGCCTGCGCGATCTGGCCCTCCAGCTCGGCGAGCCGATTGCGTTGGGCCAGCCGGACCGCCGCAGCCGAAGGCGCATCCGCCGACGCGCGATAGCCGTCCCACCGCCACAGATCGCCGCGTGGAGAAACAAGCCTCTGCCCGGGCTTCAGGCCGGATTGCAGCGCTGCTCCCTGGTCCGGGAACACGACGCCCGTCATGCCCAAGCGCCGCGCCAGCGCGGCAGGAGCTTTCACGAACTCGGACAGCGGCCTGACGCCTTCTGGCAACGGCGCATCCACGTCGAACGGGCCGAGGTCACGCCAGTGGCGCGGAGCCGCTTCGTCGAGCGGCGATTGGAGCTCGTCGCCGAGGGCAGCAGCCAGCGCCCCTTCGTAACCGGGCTGCACGGTGACGGCATCCACCAGCGGCGGCCACAGATTGGCGCCTTCGGGGCTCAGCAAATCGCCGAGCGCATCGGCCTCGGCCGCCAAGCGCTGCACGTCCCGTTCGGTGGCTTCAAGTGCCACGCGCGCCGCACTTTCCGTAATCTCAGCCTCGCGGAGCCGTTCGCGGGCACTTTGAGCCCGATCCGATGCCGCCTGGGCTATTCCGCGCGCTTCTTCGGCTGCTTCCTCGGCCGCCCACACGTCGGGCGCAGCGGCGGCGGATTCGAGAGCGGTGCCGTGCCGGGCTTGCGCTTGGGTAAGCTGCTGCGTACTGGTTTCGGCCAGCTCGCCCGACATCCTGCGCGCGTGCTCGAGACTGGCCTGGCGGGCGTTGCGCTCGGCCAGCTCCCCCGTCAGTCGATCGAGGACGCGTTCGGCCTCGACGAGGACGGCATTGAGTTCTGCGACGCGCGTCTGCGCATCGAAGACGTCTTGTGCCGCGCTTTTCTGTGCAGACTCAAGTTCGCTTGCTTCGGCGGATAGGTCTGCGAGCGCCGCTTCCGCGTCATGCTCGAGGCTGCGCTCGCGTTGCGCATCCTGTTCCGTCTGGGCGATGCGCTGCCGCAGCGACTGAGCCAGCTCGCGCGCCCTGTTTTCTTCGGCGTCGAGAGTCTGACGCTCCTGAACCAAACGGTGCAACGCGGCCGCCCGTTCGGCTTCCGTTTGCCGCAACGGCGGAAGGGCTTCGGCGGCTTGGGCCTGGGCCGTCGAGGCGATTGCGGCCTGCTCGGTGCACGCCGTCACCACTAAAGTGGCGGCTTCGAGAGCTTCCTGTGCGGAGCGGGCGCGCAACTCCGCGGCGGTCCAGCGCAGGTAATGCGCCAGCGCCTCGGCGCGGCGGATGTGGCCAGAGAGATTGCGATAACGCGACGCCTGGCGGGCTTGGCGCTTCAGGCTCTGGACCTGGGCCTCGACCTCCTTGATGACGTCGTCGAGGCGCGACAGGTTGGTTTCGGCGGCTTTGAGGCGCAGTTCAGCCTCGTGACGGCGCTGGTGCAGCCCCGAAATGCCCGCCGCTTCTTCCAATATGGCGCGGCGTGCCAGCGGTTTCTGGCTGATCAGCTGCCCGATCTGTCCCTGGCGGACGAATGCCGTCGATGCGGCGCCCGAGGACGCGTCCGCGAAAAAGATCTGAACGTCGCGCTGGCGCACATCGCGCCCGTTGATCCGGTAAACGGACCCGGCCTCGCGCTCGATCCGCCGCGAGATGTCGATCGTCTCGAAGTCCTGATATGGCGGGTTCGCGGAACGATCGGCATTGTCCACCGCAAGCGACACTTCGGCCACGTTGCGGGGCGGACGTCCCGCCGTGCCGGCAAAGATGACATCGTCCATCTCGCTGCCGCGCACGGATGTGGGACGCGACTCGCCCATCACCCAGCGCAACGCATCGAACAGGTTGGACTTGCCGCAGCCGTTCGGCCCGACGATCGCTGTCAGCCCCGGCTCGATATAGAGCTCGGTGGGCTCTACGAACGACTTGAAACCGGAAATCCTGAGTCTCGTGAACTTCAACTGGTACCCTTACGCGTGTTGCGCTGTCACTTCTTGGACAGCAGGGAGTCGAATCTTTTTTTCAATTCCGGCCATGAAGCCTCAGTGGTTTGTACCACCGCCCCGTTGATGATGAACGTGGGCGTGCCCTCGATGTTGTATCGGTTGACCGCGTCTTGCGCGACTTGGTTGATGCGCTCCTGTTCGTTCTTGTCCGTCATGCAACGGTCGGCCTGCTCCGGTGACACGCCTTTCACTCTCGCCAGCCGCTTGATCGCCGCGCCGACGTCCGGGATCTGATAACCGTCCGGATCCCATTGGGGCTGATTCCGGAACATAAGGTCAAGGAACTCGAAATACTTATCCGCAGGCAAACACACGCGCGCGATCGCCTCCACCGCTCCATCTGCGGCGCTCAGCGGGAACGTACGGAAGATGTAGAACACCTTTCCGGTGTCGATGTACTCCTGCTTGATGCGCGGCATGATGGTCATGGCGAAATGGGCGCAGTGCGGACAGGTAGGTGCCGCGTATTCCACGACCTTGATGGGAGCCTTGGGGTCGCCCATCGTCCGGTCGTCCTTCAGCACTTGGATGCTGGTATTGCCGGCGCTGGCCTGCGCCACTTCGCCGGTGTCGCCGGAAGGACGCAGCAGCAGGTACATGATGACGGCAAGTGCCACCGCGGCCACGCCGCCGATGATCATCTGGGTGCGGGAAAACAGCGGGCCGGCTGTAGCGGGAGCCGCCGCCGGCGCCGCCGGCTTGGGCTTCTTGGGCATGGCAGCGGGCTCGGAGTCGGCCAACCTGAGAAAACCGCGCAAAGTGTCGATCTCGGCACGCTCCGAGCTGGCAAGAGCGGTCTGGCCTGCGGCGCTGAAGGAAGCGGCTTTTTGCTCCCGCTCGCTGATCAGGCTGGCCAGTGCCGCCTGGATCTCGGCATCCGTGCCGTTGCCGGCCGCCGCCAGAACCGCGCGCAGCGTCTCCAGTCTGGCCGTGTTCTCCGGCGGGGTTTCGTTCAGGGCGTCATTCAGCCGGTCCTTAAGGGCCATCGGTATCTCCTAATTCAGCGAGCGAGTCGGTGTCGAACCCAGCTAGTGCCGTCGTTTCGAAGTTCGCACCATTACCGATATCGGCCGCTTGGCGAACTTCGGAATCGGGACACCAGCCATATTAGTCCTACTCCTGCTCGCCGGGGCAAGCGCCTGCGGCGCCTTGGAAGGTCACGCGGATTAACGATCGGAAACCGATCGCCGCAGGCCATTCGAGGGAATCATTCTTATCTTCCGGCCCACGGCATCATGGGTTGAGGCGCCGGGCGCGGGAAAGTCGCTGCAGAGCCTGCCGCAAGGGTTCCGGCCCCTCGCAGCGCGCCGCCGGGTCATTTGGCGGGATCGGGCCCGGAGCCCGGCTCCGCGCAGCCGGTGCCGGCAGTGGTTTCAGCGAGCCCTGAACGAACTTCAGCCGGGAAACGGCGGTGCGGCCGAGGAAGGTGTTGATCCTGTCGCAGAGGGCGCGCCCCTCATGCTGGAGGAATATCGCCGCGCCCGGCTCGGACATCAGGGTCAGGACCCCTCCATGTGGACCCTGTGTCAACCGCAGCGGGCGGGCCAGCAGGGCGACTTCAGGCCCCGCGATGGCGTCCCAGCGCAGCACCAAGCTCGGGTCGCTGAAACCGGCCCGAAGAAAGGCCGATTGCCCAACGGCGGCTGCATCCGTGGCCACTGCCGACGCCCAATTGCGCCGCATCGGTTGTTCATCCTTGCCGGATTTGCTCATCTTCCAAGTATGCACGGACCGCCAGGGCTACCGCAAAGCCGATTGTTGCTCGACTGGTACGACGTCCACCGCCGCGATTTGCCTTGGCGCGCCCGGCCGGGCGGAAAAAAAGACCCCTACCGGGTATGGCTGTCGGAGATCATGCTGCAGCAGACGACGGTGCAGGCGGTCGCCGGCTACTATCGCAGGTTCCTGGCGCGTTGGCCCACGGTCCGGGCGCTGGCGGCGGCCCCATTGGACGACGTGCTCGCGGCATGGGCCGGGCTTGGCTATTACGCGCGGGCGCGCAACCTGCACAAAGCCGCGAAGGCGGTCTGCGAACAACTCGGCGGGCGGTTTCCGGCGACGGCGACGGAGCTGCAGCGCCTGCCCGGGATCGGCGCCTACACCGCAGGCGCGATTGCGGCGATCGCATTCGGTGCGCGCGAAGCGGCCATGGACGCCAACGCCGAGCGGGTGGTCGCGCGGCTGTTTGCCCTGAAAGACCCTCTGCCGGGCGCCAAACCGGAGCTGCTGCGCCTGGGCCGCTCGCTGGTGCCGGAGGCGCGGGCGGGGGATTTTGCGCAGGCACTGATGGACTTGGGTGCGCTGATCTGCACTGTGAAACGCCCCGCCTGCGCACGCTGCCCGCTGGCGGATGGCTGCGAAGCCCACCGGCTTGGGATTGCCCAAGTTCTGCCGGTGAAAGCGCCCAAGGCGGCGCGCCCGCTGCAACGCGGCGCGGCTTTTGTGGCGCGCGATTCGGACGGCGCCATCCTTCTAGTGAAACGGCCGGAGAAAGGACTGTTGGGCGGCATGCTGCAACCGCCACTGGGACCATGGACCGGGAAATTTCCCACACAGGACGAAGCGATGATGCAGGCGCCGTTTCGTGCCGCGTGGAAGAAAATCCCCGGCATCGTGCGCCACGGCTTCACGCATTTTGAGCTGGAGGTCGAGGTGTGGGTGGCATCCCATCCAGTCATCCCGGCCAAGCGGCGCGAAGCGGAGCGCAGAGTCGGGACCCACCGTGAATCGCACGCGAACTCGGAAGTGGGTTCCGGGTCTTCGCATTCCTCCGTGCGCTCGGAACACTCGCCCGGGATGACAGCAGAGGGGAATGCAAAGTGGGTTCCGGTTTCGGACTTGGCGCAGGTCGCGCTGCCCACGGTCATGCGCAAGATCATCGCCCACGCGATCACCGAGGAAGGGCCACTATTCCGTCAGGCGAGGTCCGCCCGCAGGCGCTGACGCAGGACGTCGATCGAGACCAGCGAGCCGTTATGTTCGAACTGCCAGAAGGTCCAGCCGTTACAGGCGTCGATGCCCTGCACGTGGGCGCCGATCTGGTGGATCGAGCCGGTGGCATCGGCACAGACGAGCGTGCCGTCGGCGCGAACCCTGGCGCGATGACGCTTCTGCGCGCCCTGCAGCACGGTTCCCGGCGGCAGCAGGCCGCGCTCGACCACCCAGCCAAACGGGATGCGCGGCTCGGCCCGCTTGGACTTGGTGACTTCCACGCATTCCTTCGGAGTCGGCTCGATGGCGGCGATGCGCTGGCGGGCGAGGCTCGCGTAATCCTTGTCGCGCTCGATACCGATGAAATGGCGGCCAAGTCTGCGCGCCACCGCGCCGGTGGTGCCCGATCCGAAGAAGGGATCGAGGATCACGTCGCCGGGCTTGGTGGAAGCCACGACGACGCGGTGCAGCAGGCATTCGGGTTTCTGCGTCGAATGCGCCTTCTCGCCGTTGACGTCCTTCAGCCGCTCGCCGCCCGAGCAAATTGGCAGGTTCCAGTCGGAGCGCATCTGAAGGTCGTCGTTCAGCGCCTTCATCGCCTCGTAATTGAAGGTGTAGGTCTTCTGGTCGGAGTTCTTGGTCGCCCAAATCAGCGTTTCGTGCGCGTTGGTGAAGCGACGGCCGCGGAAATTCGGCATCGGATTGGTCTTGCGCCAGACCACATCGTTGAGCACCCAGAAGCCCAAATCCTGCAGCGCGGCGCCGACGCGGAAGATGTTGTGATAGGAACCGATCACCCACAACGCGCCGCTATCCTTGAGCACGCGCTTGGCCGCGCTAAGCCAGTCGCGCGTGAAACGGTCGTATTCGGCGAAGCTGGCGAACTGGTCCCAGTTGTCGTCGACCGCATCGACTTTGGAATTGTCGGGCCGGCGCAACTCGTTCTTGAGCTGCAAATTGTACGGCGGATCGGCAAACACCAGATCCACGCACGCCTCTGGCAGCGTCCGCATGGTTTCGACGCAATCGCCTTCGATCACGCGATCGACCGCCATTTCCAATTTGAGAGACATATCCCGCCCGTTCCATCCACAGGGCGCGGACACTGATTCGTCGGAGTCCACAGGTCAAGAGTCTTGTTGAATCAGTCGGTTACAATTGAGTCCTCAAGATTCCCACCATACCAGATGTTGTGGGTGGATGCGGCGGCGGGGCAGGGTGCGACCGTGCGGCGATGCCGGCCGCCGTACGGGCGAAGGTGAGTTTGAGCCGGAAGCGGACATTGGAGCCGGGTGCGGGACGCGCCAGACTCAGACCTTGCACCTCTCCCTTGTGACGAAGTCGACGCGCGTCGGGGTGGGGGTGATCCCCGATTTGCGCCGGCAGCGGTTGAGGATGGGAGCCGCGCTGATAGACGATGCTGCCGTGGCCGATGGACAGCTGCATCCCCGCGTCTTCGCCTTCGAATGCCACCACTTCGCCGTCAAGCGGCGAGCCGGGAGGAACGACAAAACGGCGCGGCGTATCCGTCGGCAGCAGTTTGATCGTACCCCACACGAAATCGCGCATCGCGAGGGCGCCGTTTTCGACTGCAACCGTCACCGGTGGCAACATCGCATAGTCGTGGACATAAATGCCGGAAAAATTCGCCGCGCTTTGCGGTAACGGTCGTGGTGCCGTCGTAGCCGCAGCCGACTCCATTTGGGCCGCCATCTGCAACGGAGCCAACAGCCGGTGGGCAAGGCCGGGCACGTCGGCAATCCCGTTGGATAGCACCACGATCGCGATGCCGAGCCTGTTGTCGATGCACAGCACGGCACTGAATCCGAAGGTGCCGCCTGCATGCTCAGCGATGACGTCGCCGTTCTTGCGGACCAGCACCCAGGCCACGCCGTAGCCGGTTGACCAGTCCTCGTCCATCCAGAGCGGCGCACGCATCTCGCGTCGGCTGACCGCGGACAGCACACGGCGGTCCTTGTCGTCGAGTTGCCATGCCGCGAATTTGGCCATATCGGCGGCGGTCGAACGGATCGAACCGGCGGCTTCGTTGAGCTTGTTGTCGGTCATCGACCTCGCCGCCGCCTGCCAAACGCCGGGTGCTGCCGGCACATAGCCGAGAGACATCTTTGCTGGCGGCTTCTCGCTCATGAAGCCGGTCTCGATCATCCCCAGCGGTTGCAGGATTTTCCGCCTCATGTAATCGGACCAAGGCATCTTGGCAGTGCGCGCCAGCACATGGCCAACCAACCCCATCCCGAGATTGGAGTATTTGAAGCGGGTGAACGGCGGCATAAACGGCCGTTCATCGGGTCGTCAAATGCCTAGGACACCGTTTCCAACGTACTGAGACAACGATAGACACGATCCCAAGCAGGACCAGCAACAGTCCACCCATTTCCCACCCAAGAAACGTCAGATCTTCTTTCTCTGATTCCAAAAATGAAGCCTCGACTATCAGGCGCGGACGTAGCTTTGTTAGTGCTGGAGTGTTCGCCGATATTCGGGATGCGGCGACGTAGCGCTGTCTCGGCACAGCGTCGAAGAAAAACAGGTCACGCGTTGCAAGTCGCTGGTCACCATTTCCATTGATGCCGTAGTGGCAATCAGCAGATTCGTCCTTTTGGGGTGTGCCGTTCAACGCAATTTCCGAGACCTGCAATTGCCCAGGCTCGCGGCATTGGTCACTGTCCGAGTGACACCCTGGCTGTCTCATCATGCACGCGTATTTGTGCATAGCATCATCATCCGATGCGCCGCGTGGAACCTCAACAACAACAGATGCGAAGTAGCGGGTTTGCCGCAACGCTGTGAACTCAGCGTGCGTCTCTCGTCCTGACGTGTTCACACCAACATCGACTGGCCTCAAATCGCGATCCGAGCAGTCACGGGCAAAGAACTCATACAGCGACGGCAAAATGCCAATTAGGATCAAAAGGACTCCGAACCAAAGTAGACTTTTTCTCATCATGCCGCCCCCGGAACGAGCGCGCCGCTGTGCGTCGCAATTATCATTCTACCGATTCATTCGTTTAGGGCTAAGGTCCGCTGCTGGCGCAGCGACGACGTAATCGTTGCGTTGGGAATGTCCGCTGTCGGCAAAGCGGACGTTCATTCACATGTTTTGGCCGGGGGCGCCGTCGGCCTTATCCCCGCCTTCCGTACACGGATCGATGAGGTGTAATCCGTTGATGCGGCGCCGGTTTTGCCGCACGTCCGCGACAAAAGCGCTTCTTCTTATCCCCGCCCCTCAGACCGGCCGTATAATCCCGCCCGTCGAACCTCGAGAGGGGGCGAACCGGTCGTCCGTTTCGTGAGGTTCGATCGGCGCCTGATGAGACTCGGCGTAACGAACCGAGCGGATTCAGGGGTGTGCTTCGTCCGCCGCAGGTGTCCACGAATGGTGACAGACCAGAGGACGCCGGGCGCGGGATGCCGCTGGCCGTGTGCTGGCGAGTTCGGTCTTCGGCCGTCGCGCATGAGGTCGTGAACTTCGCAAGCCACAGGGTAAAAGCGCGGACGATGTCACGTCAGAGAACGCCGGGTGCGGGACGCCGCAAGGCGGTCCCATCAAGGCCTGGATCACAACTCCGGGCGAAGGCCTGGGCCGAACCGCCCGGGCGACAACGACAGTGCTGCACGCCGTCGCCGGCGTCCCGCACCTCCCCTCGCTTGCATCGAGGGGGCAATGAAGCAAACCTCCGTGTGCTGAGCACAGCGGAAATGCAAAGCGCGCGCCGCGCGCGGTCACGCGGGGCCGGCCTCCGCCAGAATGCCGCCGAACAGGATGTCGTGAACGGGCGCAAAGCTGCGGCGATGATGCGGCGTGCATCCATGCACGGCCAGCGCGTGCAGGTGGTCCTCTGTGCCGTAGCCTTTGTTCGAATCCCAGTGGTAGACCGGGTGCTGCTCGTGCAGCGCCAGCATCATCCGGTCGCGCGTCACTTTGGCGATGATGGAGGCGGCCGCGATCGAGGCCGAGATGCCATCGCCGCCGATGATTGTCTCGCACGGGCAGGGCAGCGGCGGGGGATCGTTGCCGTCGACAAGCGCGAACACCGGCGCAGGGATTAGCGCCCGCACCGCTCGCGCCATCGCCATGTGCGTCGCCTGGCGGATGTTCACAAGGTCGATCTCGTCGACGGATGCCTCGCCCACGCCCACGGCGACCGCGCGCTGCATGATCTTGTCATAGAGCTTCTCGCGTGCTCCGGCGCCGAGCTTCTTGGAATCGTCGAGGCCGCGTGGAATGCGCTTGCTGTCGAAAATGACGGCCGCCGCGACGACCGGGCCGGCGAGCGGGCCACGGCCCGCCTCGTCCACGCCGCACACCAGCCCGTTCACCTGGGCAAGGATGCGCAATTCGTGGGCGAAACCGGGCATCCCCGATTTATAGCGCCCGGATCGGCCGCCCGAGAACCGGCGGCCAGCCAGAAAGCTGAGGACAACGCCCGTCAGATGCGCCAGAACGCCCGCATAGTTGCGGCGCCCAGGGCCGACTTGACGATCCCGCCGAGGACGAACGGTGCCACGCCCAGCATCAGCGCTTTTTCGGGGCCCGCCAGCAGCGCCAGCCACACCCCGCCGCCGACAAGGCAAAGCACGTTGCCGCAGAGCATGGCGCCAAACGCGAGCAGCGGACGCGTTCCGTTCCAGCCTTGTTCCGTCAGCCAACCGGTGAGGGCGGCGGCGAGCGGGAAGGAAAGCAGATAGCCGGCCGTGGGGCCGATGAAGACGGGCAGGCCGGCGGCTCCGCCGGCAAATACTGGTGCTCCCATCGCGCCTTCGACGAGCCAGGCCGCAACCGTCGCCGCGCCCAGGCGCCAGCCATACAGCGCGCCGATCAACGTCACGGCAAAGGTCTGCATCGTCATCGGCACCGGGATCATCGGCACCTCGATGTAGGAGGACAGCGTCAGAATGGCCGTTCCAGCCAGCACGCATGCCAGCCGCAGGCCCACCGAGCCCTGCTGCAGCCTCACGGTGATTGCCGGCCTCGTCAGCGTGTTCATGCTGGTTCTCCGCGATTTGCAGGACGAGGAATAGCCCGATCTGCGCGAAACAGGCAACCCGAGCCGGAATTACATCCGGGACAGCGGGCGCACGGCGAGCAGGCTAACAACGACCAGCCCCGCCGCGAGATTAAGCGCCCACAGTCCGGCGATATGCGGCACGGCGGCGCCGAACAGCGCCCCAATCGCGTCCAGCGGCGTCACGACCAGAAGCAGCACGATGCAGACAAGCAACGCGACTGCGGTCGGCCAATGGGCGCGGATCTGCGCGACGCGGACCCGGCGCATGACGTGTGCGGAGAACCCGTCATCCGCGACGGCGGGGACCGGATGCGACAGAAGATCGTCAAGTTCGTTCATGAGGCCGCCTGCCTATATCCGAGCATCCGGGAGAGTGCGTCGCGTCCGCGCGTGATGTGGGATTTCAAGGTGCCGAGCGGAAGGTCCAGGGCGGAAGCCGCCTCCTGGTGCGAAAGCCCCAACGCAAAGCACAGCGTTAGCGCGGCGCGCTGAGCCGGGACGAGGCGCTGCATGGCGCGTTCGAGATCGATCCTGGTCAGGCTCGCGGTTTCGGCTTCGGGCAGATCGGCGGCCATCTCATCGGCTTCCTCGAGCGGTTCGAGCCGGCGCTTGCGCGCTTCCATCAGGAACTTCGAATAGGCGATGGCGCAAAGCCAACCGAAGAACGAGCCGCCGGCGAATTGCGCCATCTTGCGGAAAGCATCGAGAAACGTCTCCTGGGCGAGATCGTCGGCCAGAGCGGAGTTGCCCTTGGTCATGCGCAGCAGGAATCCGCGCAGCCGCGACTGATTGATGCGCACCAGAACGCCGAAGGCCGCGGCGTCGCCCGCCGCAGCCTTTCTCGCCAGTGGCTCGATTGCGTCCATCGCCGGCAAACATATCACCTCACTGGGGCGGCTTCCTCTCGAACAGCAAGGACAACAGCAGCGCCACGCCGATCATGAACGGGATGACGCCGATCATCGGCAGCCAGTTGGGAATATGGCCTTCGCTGTCGAACATGCCGCCACCGCCACCCATCGCCCAGAAGAACAGGCCGAGGCCGATGCCGACGGCCATCAGTACGATGGCGCCGCGCACGCCGCCCCGCGGGCGGTCGTCGCGCGCGATGCTGGCCAAGAGGTCGGGTGAGATCGACTGGCCCTTCTCGGCCAGCTTCTCCAGCATGCGATGCTCGCTCTCGCGGGTCTTGTACCGGAAGAAGGCACCGATCAGCACGAAGCAGACGATCGCCCCCCAGAAGATCGCGGAATACACTTCAGCGCCGTGAAACATGTCAAAATCTCCTGTCTAATTGCGGTCGATACGGTCGAGCAGCTCGGGCGTGATGCGGTTGCCCATCTCGGCGAGCCGCCGCAGCATTCTGTTGCGGCTCAGATGCGTCAGGTAGTTGAACAGGCCGGCGATCAGCACCACCAGCACCGCCGCCGCCCAGAACAGCGGATAATGCGGAATCCAGAAATCCACGGCCGGCATGGTCGACCTCCTCGTTCACCCCCTTGATGCACGTAGAGCCCGGTTTGGATGCAGGGGGAAGAGCGGATTTTTCGGTCGAATCACCGTTTCGCAAGTGGGAGGCGGCCCGAAACGTCAAACGCGAGCGTGACGCATTGTCATCGTGACAGACCGGGCAGGGCGAATGGAGCCGACAGGGCAAGACGGGCCCCCGGGTCAATGAGATCATGCGGCAAGCAGGGGCGGTTGCGACCATGAACCTCGAACAACGGCTTCGAGAAGAGCGGCTGCGAAAAGTGGCGGCGCTGGCGCAATGCAAAGCGCTGGCCGAGAAGGCGTATGACGCGATGTACGAAGCGCATTCCGCGCGCGACGCCACGGTCTGCTACAGCGACGCCAAGGAAGCCTTCTACGACGCGATCAGGCTGGCCAACGAACTTGGCGATGCCGGGGAAGTCGAACGGCTGTCGAAACGGCTGGAGCATGTGAAGGCGGTGTTCCGCAGCCAGTTCAGCGGCTGACAGCGTCGGCTCAAGGCGAGATCAGGAGGGCGTGAATCGCCAGCCCGATGGAATTGCTGGTCAGGATGACGATTGCCGCCACGCCGGTGTGCTTCAGGATTTCGGAGAGCGCCGGCAAATGCCGCGTCTGGGCGAGCAGGTAGCTCAGCAGCGATAAAAGCATGAACCCCCAGGCGAGACAGACATAGCCGGCCAGGTTCACCGGCAGCGCCAAGAACAGGATCAGGAAGCTCGCTGACACGGCGAAACGCACTGCGTAATTGGCGATTGTGGTGCGGAAGGCCTGGCGGCGGGCCATGCGCTCGGACTCCTGATAGATGTGGACGCTGAGGGAGTCGCTCAGATTGTCGGCGATGCCGATGATCAACAGGCTGGCCAGCACCGCCTCCTTACGCGCCGTGGCGGCGTCGAGACCTACGATTAGCGCCATGCTGGTGACGATGGCGGCCGGCGAGCCGAAGCTGATCCACCTGAGATCGAAGGAGCGCGGAATCCACTTCCGCACGCCGCTTGCGACCTCTTGGTTTCTCGTGTCCATCATCGCGCACAACAGTACCCGCGCCGGCGGGTCGGTCCGGTGAGAGTGTACCCGCGGCGGCCGGTGTCGGGCACGGGCAGTATGATGCAAGCAACGATTGAGCGCGGGGCCACGCGCAGGGTGCGGGTTATCGCGGCTTCCTGCCCCGGACGCGGCTGGTAATCGTCCGCAGGAGTTCGTGCGCATCTTCGACTCGGTCGGAATCGACGTTGGGCAGCGCCCCTTCGATGATCGCCGCTTCGGCGCCGCCAGCGCGTGCCACCACGCGTCGGCCCTTCTCGGTCAGCGAGGCGAGTTTGGAGCGCTTGTGGCGCGGGCTGGCGCGGAATCCGATCAGGCCAGCCTTCTCCATCTCGTTGCACGTCGTCTGCACGAACTGGCGCGAGACGCCGAGCGAAGCCGCGATTTCCGGAACGGGCGCCGCGCCGAGCCGCTCAATCGCATCGGCGACCTTGCATTGCGACGTGCGCAGGCCCGCACGCTCGTGCACCGCGTCCATCACCTGCACCAACGCGTCGTGCAACAGGAAGACCTCGTGAAAGAGGTTGTGCAGCTCTTCGCCGGTCGCAGGCGGTTTGCGCTGCGCCATGACAGGCCTTCAAAGCCAGCGGCGCACCTTGCGGCAATAGGCCTCGTAAGCCTGGCCGAAGGTGCGGGACATGTAGCGTTCCTCACGCGCGATCACGTACCAGTCGAGGTAGAGGAACATGACGAGCGCGCCGATCAGCATCGGCAGGCTGTCGGCCGCGATGCCGGCGCCAAGAAGCATCGCCACGAAGCCGACATACATCGGGTTGCGGCTCAAACGGTAGGCGCCGCTCGTGACGATGGCGGGGGCAGGACGGTTAGTCTTGATCTCCGCGCCGCGGCGCTTGAAGCCCGACCAGCCGGCGCCCTGGAATAGAAAGCCGGCCACCGCGATGGCGATGCCTGCGTAAAGCATGGCTTCACGCGGCAACAGGTTCAGGTCGCGGCGCAGCCACAGCTCGACGCCGATGCCGCCGGCAAGGCAAAGCACGAACATCACAGGGGGGACAAAATTCACGCCGGGCGAATCCGGCTGGTCGGGTACGGACATGGCACCTCCGGCTGGTAGGGAACGGGAAAATCGGCAACCTGATTGTCAATATGACAACTAGGTTGTCATTGTGACCGTTCCAAGGCAGGCGACAGCGTGCGGCAGAATTTAGCAGGGCCGCGCAGAGGCGGTCTGCTAACAGGAAGCAATGTTTAACACAGTTCTTTGGGACCACGACGGCGTCCTGGTCGACACCGAGCGCCTCTATTATCGCGCGACGGACGAAGTCCTGGCGCGGTTCGGTGTGCAACTCGGCTTCGAGCAATACCGCCAGTTCCATCTCGTCGAGGCGCGCGGCTCCTGGCATTTGATCACCAGCCGCGGCGCTTCAAACCGGACGGTGGCGGTGCTGCGGCGCGAGCGCAACGAGATCTATCGGCGGATGCTGTTGGGCAGCGAGGTGGTAGTGCCCGGAGCGATGGACCTGCTGCGCCGGCTAAGGCCGCGATACCTGATGGCCATCGTCACCTCGGCCGAGCGCGTGCACTTCGACACCATCCACGAACGCACCGGACTTCGCGGGTTGGTCGATTTCGTGCTGACCCGCGAGGACTATGGCGAGTGCAAGCCGCATCCCGAGCCCTACCTTGCCGCTGTGGAGCGCTTCGGCGCGGCCAAAAGCGATTGCGTGGTGGTGGAGGATTCGCAGCGCGGGATGATTGCGGCAAAGGCGGCGGGGCTGGCCTGCTGGATGGTGTATTCGGACATGACCGCAGGGATGGATTTCTCCGCAGCCGACCGCCGCTTCGACAGCTTGGCCGATCTGGGCGAGGCGCTGCAGGCGGATCAGAACAGCGTGAGCTGATCGCCCGGCCTCGGCGGCGGTTTGAAGAGGTCGGTGCGCAGCGGCACGGAGTCTTTGAGCCCAAGGCGCTTGACCGCCATGTGGAAGCGATGCGCCAGCATCTGCGCATAAGGCCCGGTGCCGCGCTGGCGGACGTGCCAGGCGGGATCGTAGTCCTTGCCGCCGCGCATCTGGCGGATCAGGCTCATGACATGCCGGGCCGCATCGGGGCGGTTGGCCTCCAGCCACTCGCGGAACAGGTCCTTGATCTCCAACGGCAGGCGCAGAAGCACCCAGCCGGCCGAGCGGGCGCCGGCCTCCTTCGCCGCGGTGAGCACATTTTCCATCTCGCCGTCGTTCAGCGCGGGAATGATCGGTGCGAACATCACGGAGGTCGGGATGCCGGCCTGGCTCAGGGCGCGGACGGCTTCAAGCCGGCGCGAAGGCGCGGCGGCGCGCGGCTCCATCGCACGCGCCAGCTTGCGGTCGAGCGTGGTGACCGACAGCGCCACGCGGGCCAGCCCCATCTCGGCCATTGGCGCCAGGATGTCGATGTCACGCGCCACCAGCGCCGATTTGGTGACGACGCCGACCGGATGGCGAAACTCGCGCAGCACCTCCAGGATGGAGCGCATGATTTTCAGCTTCTTCTCGATCGGCTGGTAGGGATCGGTGTTGGTGCCGATGGCGATGGTCTTGGGCGTGTAGCCCTGCGCGGACAGCTCCCTGGCCAGAAGCTCGGCCGCGTTGGGCTTGACGAACAGACGGGATTCGAAATCGGCCCCCGGCGACATGCCGAGATACGCATGCGTGGGTCGCGCGAAGCAGTAGCTGCAGCCATGCTCGCAGCCGCGATAGGGGTTGATCGAACGGTCGAAGGAAATGTCGGGCGACTGGTTGCGCGTGATGACGCTGCGGGTGGCGTCGATGGTGATCTCAGTCTTGAGCGGGGCGGGCGCGTTCTCGCCGTCCCAACCGTTGTCGAGCAGCACGCGGGCGTAGCGCTCGTAGCGCCCCGAGGCGTTGGAGACGGCGCCCCGACCCTTGAGCAGCCGCGGGTCGGCGGTCATGTCTAGGACTGTCGTCATGAGAAAGGACGTAGTTCATTCGACAGAACAAAGCAAGTACATATTGTCATTACGGTACGGAAGTTCCGTGCGCGAGGCTGCGACCGCAAGGGAATTTCAAGCGACGCCGACGTCCGTCATAGTGCGTCCATGCTCAGCGTCGTCATTCCCACCTTCAACGCGCAAGCCACCCTGCCGCGCTGCTTCGAATGCCTGATCGGGGCGACCGTGCACGGAATGGTGCGCGAGGTGATCGTGGCCGATGGCGGCTCGGGCGACGACACCTTGATCATCGCCGATGCGGCGGGCGCGCGGATCAAGAAAGGCGGCAGGAGCCGCGCTTCGCAGCTTCAGGCCGGTGCCGCAGCCGCGCGCCAGGACTGGATCCTGTTCCTGCATCCGGATACCGCGCTGGAGCCGTCATGGGAGATGGAGGCAGACAACTTCATCGCGCGCTCGACGCTCGACCGGCCGCGGGCGGCAGCCTTCCGCTTCGGACTCGACGAATTCGAACCGGCGGCGCGGCGCAGCGAAGTCATGGCAGCGCTGCGCTGCTGGCTGTTTCGGCATCCGCGCGGCGACCAGGGCCTTCTTATCCCCAAGCGGTTCTACATACAGCTCGGCGGCTATCGCGAACATCCGCGCGAGGACGCCGACCTGGTGCGCCGCATCGGCGCGCGGCGGCTCGTCTTGCTGCGGACGAGGGCGGTGAACAAGCGGCCGGCGCCGGTCGCCGTCAGCGGCATGACGGAGCATGTCGGGCTCTCGATCGCGCAAGGGTAACGGCCCTTGAAATGAAAAATCCGTCACGAACGGATCGGTGCGGGCACGGCGTATAAACGCCGAAGCCTCATACACAAGCAGCTGCACCATGCGGGCAAAAACGGCGATCGTCCTGCTTCTTGCGACATCCAGCGCGGCTTTGGCCCAGGCGCCGAACGACCTCTCCAAGATCAAGCACATCGTCATCATCATGCAGGAGAACCGCTCGTTCGACAGCTACTTCGGCACGTTTCCGGGAGCCGACGGCATTCCGATGCGCAATGGCGTGCCGATCGTGTGCATCCCAGATCGGGCGCGCAACACGTGCGTGAAGCCCTATCACGACGGCAGCGACATCAACACCGGCGGGCCGCACGGTGTCGGCGCTGCGGTCGCCGATATCGACGGCGGCAAGATGGACGGATTTGTCGCGCAGGCGCAGAAGAGGCAGCCGCTGCGCTGCCTGATGCTGGACAATCCGGGGTGCGCGCAGGGTTCGGGCATCGACACCGTTGGGTATCACGACGAACGCGAAATTCCCAACTACTGGGCCTATGCCAGGAACTTCGTGCTCCAGGACCGCATGTTCGAGCCCAACGCATCCTGGAGTCTGCCCGAGCACCTGTTCCAGGTGTCGGCATGGTCGGCGCGCTGCACCGAGCACGACCGGCCGCAAAGCTGCACCAACCAGCTCCAGACGCCCGGCATCCCGCCGGACTTTGCACGGCGCAATTTTTTCGCCCAGGACCCGATCTATGCGTGGACGGACCTGACCTACCTGCTGCACAAGAACCATGTTTCGTGGGGCTATTTCGTCGTCGCGGGCACCGAGCCCGATTGCGAGGACGACGATGCGATGGAATGCCCGCCGGTGCTGCAAAACTCCAAGACGCCGGGTATCTGGAATCCGTTGCCGTACTTCGACACCGTGAAGGACGACGGCGAACTCAATAACATCCAGTCGGTCGAGAATTTCTATCGCATGGCGAGCGCGGGCCGATTGCCTGACGTGTCGTGGGTGGTGCCGTCCAACAAGGTAAGCGAGCATCCGCCGGCGCGGGTGTCGCTGGGCCAGGCCTATGTCACGAGCCTGATCAACGCGGTTATGAAAGGCCCCGATTGGAATTCGACGGCGATCTTCCTCGCCTGGGACGACTGGGGCGGGTTCTACGATCATGTGCCGCCGCCCAAGGTCGATCAGAACGGCTACGGCCTGCGCGTACCGGCGGTCGTCATCTCGCCTTATGCCAAAAAGGGCTACATCGACCACCAGACGCTCAGCTTCGACGCCTATCTCAAGTTCATCGAGGACGTGTTCCTGCACGGCCAGCGGCTCGATCCCAGGACCGACGGCCGGCCCGATCCGCGCCCCACCGTGCGCGAGAAGGTAGCGATCCTGGGCGACATCGCGGGCGATTTCGATTTTTCGCAAGCACCGCGCCCGCCGCTGATCCTGAGGCCGATGCCGAGGAAGTGACACGCGCGAAGGGCAGATGTAGTCTTTTGTGATTGTGTCCCGGAACAGTAGTATGGCGGTGGAGGCAACCGGCATGCGGCTCGGGGACAGCAAATTCTTCAACCTCTTTGCGCTGATCGCCAGCACCAGCAACGCCGACCGCGACCGCCACGAATGGCAGGTCGGCGAGGTCGCCTGGACGCGGGAACGGACGAGCTTCACCGGGCCGCGATACGCGCTGCAGGTGGACGTCCACATACTCCACCGTCCGGGACGGCGCGGCTGGACCCTGATCGTCGCCCGCGAAACATGGTGGGCAAGCGACCGCCGCAAGCCGTTCCGCGACGGGCGATGGGTGCATGTGTGCCGCGGCGCGCGAGCGGACGTGGAAAAGTGGTTCATCGAACAGGAAGCGGTGCTGTGATCCGACGTATCAGCCTTCCTCGGCGGGCTCCTCCTCACCGCTTGTTGGAGTTTTCCCGATCTTCGCGGGTAGCAAGTGCCGCGGCAGGAACACGTATCCCGCGATCATGGTGGGTATCACGGCGCTCGCGATCACGACGGCGACGAGGAACGAATACTGCCCCTGGGTAACGATGCCGTGCGAATAGCCGTAGAGCGCCGATATGGTGCCGAAAGTCAGTCCCGTCGACATCATCAAGGTGTAGTACCAGCGTTCATCGCTCTTCTTGCGATAGAGGCCGACGACTGGGAACAGGCCAAAAATCTTCGACACGACCTTGCCGCCGATCAGGATCAGGAACACGAACGGTGCGGAAATGAGCGCCGGCAGCGATACCAGCATGCCGGCGCGCATGAAGTAGAACGGCGTCAGGAAGCCGACGGTCAAAGTGCGCAACCGACGAAGCCAGGCCGCATCCTTGGCGGAGAACTCGGCTAGCACGATGCCAACCAGATACGCGGGAAGGACCGCTTCGCTGCCCGACCACATCGCGATCCCGCCCATGGCAAACAGAACCAGGATCACCCATTTGGTCCGTACGGCCGCGGTGCGTCTGGCGTAGATGCGAGTGAGGAATTCCGTCGTCACCGGAAGCGCCCAGAGCACGAAGGTGGTCGCCGCGATGAAGACCACTGTCTTGATCGTGAAAGGCGAAAACAGCAGGCCCAGGGCGATCACGGTGCCGAGGTCGTTGACGAAGCAGGCCCCAAGAATGCCCTTGCCGAACTCGGTTTTGTTGAAGCCAGTCTCGAGCATGACCGCGTAGACCACGGCCATCGACGTGGTGGAAAGAGCGACGCCGCACAGAAGGCTTGCCCTTACATCCCATCCCAGCGCGTAGCGGGCCAGCGCGGCGCAGCCAAGGAACGGCGCAAGAAATCCCATCAGACCGACGACCGAGACCTCCTTCAGCTTTTTTCGCATGACATCTGCTTCCAACTCCGCCCCGGCGAGAAAGGTGAGCAGCACGGCGCCGGCGGCGGCCAGGAACTTGAGCCACTCGAGATCAATGCCGAGAAGTCCAGCTTTACCGGCGTATCCAGCAACGGCCGCCACCACGACACCGACGCAGATTTCAACGAGCGCGATCGCAACGCGCAGATGGTAGGCGATAACCGCGGAAATGACGGCAAGCCAGAGCCATAGCCCGGCGACGGCATAGTTGTGTTCCACGGGGAGTTCTCCTTCCCACGATGACCGGGCCGGGCACTGGAAACGCGCTTGATGGCGTGTGTTCCGGCGCAAAACCGACACCTGCCGAAGCACAGCGGCTTGCTGCGCCCGCGCGACAGGAGTCATCAGCCCGGTCCGGACGGTTGAAAGGGGGACTCCATCCCCGAGATGGGACGCAAACTGGCATCCGGCGCGGGAAAATCAAGCAGATATGCTGCGGCAGGGCGAAGCAAGGCAGCCGGCATCGGCTTTGATCCGGCCACGACTGGGCATAGGTTCGCAGCGTGACATCCGGGGGCATCCATGACCCGATACCGCCTTGCCTGCGCCGCCTTTTGCGCGTTTGTTGTCCCGTCTTTCGCCGCGGCGCCGCAGGCGTGCACGGCGCATGTCGTTTTCGCTGTGGCGGCGCACGGCGGAGTGTTCAGCCGGCAGAACGAGGGCGCAGCAAGGCTTGATGCGATGAAGGCCGCGCTCGCCGAGGCGCGAACGGCGCTGGCGAATGGCGAACGCAGTGTGGACGTGGTCGAGCGCATCGTGAAGGGCTTTGAGGACTCCGGCATCTTTAACGCCGGGAAGGGTGCCATCGCCAACGCGGCCGGACAGGTGGAAACCGACGCGGCGATCATGGACGGCGAAGGCCTGCGCTCCGGTGCGGTCGCCTCGATGACGCTTCTGAAAAATCCGATCGCCGCGGCGCGGCTGGTGATGGACGCCAACGTGCACGTGCTTGTCGTGGGCGACCGCGGCCAGGCCTATGCCGAGAAGCTGGGTGCCAAAATCGTGCCGGAAAACTACTTCGCCAACGCTGGCCACGTGACGCGGCCGCTACAGCAGGAAATGCCGAAACCGCACGGCACGGTGGGCGCGGTGGCGCTCGACCGCTGCGGCCATCTGGCGGCGGCGACCTCCACCGGCGGCTTCGAGGCGAAGGTGCCGGGGCGCGTGGGCGACTCCCCGCTTGTGGGCGACGGCATCTATGCGGCCGATGGCGTGGCGGCGTTCTCCGCCACCGGATGGGGCGAGTTCTTCATTCGCTACAACGTCAGCAAGGACGCAGCCGACCGCATGCGCTATGCGCACCAGAACCTGGGCAAAGCGACGAAGGCGGAGCTATTCGGCGTGCTGAAACCGCTCAAGGCCGAAGGCGGGCTCATCGGCATCGACGCCAAAGGCAATGTCGGGATGTATTTCAATTCGCTCGGCATGTTCCGCGGCTATGCCACCGAACGCGAAGCGCCGGTGGTGGCACAGTACGAGGGTGCGATCGCGAACAAGCCGAAAAAGCGCAAGTGAAGGTGGAGATCAGTCGGGGTCCTTGACGAAATCGTCCCGGGTCAGCACGACCTTGTTGGCCCCGTCGTCGAGCGTCTTTTCCTGGTAGAGAAAACCGCCTTTGTCTTCCGGCCCCATGAGCGGATAAAACGAAGACTCCTGCCAGTTGACGCGGGTGAGTACGATCCAGTTCAAGGCCGGGACGTTCTCGAACGAGAAGCGGCCAGCGCCGTCGCACGTGGTTTTGTGGTCATAAGCGCGCGCCCGCTTGCTGTAATCGTCGGGCATGCCGGCGCCCTGGTCGAGCGCCTGTTCCAATTCCATGTTGTAGCCGGTGGCGGGGAGCAAGGAGACGGTTTCGCCCGCGCAGGTCACCACCCGTCCGCTGGGCAACTTGACGAACGCCTGGCCCATCAGGCTGGCGTCGCCAGTTCCTTTCCAGCGGCTGAAATCGGTGTCGACGAAGGGCGTGAGCATGTGCGGCCGCTCAGTGGACGAGCAGGCGGAGAGCACAGGAAGGACGCCCGCGACAAGCAGCAAGGTCGTTTCGATATACGCACGCATATTGCACCGCCTCGGACCGGAGGGCCGTGTCGCAAATCAAGCACGGCTTGGTTAGCGGGCGGTTAAGGCGGAGGCTGTGCGGCGCCTAGCCGAGCAATCCAGAGGCGCGCAGACCGTCGAACACGAACTGCACGGCCAGTGCGGCCAACAGCACGCCGGAAATGCGCCCGACCACATCCGATCCGGTACGGCCCAACAGGCGCATCAGCGGGTCGGACAGGCGCATCGCGACGTAGGTGATTACGAGGCATGCGGCGAGGATGCCGATGATCTCGGCCTTCTCGATCCAGGTCGCGGCCCGACCCATCAGCAGAACCGTCGCCGAAAAGCTGCCGGGCCCGGCGAACAGCGGAAACGCCAGCGGGAACACCGCGATGTCCCTGCGCCCGGCGGCCTCGTTCTGCTCTCTCTCGCTGATCGAGGATAGGCCGGGGGCCGAGAACATCAGGGTCAGCGATTGGATGAACAGCAGTATCCCTCCGGCGACTTGCAACGCCGGCACGGTCACGCCGAGGAGCGCCAAAAGCGCGCTGCCGCCGAAGGCAAACACCAGGAACATGCAGCCCGCGATGAGGATGCAGCGCAGCGCGGTCTTGTTGCGCTCCTTGTGCGACATTTGGGCGGTAAGCCCCGAGAAGATGGCCGCGCCGTCGATCGGTCCGATGACCACAAACAGCGTGACGAAGGCAGGCCATAGGCCGACCGGCCACAATCCCGGCGAAAGATGCATGACGCGGCTGTCCCTTGCGTTGACCGTCGCAGTGTAATGACCGCGGCAGCGGTTCCAAACACCGTGTCTGCGTCACGCTTTGTCGCGGCCGGGACAAGGGCCTTTTCGGCAGCGCCCCCGCTCCCTATGTTCCTTGTCGCCCCTCACAACCCAGGAGACTCGACGATGCAGATGCGCAGGCTTGGAAATGGCGGCCTGGAAGTCTCGGCCATCGGGCTCGGCTGCATGGGCATGAGCTTCTCCTACGGCCCCCCAAAGGACAAAAAGGAGATGATCGCGCTCATCCGGGGCGCGGTGGAGCGCGGTGTCACGTTCTTCGACACGGCGGAGGTCTACGGCCCCTTCATCAACGAGGAACTCGTCGGCGAAGCTCTGGCGCCGCTGCGCGAGCGCGTGGTGATCGCGACCAAGTTCGGCTTCGACCTGACCGGCGACCCGAGAGGCATGTCCAACGGCCCCAGGATGGACAGCCGGCCCCAGCACATCAAGGAAGTCGCCGATGCCTCGCTCAAGCGGCTGAAGACCGGCGTGATCGACCTGTTCTATCAGCACCGCGTCGATCCCGGCGTGCCGATCGAGGATGTGGCGGGCGCGGTCAAGGACCTCATAGGCGAAGGCAAGGTCAGGCATTTCGGCCTGTCGGAAGCGGGCGTGGCGACCATCCGCCGCGCGCATGCCGTCCAGCCGGTGGCGGCGCTGCAGAGCGAGTATTCGCTGTGGTGGCGCAACCCGGAGCAGGAAGTGCTGCCGGTGCTCGAGGAGCTCGGTATCGGTTTTGTGCCTTACAGCCCGCTCGGCAGAGGATTCCTCACCGGCAAGATCGACGCCAGCACGACTTTCGAAAAGGGTGACTTCCGCAGCACCCTGCCGCGCTTCCAGCCCGAGGCGCGCAATGCGAACTTGGCGCTGGTCGATCTCATCGCCGCAATCGCGGCCCGCAGGAACGCGACGCCGGGTCAGGTCGCGCTGGCCTGGCTGCTGGCGCAGAAGCCGTGGATCGTTCCGATTCCGGGAACCACGAAGCTCAGCCGGCTCGAAGAGAATATCGGCGCGGCGAGCCTTGCGCTCACGCCGGTCGATCTTCTCGACGTCGACAAAGCGGCGGCCGCCGTCAAGCTGGAGGGCGCGCGCTATCCCGAAGCCCTGCAGCGGATCACCGGGCGCTGAGACCGGGCCACATCTGAATCAAGCGCGCCGGCCGGACCCGAATCGCCGGAACAGACGCAAAGTGTGCTTGGCGTCGGGACGAGGCTGCGAGGCAAGCTCGATGACGCGCTGCTTCTGGCGAAGGCGGGAGGCATCGAGCAGCATTTGGCCCGCCCAACGGTAGACGTTGCGGGCGCGCACCAGCTCGCGCATCAGGTGCATGCGTTCGCGCTGCTCGATGGCGTGCATGGTGAGCGCCCGTTTGATCGCCGCGCCCATGTCCTTCGCGTCGTAGGGGTTGACGATCAGCGCTTCCGCCAACTCGCGCGAGGCCCCCGCGAAGCTCGACAGCACCAGCACGCCCTGTTCGTCGTCGCGCGCGGCGACGAACTCTTTGGCGACCAGATTCATGCCATCGTGCAGGCTGGAGACGAGGCAGACGTCGGCGGCGCGGAAAATCTCGAACACCTCGCGCGGATCATGATGGCGGATCGACAGAACGACGGGAAGCCAGTGGCCGTCGCCGTGCTTGGCGTTGACTTCTTCAGCCGCGGCCTGCGCCTCGGCCTGCACCGCGCGATAGCTGGCGAGCTTGCTGCGCGTGGGTGCGGCGGCCTGATAGAGCACGAAGCGATGCTTCCATTCTGGGTGTCCGGTGAGGAAGACGTCCACCGCGCGGATGCGGTCGACGATGCCCTTGGTGTAATCGAAACGCTCGACGCCGACAGCCAGCCGGCATTCCGGCCCGAGCCCCAGGCGCGCGAACACTGCTGAACGGCATTCGGCAACCGGTTTCTGCGCGGCCATGGCGGCGGGCGGCCATTCGATCGAAATCGGATAGGGCCTGATCAGCGTTTCGTGGCCGCCAAGCGTCACCGAGGCATGCTCGCGGTCGATCCGGCTTTCGACGAAACGATCCACGGTCTCGAGGAAGTTGTTGCAGTGGAACTGGGTGTGGAAGCCCAAGATTGAACTTCCCAGCAAGCCCTGGACGATTTCTTCCTTCCACGGGCAGATGCCGAACGTTTCCGAATTCGGCCACGGGATGTGCCAAAAGGTGATCACCGTCGCCTGGGGCAGGCGCTCGCGGATCATCGCCGGCAAGAGCGCGAAGTGATAATCCTGCACCAGCACGACGGGCGCGGGTGCCTTGGCTTCCGCAACCACAGCGTCGGCGAAACGCGCGTTCACGCGCTTGTAGGTCTGCCAGTCCGCCTCGCGGAAGGTGGGACGCACAAACGCGATGTGGCAGAGCGCCCACAGGCCTTCGTTGGCAAGGCCGTAATAGTATTCGTCCTGCTCCTCGTCCGTGAGCCAGATGCGCCGCAGCGCATAGCTGCCCACGCCCGGGGGCACGCGGATGCGGTCTTCAGCATCGACCACTTCGCGGTCGGCGCTGCCGCTGCCGTGCGCGACCCAGGTGCCGCCGCAGGCGCGCATCACTGGCTCCAGCGCGGATACGAGCCCGCTGGCGGGCAGTAGCACGTCGATACGGTCACCCTCTCGGTTGTGGATGTAGGGCTCGCGGTTGGAAACCACAAGGACCTCGGTGCCCGCAAGTTCGCTGTTCATCAGTCGACGAAGCGCCGCCGCATGCCACGCCGTACCCTCCTCTTCGGTGGCGTGCCGGTTGAAGTCGAGCTGGCGGAGAAGCTGGCGCACCTCGTTCTCGAAGGGCCCATGGTCGGTCGCTGCATCCCTGGCCAGCCGCGCGTTGAGCAGCGTCTGCTTGACGTGGACGACCCAACGCCGCACCAGCACGAACGTCACGCTTGCCGCGGCCAGAATGCAGGCGAGCACGATGAACCCGAGGACCGCTGTGAACCATCGCCGAATCTCGGCGCCGCGCTCTTTGGCGAAGCCCAGATCGTTGACGATGACGAATTGGCCGCCAGCCGCGGGCACAGGAAACGCGTTGATGAGAAGATCGCGCCCGTCCGCGCGCAACGCAGATGTGCTCTCGGTATCCCAATGCCCCATCTTGTCGCAGGAAAACTTCGCCGGCATCAACTTGGTCGAGTATTGCAGCCGGCGACCCGCATCACAGAAGCCAACGGCGAGCACCTTCTTGTCCTCGGCGATGCGCTCGAAGAGGGTGGCGAGGGCGCGCGTATCGTGCCTCGCCAGAAGGTCGCCCAGATTCTCCCTTGCCACGTTGAAGACGAGCCTGGAGCGGGTCTCGACGTCGGCGCGCGACCACTGCTGCATGAACGAGCTTGCAAACGGAGACGCTGCCAGAACCAGCAAGGTGACGATCACAAGTCCCACCGCGGCGTATCCCGCGTATGACCGTACGACGTGCGACGTCCAAGCCTGTTGTAGCTTCTTCAGCATTGCCAAGCTCCGTCTTTGTACCGGTTGCGACCGGCCGTAAGTCTCCATTCGAGCGACGCGTGGTCTAGCAGGTTGTTGAAATAGTCCCTAGCCGCGAGCGGATGATCGTGATTCCCTGGCATTGAGATTGCGCCGGGGATTTGCGATGCGCGGGAGCGACGAACGGTCTGGATCGCTGTTCAGCTACGT
>Ga0335085_10003080_pt1 | contig 29686 bp, 26 predicted proteins | sample Lox_Sample_45_FD_206712 | JGI IMG/M metagenome (GOLD analysis project Ga0335085, IMG submission 206712) | Soil microbial communities from Loxahatchee National Wildlife Refuge, Florida, United States - Lox_Sample_4.5 | ecosystem: Environmental > Terrestrial > Soil > Wetlands | place: USA... | reverse complement strand
CCGGGCGGCTGGCATCTGATCGGCACCACCGAGACCCGGATGTTCGACGCCCAACGGGATCCGCCGGCGTTGCTCTCGGTCGGCGACCGGGTGCGGTTCACGCCGGTGGACTGATGCTCACTGTTCTCAAGGCACCGCCCTTCGCGACCGTACAGGATCGCGGACGCGAAGGCCAGCGCTCGGCCGGAGTGCCTCCCTCCGGAGCCATGGATCGCCGCGCCCTGGAGACCGGGAATCTGCTGGTGGGAAATCCGCTGGGCAGCGCAGGGGTCGAGTGGGCGTTGGGCGGGGGCGCGGTGCGTTTCGAACGGGAGACGGCCTTTGCGCTCACCGGGGCCCATGCGCGCGCCACGCTCGACGGGACCCCGATCGCGCCCTATCGGTCGCAACGGGCCCGCGCCGGCGCGGTGCTCCACATCGCGGCACCGGACCGGGGCCGATTTCTCTATCTGTCGGTCGATGGTGGGATCGCGGTGCCGGAGGTCCTCCACAGTCGAGCGACCTACCTGACCGCGTCCCTGGGCGGGCTCGAGGGGCGACGGCTTCGAACCGAGGACACGCTCCCCCTGGGTGAGCCGGGTGGAAAGTCTCCGCCCAAAGGCTTCGCCGTCCCTCCGCCCGAGGACTCAGGCGAGCTGCGCGTGCTGCTAGGTCCCCAGGCCGATCTGTTCCCCGAGAAGGCCTGGGCGCGCTTTCTCACTCAGGCCTACACCGTGACCAACGCATCTGATCGCATGGGATATCGTTTGGCGGGACCCGCTCTCGCGGCGCAAGGCCCCGCCTCGCTTCCCTCGGAGGCCGCCTGTCCCGGCGCAATCCAGGTGCCGGATGGCGGTACACCGATTGTGCTGATGCCCGACGGTCCCACCGTGGGAGGCTATCCCAAACTGGCCGTGGTCATCGGCCCCGATCTGGGGCGGCTGGCCCAGTGCAATCCGGGCGAGGAGGTACGGTTCCGGAGGGTGTCGGTGGAGGAGGCCGAGGCGGTCTATCGTCGGGAGGCCGAGGCGATGAGGGCCCTGGAGCGACTTTCCGCGGCGGCGGAGAATCACCGGTAGGGGCCTGCGCTACGGAGCGCCACCGGTTCTGAACATCGTGGCTACGCACTCAGGCGCTCTTGCATGATCAGGGTGACACCGCCAAGATCCACCCCGGAAATCTCCTGACTTTGCTTCATTCATCTCACCTCTCGGGTTTCCCCATGCGCTACAGTTCTCGCCTGGCCGCTCTGTGCCTCCTGGTGGTCGGTCTCCAGGTCGAACCGGCACGCGGTCAGTCCGCCATTGATACCTCCGCCTTTGCCGCCCTTCAATGGCGTGAGATCGGTCCCTTCCGGGGCGGCCGCTCGGTCGCCGTCACCGGCTCCGCTTCGAGACCCAACGAGTACTACATGGGCACCACCGGCGGGGGCGTGTACAAGACCACCGATGGCGGTCTCACCTGGAAGGCGGTGACCGATCCCTACTTCGGCGGGACCATCGGCGCCATCGCCGTCAGCGAATCCAATCCCGACGTGGTCTACGTGGGAACCGGCGAGTACCCCATTCGCGGCAACGTCTCTCACGGCGATGGGGTCTACAAGAGCACCGATGGCGGGAAGACCTGGGTGTACCTCGGCCTGGCGGACACCCGCCAGATCTCCCGGGTCAAGGTGCATCCCAAGAATCCGGACGTGGTCTATGTCGGCGCGATGGGACATACCTTCGCGCCCAACAGTGCCCGCGGGGTGTATCGCTCGGCCGACGGCGGGAAGAGCTGGAAGCGGATCCTCTTCCGCAACGATTCCACGGGGGTCACCGACCTGGTCATGGATCCATCGGATCCCAACGTCCTTTACGCGGCGTTCTGGCAGGCGGGGCGGAAGCCGTGGCAGCTGTCGAGCGGTGGCGCAGGGAGCGGAATCTTCAAGACCACCGACGGTGGAGAGACCTGGAAGGAGCTGACCCGCAATAAGGGTTTGCCGACGGGAATCATCGGCAACATCGGCATCTCGGTCTCGCCCGGGGCGACCCATCGGGTCTATGCCATCGTGGAGGCCGATTCCGGCGGCGTCTTCCGCTCCGAGGACGGAGGGACCACCTGGACCAAGGTCAATGGCGAGCGGAAGCTCCGCCAGCGGGCCTGGTACTACAGTCGCATCTTCGCCGATCCCAAGGACACCAATACGGTCTACGTGCTCAACGTCAGCTTCTGGCGATCCAAGGATGGCGGCCGGACCTGGAAGGTGATCCGGACCCCGCACGGCGATAACCACGATCTCTGGATTGCGCCCAACGATCCGATGCGGATGATCGAGGGCAACGACGGTGGCGCCAATGTGAGCACCAACGCCGGCGAGAGCTGGACCAACCAGGAATACGCCACGGCGCAGTTCTACCACGTCTCCACCACCAATCATTTCCCCTATTGGGTCTGCGGCACCCAGCAGGACAACAGCTCGCTCTGCGGCCCCAGCCGGATGCCGAGCGGCATCGACATCGGGGACTGGAAGGACGGCGGTGGCTGCGAAAGCGGGTACATTACGCCGCGGCCCGATCACCCCGACATCGTCTTCGCCGGGTGCTATGGCGGACTCCTGACCCGAACCGACTTGTCCACCGGGTCTCAGCGTGACGTCTCCCCCTGGCCGCTCAATCCGCTGGGACACGCATCGGAGGATCACAAGTACCGGTTCCAGTGGACCTATCCGATCGTGATCTCGCCCCACGATCCCAATCAGCTCTACGTCGGCGGCAACGTGATTTTCCAGTCCAACGACGAAGGACAGTCCTGGAAGATCATCAGCCCTGACCTCACTCGGCACGACCCCAAGACCCTGGGCCCCTCCGGCGGTCCGATTACCAAGGACCACACCGGAGTGGAGACCTACGCGACGGTCTTCACCATTGCTGAGTCGCCCAAGGAGAAGGGCGTGATCTGGAGCGGGTCGGATGACGGGTTGATCTACATCACCCGGAATGGCGGCCAGTCCTGGAGCAACGTGACCCCCAAGGACATCGGTGACTTCACCCGGATTTCGATGATCGAGGCCTCACCCCACGAGGCGGGGACCGCGTATGTGGCGGCGAATCGCTATCAACTTGACGACTTGCGGCCCTACATCTATCGGACGCAGGACTACGGCCAGACCTGGAAACGGATCGATGCCGGCATCTCGGCGACCGAATTCGTACGGGTGGTGCGGGAAGACCCGGAGCGGAAGGGACTCCTGTTTGCGGGGACAGAACGCGGGGTCTGGGTGTCCTTCGATGACGCCGCCCACTGGCAGCGGCTGCAGCGGAACCTGCCGCCGGTGGCTGTCCACGACCTTCAGATCAAGGAAGGCGACCTGGTGGCCGCGACCCATGGGCGTTCGTTCTGGATCCTGGACGACATCACGCCGCTGCGCGAGATGAGCGCCGAGGTGGTGACCAAACCGGTGTACCTCTTCACCCCGGGGCCGGCTTATCGAATCGATTGGGGTCGCAACTATCCGCGGGGCAACCGGCCCACCGGCGCGAACCCACCCAGCGGCGCCACCATTCGCTACTGGCTCAAGGACAAGGACCAGAAGGTCAAGCTGGAGTTTCTCGACCAGGCGGGGAACCTCATCGACGACTTCAGCAGTGAACCCGATTCCTTCGCCATCGTGGACAGCCTCCGAAACGTGGCCCGGCTGGACAGCCTCCGGAACCTCGGGGTCATCCCCGCCAGCGTGGACACCAACGTGATTCGGCAGGTCAATCCCGAAGACGAGGAGACCCCGCGACGCCCCACCCGGACTCCCCGGCTCCCCGCCAACCAGGGACTCAACGCGTTCACCTGGGACCTGCACTATCCGGAAGCCGTCTGGTTCAGCCGGATGGTGCTCTGGTCAGGGGTGACCCCGGGCCCGGTGGTGCTGCCCGGGACCTACCAGGTTCGGCTCACGGTTGGCGGGGCCAGCGAGACCCGGTCCTTCACCGTGAAGAAGGACCCCCGCACTGCGGCGACCGAAGCGGACTTGAAGGAGCAGTTCGACCTGCTGCTCAAGATCCGGGACAAGGTCTCCGACGCCAACAACGGGGTCCGGACGGTAAGGAATGTCCGGGACCAGTTGGCCGCGCGGCAGGAAAAGATCCCTGCCAACAAGAGTGGCAACCTGAACAAGCTCACTGGGCCGTTCCTGACCAGGATCGGCGCGGTCGAAGGCGAGTTGTATCAGGTGAGGAACCGGAGCAGCCAGGACATGCTCAACTACCCCATCAAGCTGAACGAGCAGCTTGGAGTCCTCTACTTCACCGTCGCATCGGTGGAAGCCAAGCCGACCGCTCAGTCCATCGAGGTGTTCGGAATCCTGAGCGATTCGGTGGACCGCCAGCTCAAGACCCTCAAGACGGCACTCGACGGAGATCTCCTCAAGATCAACGACGAGCTGAAGCGGCTCGGCGCGGAACCGATCACTCCCAGTACCGCGGAGCTGAATGCGGGTGGCGGTGGTGGGGGCGGTGGCGACGAAGAGGGGGAGGAAGGTGAGAGGTCTAGAGAGGAGCCCTAGGTAGGTAATGGGGGAATGCGAGATTGGCGGAATGGGGGATTGAGGAAGAGAAGGAATCCCTTACCTCCGCCTCATTCCCCCACTCCCTCATTCGCTCATTCCTTTATTCCCCCCTTCTCTCATTCCCCCATTCTCTCATTCCCCCATTCTGTCATTCCCCCTAGTCCACTCCTCCAATCTTCCTGATCAACAGCCCCGTCGTCGAGACGCTCACTTCGTACTGCGATGGGCGCCCTGCCTCGGTGTAGGTCCCGGAGCCGTACACGGCGTCCACCAGGAAGGTGATCGGAGTGTACTTCCGGGCCAGCTCGAAGAGATCCACCGGCTTGGGCTGGCCCAGGGGAAAGACGGTGTGCCGGTGGGAATTCTCGTCTTCCGCTCTGGAGTAGCGGCCGCCGATCCGATCCAGCTCGTAGAGGGTGGTGAAGCCGAGCAGGTTACCGATGTATTTCCACTTGAGAATGTGGGCCTCGACCAGGATCTCATCCCCCTCGAGCTCGAACTGGGGCGTGCGCCCGTCGGGGAGGCGGAGTGAGGCGCGGAACTTCTGGGGACCGGTCGGGGTGGTGGTGACGGTCGCCACCACCTGTTCGTGGGTCAGGGCTTCATAACCCTGCGTCCCGATCAGGACCAGGCCGGCCGTGGTGGCGCAGAGCAGCGCGATCACGGTGAGGAGGCTCGACACCAGGGCTCCCATCCAGCGGCGGGCCGAGAAAGCCCGCACGGCGAGATACAGGCAGATGAGCGTCAGTACTGTGGCCGCGATGCCGATGATGTCGAGGATCTGGGTCATAATACTCCCCCGCGGTCTTGAGACCCGTTTGCTCCACGCCTGCCCACTGTAGCCCCGGAAGTCGATGGACGCTCATATGAAGGGCCCCGTATCGCAAGTGGCTTGACGGCAGCGCGGACCGCTGGCTAGGATGCTGCCCTCGCCATGCGCCTGCACCCGTTCCGAGCCCTGCGTCCGGCCCCCGTGCCCGGCCTCGCCGCCCGGATCTCCTCTCCGCCATACGACGTGGTCAATCGGGCCGAGGCCACCCGAATTGCCGCTACCAACCCGCTCAGCTTCATCCGCGTCGGTCGTGCCGAGGTAGACCTCCCCGAGTCGGTCGATCCCTACGACCCCAAGGTCTACCGCCAGGCTCGCGCCAACCTGGACCGCATGTTTGCCGAAGGCCTGCTGATCCAGGAGGAGGCGCCGTCCCTGTATCTGTATCGGCAGGTCATGGAAGGGCGCACCCAGACCGGCGTCGTCGGCTGCGTGCATATCGACGACTACGGCAACGACAAGATCCGCAAGCACGAGAAGACCCGGCAGGACAAGGAGGACGACCGGACCCGTCACGTGCGGGCACTCAACGCCAACGCGGAGCCGGTCTTCCTGGCCCATCGCGCCAATCCGGTGATCGAACGGCTGCCGGTGGTGGAGACCCCGGCGCCTCCACTCTACGATTTCACCGCCGACGACGGGGTTCGGCACACGCTCTGGCGCATTCGCCATCCCAACGCCTGGGTCGAGGCCTTCCGCTCGATCGACACCCTCTACGTGGCGGATGGCCATCACCGCTCCGCCAGCGCCTGGCGGGCGGGGACCGAGCTCCGGGCGGCCAGACCCGGGTCCACCGGCGAGGAAGAGTTCAACTGGTTCCTGGCCGTCATTTTCCCGGCCGAGCAGCTGCGTATCCTTCCTTATAATCGCCTCGTGAAGGACCTCCGGGGCCTGACAGCGGCCCAGTTCCTCGAACGGCTGGCGCGATTGGGCCGGCTGGTGATCGACGCCGATCCGGCGCCGCCCAGACCGGGGACCTTCGCGATCTACATCGAGGGACGGTGGTACCTGCTGGAGCTGGCGGAGAGCGCCATCGACCGCCGCGACCCGATCGGCTCGCTGGACGTCTCCCTCCTTCAGGATCGAATCCTGAGCCCCCTGCTCGGCATCGGCGATCCCCGGGTCGACAGTCGAATCGATTTTGTGGGCGGGATCCGGGGGACCGCGGAGCTCGAGAAGCGGGTCAAGTCGGGAGAAGCCGCGCTGGCGGTCTCCATGTATCCTACGACCATCGACCAGCTGCTGGCGGTGGCCGACGCCGGCGGCATCATGCCGCCCAAGAGCACCTGGTTCGAGCCCAAGCTGCGGAGCGGGTTGTTGGTGCATAGGTTGGAGTAGGGGGGAACGGGAGAACGGGAGAACGGGAGAACGGGAGAACGGGAGAACGGGAGAACGGGAAAATAGGCATGGTGTCATCCCGAGCGCAGCGAGGGATCTCAAGGGTCGTATGCAAATGAAGCCTTGAGATTCCTCGGGGCTTCGCCCCTCGGAATGACAACCGGTTCGTCCAGCTCCCAGCCTCACTACAAGGAGCCACCTTGAAGGTCTTGATAGCGGACAAATTCGAAAAAGTGGGAATCGACGGCCTCAAAGAGCTGGGCTGCACCGTCGTCTCCAAGCCCGATCTCAAGGCCGAGGAATTGGCCGGGGCGATGAAGGCGGAGGACCCCGGTATCCTGATCGTGCGGAGCACCAAGGTGAGCGCCGAAGCGCTCAAGGCTGGTGCCAACTTGAGCCTGGTGATTCGCGCCGGAGCGGGGGTGGACACCATCGACGTGGCCACCGCCTCCAGTCTGGGCGTCTTCGTCTCCAACTGCCCGGGCAAGAACTCTACTGCCGTGGCTGAGCTGGTGATGGGGCTGATTCTCGCCTGTGACCGCCGGATTCCCGATCAGGTGGCTGATCTCCGGCAGGGCAAATGGAACAAGGCCGAATACTCCAAGGCTCGTGGCCTCCATGGCCGCACTCTGGGGATCGTGGGGCTGGGGCAGATCGGGAAAGAGGTGGCGAACCGGGCGCGGGCCTTTGGGATGCGAGTGGTGGCCTGGTCCCGCACGCTGACTCACGAAGAGGCGCAGCGGCTGGGTGTGGGATACTGCCAGACACCGCTCGAGGTGGCTCAGACCGGAGACGTGGTCTCCATTCACGTCGCCGCCAACTCCGAGACCCGGCACCTGGTGAGCACGGATTTCCTGGCGGCCATGAAGCCGGGGGCGTATCTGATCAATACTTCGCGCGGCTCGGTGGTGGACGAGGCGGCGCTCCAGAAGGCGGTGCAGATCAAGCGGCTCCGCGCCGGGCTCGACGTATTCCAGAACGAGCCTGGCGGAGGGACCGGCGGCTTCGAGGCCGCGATCCTGAAGGAGCCCGGCGTCTACGGCACCCATCACGTGGGCGCTTCGACCGAGCAGGCCCAGGTGGCGATCGCGCACGAGGTGATCCGGATCGTGCAGGCCTTCCTCGAGCGAGGGGAGGTCCCCAACTGCGTGAACCGCCTGGCCAAGAGCGCCGCGACCCACGTGCTCTCGATCCGGCATCAGAACAAGCCGGGCGTCCTGGCCCACGTGTTCCGGGTGCTGGCCGACGCGTCGATCAACGTGGAAGAAGTCGAGAACATCATCTATCACGGGGCCCAGGCCACCTGTGCCAGGATCCATCTGGACGGAAAGCCGGAGGAGCGCGCGCTGGAGATAATCCGCTCCGGCAACCCCCACATCATCAGTATCGAGTTGGCGGAGATCGAGCGTCTCCAGCCCCAACCCGCCTGAGGAACTCATGACCGACCGGATCTACAACTTCAGCGCCGGGCCGGCCGTGTTGCCGGAGCCGGTCCTCAAGCAGGCCCAGAAGGACCTCTGGAATCTGGCCGGCAGCGGCATCGGGGTCCTGGAGCACAGCCACCGGGGCAAGGTGTTCGAGAAGGTGCTGGACCAGGCGGAACGCGACTGCCGCGATCTGGCCATGATCCCCGACGGCTACAAGGTGCTCTTCCTCCAGGGCGGCGCCTCGCAACAGTTCGCGGTGATCCCCATGAACCTGCTGCCGAAGGATCGGACGGCCGACTACCTGGTCACCGGGGTCTGGTCGGAAAAGGCGGTGAAGGAGGCCAAGGTCTACGGGACGGTGCACGAGGCGGCCAGCGGCAAGTCGTGCAACTTCACCCGGATTCCCACGGCGGCCGAGATCAAGTATTCGGCCAACCCGGCCTACGTCCATTTCACCACCAACAACACGATCTACGGCTCCCAGTGGACCACCGAGCCCACGCCGCCATCCGGCGTGCCGCTGATCGCGGACGCCTCGAGCGACATCTTCGGCCGGCCGATCGACATCAAGCGCTATGGCCTGATCTACGCGGGGGCGCAGAAGAACCTGGGGCCCTCCGGCGTGGTGCTGGTGATCATTCGCAGCGACCTGGCGGAGGCGGGCCCCAAAGGTATCCCGACCATCTTCCAGTATCGGACCTTCGTGGCGGAGCGCTCGCTCTACAACACCCCTAACACCTTCGGGATCTACGCCATGGGCCTGGTGTTCAAGTGGATCAAGGAGCGGGGCGGCCTTCAGGCGATGGCCGAATACAATCAGCGGAAGGCCAAGCTGCTCTACGATCACCTGGACCAGAGCAAGATGTTCCGCTGCAACATCGATCCGGGGAGCCGTTCGCTGATGAACGTCTGCTTCCGCGGCCCCGACGAGGAGACCGAGAATCGCTTCATTGCCGAAGCCACCAAGCGCGGCTTCGACGGGCTCAAGGGCCACCGTTCCGCCGGCGGCATGCGCGCCAGTATCTACAACGCGTTTCCGATGGAGGGGGTGGAGGCGTTGGTGGGGTTCATGAAGGAGTTTGAGAGGGGAGCTGGGAGGTAGGAGCTAGGAGCTGGGAGCGGTGTAGAGCTGGGTCACAAGCTACAAGTCACAAGCCTCTGCGACTTGCGACTTGTGCCTTGCGACCCACTCAGTCCTCAGTCCTCAGTCCTCAGTCCTGACCGCGACCCCTGACCATCTCTAGCTCCTAACTCTCTATCACCTTTCGAAACTTTTCCACCACCACCGGCCAGCTATAGCGCTCAGCGACGTACTGGCGGCCCCGGATCGCGTCGGCCGCTCGCTCCGCCTCGCTCTGCACCAGCACGCGCTCCAGCGCCGCCTTGAACTCATCGAAGCTCCGGTACGCCGTTCCCACCCCGCTGTCCTGGACGTGCTGCAATAAGACTTCCGTGTTTCCGTTGACCACGACCGGACAGCCCCGGGCCAGGGATTCGAGGAGGACGATCGAGAGGCTCTCGTGGGCCGATGGGATCACCATCGCCTTGGCATGCTGAATCAGCTCGTCTCGCTCCTCCATGCTGACGAAACCGGTGAAGCGAATGGCGGGGTCGTGTGGCAGCTTCATGAACGCCTGGCCGACCGCGACCAGTTGCACCTTCAGTTCCCGCTCCTTTCGCCAGCGGAGAAAGTCCTCGAACAGCGACCCGCACTTGCGGCTATCGACCCGGCCCAGGTAAAGCAGATAGGGCTCTGAGATCCCGTATCGAGCGGCCGTTTCCGCCCAGTGCTGGTCTCCGGCGCCGGTTGAAGGCTCCGGCAGATCGATCCCGATACCGACGATCTCGCCCGGAGCCAGATCGTTTCCGTACAGCCGCTCGGCCACCGCCTGCTCGGCTCTGGTGAGGTACATGATCCGGCGCGGGGCCCGGAAGACCCGGTGAAAGTGCGGCAGGTACATCAGCTTTTCGTCGTGGAGCGTGGGGACCAGAATGGTTCGCTCCGGGTGCACCAACACTCCGACTGCCGTCGGGTGGTACAGCGCAGTGAAGAAGATCAGCGAGCGGTAGGCGTTGCCCTGCAGACGCAAGTAGTCGATCAGGCCATCCATGGTAGGGCCCTGCGCGCGGAGCCTGGCCAGGCCGTCCCGGCGCGGCACGCCGCTGGGCGGTCCTACCAGGGGCCTTCGGCGCCACCATCGTCTCGCCTTCCAGCGCAGTTTGGCGCCCAGCGGCGTGCCGATAAAAAAGCTGCGCACCCGCTCCGGATGGTTGAAGCGAAGCACTCGGCAGCCGTCCAGCTGACTCTCGCCCTCCGGATAGTGGAACTCCCACGAGCGGTAATCCAGCGCCCGTGAGGTGAGCACATCCACCTCATAGTGCGGTCTCAATGCTCGGGCGACCGAACGCGCGAGCAGCTCCGCGCCTCCATTGATTTCAGTTCCGTAGCGCTGGACGACGATGGCGATTCGGCTCATGACGCTCGCAGGATGTTCCGGACTGTATCGCCGGGGGGAAAATATCGCCGGGGAGGGGATGTATCAAGCGGCGGGCGTTTGGACTCGCGCTCGAGCCACGCAAGTCCCATATTCAGGCCGTCTATCTCTCCTTTCACCAAGCCCGGACTCTGAACTCTCAGCTCCCATCTCCTGGCTCCCAACTACTCCATGTCCCGCGCCTTTACTCGCGAAGACGTGCCGGAGCGCGACCCCGGCTATTCGCTCCCGCCCCGGACCGATCCTGGTTTCGATGAGGCGGCGGCCTGGGCATTGATCGAAGGCGCCGACCGCGGAGATTCGCTGAGCGCCGAAGCGGCCACCGGATACCGCTGGGGCGAGCCGGCCTTGAAGCCGCACGTGGAACGGATCCTGGAGCACGCCCGGGCCCGGGACAATGAGAGATTGATCCAGTTGGCGGAGCGGTTCTTGACAGCGGTAGAACGGTAGAACAGCGGTAGAACAGTAGAACGGGGGAACGGTAGAACGGGACAGCAGGGAACGGGGAACAGGGAACGGAAGCCCCATGGTTTACTCCCCCTCTCCACATCGTGGAGAGGGGGCCGGGGGGTGAGGCAGGGAGCGGTAGAACAGTAGAACGGGAGAACGGTAGAACGGGACAGCAGGGAACGGGGAACATGGAACGGGGAACGAGAAGCAGCGCATTCAATCGGCACTCGGCACTCGCCAATTCAGGATGATGACGAATGGAAACGCGAGGGCCCGACGCGCTTGGATCGCGTCGGGCCCTTCCCCTTCTACCCCGTTCCCCCGTTCTCCTCTTCTACCGTTCTACCGGAGTCAGCATCCGCTCCCCGACCAGCTGGTGTGCGTGCTGGCGTCGTTGAACACGTAGCAGCCGTTGCCATCGGTCCCCGTCATCATCGAGCCGTCCTTGGTGTACACGCTGTTGGCCTTGCCGGTCTTGCCGGAGCGTTGCTGAGCCAGGACGTAGAGGTTGAGCAGGGGCGGGCCGCCTTCGAAGCCCACGTTACCCATCGCATCCATCCAGTAGCGGCCCCGGTAGACCGGACCCAGCTGCTGCAGGGCCATCACGTCGAGCATGTGCAGCTCGCGGCCGTTGATGAACACCCCCGTGTTGCCGTTGGACGCGTCGGCCTGGAGCGGGCCACCCAGGCTCAAACCCGCCGGGATCAACCCTGCGGTCGGGCCACCTTCGAGGCCCCAGGCGCCGGTCTTGGTGTCGTACCAGTAGGCCCCGTCCCGGATCTGAGTCTGGAACTGCTGTTCCAGCCCGGCGACCTGGGCGTCGCTCAAGGCCACCTTGTTGACGATCACGTGGCGAGCCTGGGCGGTAGCGGCCGCCGGAGCCGGCCGAGTCGCCTGGGCAGCCAGGGAGGCGGCGCCCGTCAGCAGCAACACCGCAAACATGTGACCCTTGACCATCGAGTACCCGCGCCGTCCGCTCATCGTATCGCTCCTGCCGAGGTTCGTTCTGCTCTCACGTTGCTGATCCAAGATACGGAAGAGGGGGTCGGTTTCGCGGTGGCGGGGGGCACGGGGGTGGAGTGGGGGAGATCACAAGAGCGGGAGAACGGTTGAACGGGAGAACGGGAGAACGGGAAACGCTACTTGCTCGTCGGGGCGGGCCCCCGTGCCCGCCTCGAGCGCTATTCGCAATCTCGGTCGCCTGGAGGTCGCACCTCGAGCACCTTGGTGACGGTGAGTCGGTACAAGCCCACCCCCAAGTGCCCATAGGAGCCGGGGCCGGTCAGTCGTCCCTGCCACCGGACAAAGACGGTCGGCCATGGATCCTCGTCGCTGGGCTTTGGCCATGGCCGAGCCGGGGCCTCAGCCTTGGGATCCCATTCCACCCAGACGTCACCACCCGCGCCTTCATAGGCGGTCCCCGTCAAATCCGGAACCGGTAGCGGGGCACAGGGGGTGAAATCGCTCGCTTCGAAGCCATACTTGTAGTAGCCCGCCGTTTCCACCTCTCGAGTCGTTTCGGGAGGCTCGTCGCAGCCAACCAATGGTACGTACAAGTCCACGATATCGTCCTCGCCTGGGTAAATGTTGACCGGGCGGCGTGCGAATACGCGACCCCACCAGCGACGCCGCGTCGGGCAGCGGAATACCAGTACTTGCTGGCCGACCGGGGCCTCAAACTTGAGATACCAGCCCAGGGAATCGGAGAAGCTCAATCCCTTCTGGCTTTCGAACTCAATGGGCAGCCGCGGAATGGGCCGACCAGTGATGCTGTCGTACACCTTACCGTAAATGGCCGAGAGGTTATAGACGTGAGGCCAGGGCGGTTTCTCGGGCGCCGTGGCTGGGACAATACCGTTGGGGGTCCAGTCGGTGATGAGCACCCTCCACCCCTGGTTCCGCAGGGTTTCGGCCTGTCGCTGCGCTCTCTGGCTAAGGTTCTGGAATCCCTCAAGGTTATGTGCGCTTACTTCGCACCCGGAGCTGAAACCGGAGTTGTACTTTGCCTTGATCATGGCGGTGAATTCGTGGACATAGTCGTTGATCCGGGCCCGGTCGCCCTGAAAGACGGCGCCCAGAATGACGAGATGACCGTTGACGATGTTGGACGAGCAGGCGAAGAAACCGGGCTGATCCGTCTGGGCAGCCGCGGGTAGAGCCGCAGAGCAGAGCAGAATCCACACGCCGCGAAGTAACCTCATATCAGACTTCCCCTGAACCGATAGGTCCCACTCCCCCATTCTTCCACTCCCTCATTCCTGCATTTCTCCATCCCGTTCTCCCGTTCCCCCGTTCTACCGTTCTACCGTTCTACCATCTCTCAGTCCTCAGTCCTTTCGACCGCACCTTCCCAGGAGATCCTTTGGCTCCCCCGCTTCGGGATACAGGTTCGCAGCACGACCTGCGTACCGTCGAACCATGTCGCAGCGGCGGCGGCGGGAGGCGCGCTCGGCCAATCGAATGGCGATCCGGTAGCTCCCTGGATCCAGCCTGGCCGCCTCTTCCGTCCGGGAGGTACTCCAGCCGGTCCCGTATCGCGCCATGGCCGCCACCTGGAGCGTGCTCCGCATCACCAACGCGAGACCGGTGGTGATCACCGTCACCAGGACCCAGCGGGGAACCAGGTGGAGCTCCCAGCGCGGGCTCCGGCGCGGCTCGGCGGGGGCGAGGGCGCCCAGGAGGGTCCAGACGAAGTAGGTCGGAGTCGGGCACAGAAGCACCGCATCAAAGGCCCCGGTTACCATGGCGGCGACCACGGTCGCCGCGAGTGCCAAAGGCGTGAGGTCCACCTGATCGCCGTCGGCGCCTCGCGACTCGGCGCGCCAGTAGACCCAGCCGATCACCCCCCCACCCACCAGCAGCAGGCTCAGGCAGAAGAACGCGGGGATACCACGCTCCGAGAGGAAGGCCATCCAGTCGCTGCTGGGCCACGGGTTGGCGGTCATCCCCTCCTGGTCCAGGGATGGATCGTCGGGCCCGGCCACCGCCGGGTAGGCGACCGACCAGTTGCCGGGGCCGACGCCGAGGATCGGGTGACGCAGCGCCAGTCGGATGGTGCTGGCGTACTGCTCGAGCCGGCCTTTGCCACTGCCTTCCTGGTAGTTGACCATCCCCTTGAGCGAATCGAGATAAGGCGAGTCGCTCCGCCAGTCGAGGGTGTTGGGGATCACCAGCGCCAGGCCCACGCCCAGGAGGACGCCCAGACCCAGCAGCTGAAGGCGCCGCCGGTGCCGAGGGCCGAACCGGAGTGGAGAGCTCAACCGGTCCACCAGCAGCATCGCCAGGCAGGCGCCCACTGCCAGCCAGGCCGCCCGCGAGCGGGAGAGGGTGAGCGCGCCTGCAACCGACGCCAGCCCCGCGGTCGAGAGGGCGAATCGAATTCGGCTCCTCGCCGTGAGCGCGGTGAGGAGCAGCGCCGGGAGTCCGATGACGGCGGCGTGGGCCATGAAGTTCCGGTTGCCGTAGGTGCCGCCCGGGGCCCGGGTCAGGCTCATCAGGTCGGACTCGAATCCATAGGCCTGGAGCAGGGCGGTGACGGCCCCGATCACCGAAGCCGCCGCCACCGTCGCCACCAGCGGCGGGCCCAGCCCCGCCCGCGCCACTCGGCGCGCCGACCAGAAGAGAGCGGCTCCCGAGAGGCTGAGGCCCAGGCTTCGAAACCCGAGCCAGAGGTTGGTCGCGAAGAGGGTGGAGACGAGGCTCAGCCCGAGGTAGACGAGCAGCAACAGGTCGACCGTGACCAGTGGGAACCGCCGGACCCTGAGCAGGCAGAGTGTAGCCGCGAGGGTGGCGACGACGTGCACCACCAGCTCCTTGGGGAGGAGGTGGCGGTCCAGCTCGAAGGCCTTGTAAGGCGTGGCCGCGAGCACCACCACCAAGGCGCCCGCGGCCAGGAGGCCGAACGCGGTCCGTTCGGCCGCGGTGGGAGAGGAAGTCAGGGTTCGCTCGCGGGCATGGCTTGGAATAGAATAGACCATGCCTGTGCCAAGCTCCAATCCCCCGCCGCTCCCCGGGCCGCTGGTGTCGACGGGCTGGCTGGCCCAACACCTGGGAACCCCGGGCCTGCTGGTACTCGACGGTTCCTGGTACTTGCCGACCGCCGCCCGCGATCCACGGGCCGAGTTTGCGGCGGGCCATATCCCCGGGGCGCGCTTCTTCGACCTGGATCAGGTGAGCGATCGGACCACCGCGCTTCCCCACATGCTCCCGGCCGCGGAGCAATTCACCCGGCAGATGCGGGAGCTGGGGATCCGGCGTGATCAGGAGATCGTAGTCTACGACGGTTCCGGCGCCAATCTCTCCGCCGCGCGGGTCTGGTGGATGTTCCGCGTCTTTGGGCACCGCGCGGTGGCGGTGCTGGACGGCGGGTTCGGCAAGTGGGTCAAGGAGCGACGTCCGGTGGAGACGGGCTCCTCGTCCCCCGCGACACCCGGCGACTTCGAGGCCCTGCTCGATCCGAGAGCGGTCCGGGATCTGGCCCTGGTGCGGGCGAACCTCGAGTCTCGGCGGGAACAACTGGTGGACATGCGTCCCGCCGCCCGCTTCGCCGGGCGTGAGCCCGAGCCGAGGCCGGGAATCCGGGGCGGGCACGTTCCCGGAAGCGCGAGCCTTCCGTACACCGAGCTGGTCAACACCGACGGCACCCTGCTCCCTCCTGAGCGGTTGCGGGCGCGTTTGACCGCCGCGGGCCTGGCACTCGACCGGCCCATCGTCGCCACCTGCGGATCGGGGACCTCGGCCTGTGCCCTGATTCTAGCCCTCGAGACGCTGGGCTTTCACCGGCATGCGGTGTACGACGGGGCGTGGACGGAGTGGGGCGGACGCAGCGACACGCCGGCGGAGACCGAATAGTGGACGTCCAAATCCTCGCCGTTCCCTACGACACCGCTCAGCGGGGCTGGCGCATGGGCGCCGGTCCCCAGCACCTCCTTGCCAAGGGCCTGGTCGAACACCTGGCTCAGCGAGGGCATCAGGTCAGAGTGGAACTGGTGCTGGACGATCCGGCGCAACGGCCGGCGGAGATCCGCACCGCCTTTGCCTTGATGCGGCGCGTGGCGGAGCGGGTGAAGGTGGCCCGGGCCGAGGGGCGCTTCCCGCTGGTGCTGAGTGGGAACTGCAACATTGCCGCCGGCACCCTGGCGGGGATGGCTCCCGATCACCCCAGCGTGTTCTGGTTCGATGCTCATGCCGATTTGAATACTCCGGAGACGACCCGGAGTGGTTTCCTGGATGGGATGGCCCTGGCGACCGCCTGCGGCCTCTGCTGGCGCGAGCTGACGGCGACGATTCCCGGTTTCGCCCCGCTACCGCTGGATGCGATCGCGCTGCTCGGCGCGCGGCATATGGATCCCCCCGAGCGCGCGTTGTTGGAGCGCTCCCCCATCACCTTCATCCCGCCCGGGTCTCTCGACGAGGCATTGCCTCGGTTGTTGAGTGCCCCGCGTTTCGCGGCGACGCGCGGCTACCTCCACTGTGACCTCGACGTCCTGGACCCGCGAGTTGGTCAGGCTAATCCGTACGCAGTGCCCGGAGGCCTGTCGATCGAGGACGTGACGGGGGCGATCCGCCGAATCGGCAAGGCGGTGCCTCTGGCTGCAGGGGCGCTCACCGCCTATGCGCCGGAGTCCGATAGCGATGGCGCGATAAGTCGGGCGGGGTTCACCATTGCGGAGACGATCCTCGAGACGGTGAAACGGTAACGGTGCGGGTTTCCAGCCGCCGAACGGAGTGTAGGTTAGGACCAGCTTCCATTCGAACCATTCGTGCCGGGCTCGATCCTATGGTGATAGGTTGGTTGTCCCGCCTTTCCCGGAGTCCATATGGATACCTCGCCTTCCGCACCAAACGCGGCTCCCGCCGCGATCGTCGCTGACCTGAAGGGCACCCGACCCTGGGTGCTGGTGGTGACGGTGGCCGGATATCTGTTGACCGGCCTGTGCCTCCTGGTGGCGCTGGTGGCCTTGCTATTCCCGGCCATGATCCCCAGGGACAAGGAGACACCCGGCGGGCCTGGAGTCTTCTCGCTGATTTACCTGTTCGTCGCCGCCATTTACCTGACCTTTACAATCCTACTCCATGGGTACGCCCGGGCGATTCGCGTCGTGTCGGCCGACCGCGACCTGGGCAGCGTGGAACGCGCCCTCGCCGCTCAGCGACGCTATTGGCGGGCAGTCGGGATCCTGGTGCTAGCCGTCTTCTGCATCATGCTGCTGGCCATCGTGATCGGCATTGTCGTGGGCTTGGCGGCGGGAAGGGGTGGAACGGCGGCGTAGGACTGGTGGCACCGAGTGCTGAGGACAGAGTAGGGAATGAGGAAAGGATTGGCGATTGCCGATTGTCGAGTGCCGATACCTGACAGGGGGAATCGAGGACGCCAACCACTCCCCCATTCCTTCACTCCCCCATTCCTGAACTCCTGACTGGCCTGACCCCCTATGAACCCCCGCTATTCGAGCCGCCAGTTGGCCCTCGCCAAGGTGCTGGCGGTGCTGCTCATCGGCCTGGTGTGGGGACCCTTCCTGGCCAAGACGCCGGACAAGCGTGGCACGATGATCCTGGGCGCCATCGTCCTGGTCGGTCTGGTGGCGGTCTTCTACGAGTCCGTGGCTCGTCTCCTGGCACTTGCCATCGGCCGGTTCGCACCACCGAAGCCCGAGGAGCCGGAAGCATTTCAACCGACGGGCAGCCTCGCCGTTCCAGTGACCGTAGGCGATACTGCGGCACTCTTCGGCTGGTTCCTGGCAGCGCAGTTCGTCGTCTGGGTGGCCGCCGGCGTGGTCGCCGCGGTTCGGGCTCAGGAGCTGGGCGATGTCGCGGTCCAGCTGGAGATGGTCAACGTCGTCCCGGTGGCCCTTCCGATCAGCATGGCCACGAGCGGGGTGGTCCTCTTACTGGCGCTGGGGAGATGGCGGGAGCGCCTGGGGCCGGTCACCTTCGACTGGGTCGTGGCCGCCTCCCGCGGATCTTCCCGGAACCTGCTGCTCGGCGCGGGTGTCGGCGTCACTCTGGGCGTGGCGATCGTGCTGGTCGGACACGTCCTCGAGGCCAAGCCGACCGGCACGCCTAACCTCTTGATCCAGGCGATGGCCAAACCCGGCGTGGGTCGGTGGTCGTTCGCGGTGACCGCCGCGGCCCTGGCTCCGCCACTCGAGGAGGTATTGTTTCGTGGTGCTCTCCTGGGCGGACTGCGGGAGGCCTGGGGCGTGCCGCGGGCCGCCGTGGTGACCGGCCTCATCTTCTGGCTGCTGCACGCCCCCGAGTGGATACACTATTGGCCGGCGGCGCTGGGCATCGGGTTGCTCACCGCCGTCCTCACGATGCTTCGCCTGAAGAGCGCCAGCCTGGGGCCGCCGATCGCGGCCCACTGCGCCTACAACCTGGTGCTGGTCGGCATCCTGCTCGCGACCTGATCCTGGCCCTCAGGCCGCCGCCAGTTTCCTGATCTTGAGGCTCGCCAGCACCAGCAGGACGCCGAACGCCAGCGCGTAGGCCCCGATGATCCAGATGATCGAGAGCGCGCCCGCCCCGGGGAACAGGAAAACCAGGACACCGAAGGCCACGCTCAACGCCCCGGCCAGGATCAGCGCCCATTCGCCCTGGATAACCTCGCGCAGCTTGAAGGCGATCACGATCTCGAAGACGCCTTTGACGATGGCCCAGGCCGCGATAAAGTAGAGCAGGACCAGCGCCGTGATCCCCGGATAGAAGAAGGTGAGCAGGCCGGCCGCGACTCCTACCAGCCCGACCAGCAGGGAGGGCCAGAGACTGTTGCCCATGCCGCCGAAGAGCGCTACCAGCCCGTCGGCCAGGACGAAGATGCCGTAGACCATGACCAGCGACGCCAGCGTAATCCCCGGGTAGGCGAAGGCCAGGATGCCGAACAGGATAGCGAAGAGACCCCGCAAGAGAATGACCCACCAATGCCGTGCGAACTGCGCGCGGAGATCGACCATGGTGCCCTCCGGTCTGGGTGTCTGGGTCGGGATGATGTACACCGCGCCGGGGCGGCGGTCAAGATGAAACAAGCATCCTGACCTTAGCGATATAGCTTTTACGCACGCATCCACTCAAGCCCCTCGTTACGATCGTTACCCATGGACAGACCAGTCACAGCCGTCACCGTCGGCGCCATCCTGCTCGCGACCTGGGCGTTCCCCGCCAGCGCGCAGTCCTACCACCTGGACAATACCGTCCTGCTCGGTGGCGACGGCGGCTGGGACTACCTCACCTTCGACAGTTCGGCCCACCGGCTCTTCATCGCGCGACAGAACCGGGTCATGGTGGTGGATCCCGAGAACGGCACGGTGTTAGGCGAGATCCCTGACATCGACGGCGCCCATGGGGTCGCCCTCGCGCCGAATGGGCGAGGCTATGTGACCTCGGGTCGCGACAGCTCGGTGGTGATCTTCGACCTCCAGACCTTCGCCGTCCAGGGACGAGTCCAGACCGGAGAGGGCCCCGACGCCATTCTCTACGACCCGTCCACCAGGCGGATTTTCACGTTCAATGGTGAGGCAGGGTCTTCAACCGTCATTGACGTCGGGTCCGGAGCCGCGGTGAGAACGATACCGCTCGGGGGCCAGCCCGAGTTCGGCGTCCCGGCCGGGAACGGGACCGAGTATGTCAACCTCGAGGACAAGGCAGAGGTGGCCGAGATCGATGGGAAGGCATTGAAGGTCCGCCGGCACTGGACCATCGCCCCTTGCGAGTCGCCGACCGGATTGGCCATCGACCGGGCCCACCACCTCCTCTTCAGCGGATGTCGCAACCGGCTGATGGCCATCTCCGATGCCTCGGCCGGCCGGCTGCTGACTACCGTGCCCATCGGGGAGGGTGTGGACGGCTGCGCCTTCGACCCGGGCACCCAGCTGGCCTTCGCCTCCAATGGCGATGGAACCCTCACGGTGATCCACGAGGACTCCCCCAGGAAATTCTCTGTCGTCGCCAACGTGGATACCAGACGAGGGGCGCGAACGATGGCGCTCGACGAACAGACCCACCGGGTGTTCACCGTCACTGCGGAGCTGGGGCCCCCACCGGACCCGACGCCGGAACACCCGCACCCGCGTCCCAGCATCGTGCCCGGGACCTTCGCCCTGATGACTCTCGAACCCTGATGTCCGAACACCACGCCACGGTTCTGTGGACTCACACCCGGGGAGAGTTCCTCAAGGGTACCTACTCGCGCGAACACACCTGGAGCTTCGACGGCGGAATCACCGTTCCGGCCTCGCCGGCGCCCACCTCGGTGCGGCCTCCCTACTGCAACCCCGACAACGTGGACCCGGAAGAGGCCTACGTGGCGGCCATTTCGAGCTGCCACATGCTGACTTTTCTCTACCTGGCCTACAAAGACGGAATCGAAGTGGAGAGCTACGAGGATGAAGCGGTGGGCGAGATGACCAAGAACGAGAAGGGCGCGCTCTGGGTCAGTCGCGTGGTCCTGCGACCCCGGATCCACTACGGTGGTGGGCGAGCGCCCGATGCCGATCGCCTCGAGCGACTGCATCACGCTGCACACGAGGAGTGTTACCTCGCGAATTCGGTAAAGACGGAGATCGTTGTGCAGCCGGTCGAGGGCTAGGCGGCCACCAGATGCGGCTATCGTCGCTGCTGATCGCCCTGCTGGCCGCGGCCGCGCCGTCGCCCGCCGGCACCGCGCCGGTGGCGGTCTCGGCCTTCACCGATGGTCGGGTCCTCCGCTTCGATTCCCCGATGGAGCTGCCCTGGTCGAGCTGGCTGCCGGCCAATCTCCAGGCCGATGCCCTGAACGCCGATACTCAGCGCCGAGAGGAGCTCTTCGCGCAGCGATCGGATTTCGGGTCCACCGAGGTCGCGTTCTCGCACGCCGTCACCCCGGAGTTGAAGCAGCGGTTTTACTACCTGTTGGACCCCACCGGGATTCGGGAGATCCGGCCCACCAGCCTCGCCGGAACGGCCCGAATCGAATGGCTGGACAACAGCTCCACGGTGAGCGAGGTCCGGGCCTTTGGACAGGTGGTAGGCTCGCTCGGAGGCGAGGGATTGGGAGGCTTTGTCCTGGTCAGCCAATCGCCCCTCAAGCTGGTGATGGCCCCCAGCCACTTCACCGCCGACGGGCTCCTGAGTCCGCAGGGCGCCGAATACCGCGGGCGTGGCACCGCCTTCCGCGAGATCGTCGCCCAGTACCAGGTCCGGGAGGCCGGGACCCCGCCCTCAGAGGGCTGGATCTGGGTCCAGTGGAAACCCGACGAGGAATTGGTGGAAGCCGGCTGTCAGCGACGGTTCTCGCTGTTCCGCCCGGCACCGGGACCGGCCGAAGTGGCGACGACCGATTATGGATGTGACGTGTAGAGCACGCCTGGAGTCCCAATCGTCAGGACGACAACTTCATCGGAGATCTTCATGGACCACACCACCTTTGCGATCCTGCGGCTGATCCATGTCCTGTCGGGCGTGATATGGGTAGGCGGGGTGTTCTTCGTCTCGATCTACCTGATGCCCACCATCCGTGCATTGGGTCCCGCCGGCGCCCCGGTGATGCAGCACCTGGCCCAGGTGAAGAAGATTCAGATCTTCTTCTTGGTCATGTCACTTACCGCCATCCTGACCGGATTGGCCGCATTCTATCACAACTCGGCGGGTGATAGCGGGTGGATGCGGAGTGGTCCCGGGAGGACTTTCTCCATCGGCGCTCTGTTCGCGATCCTCGCCCTCATCCACGGCGCGACCGTCAATTCACCCACGGCCAAGAAGATCGGCATCCTGGGCACGGCGCTTCAGGCGGCCAAGGGTCCGCCTCCCGCGGATCAGCTCGCCGAGGCGCAGCGGCTGCAGGACAAGCTCTACTTTCACACCAGGGTCAGTATCGGACTGCTCCTGGTCGCCACACTCGCGATGGGGTTGGCGAGGTACGTGGGGTAGGGGAATTGGGGGAATGGGGGAATGGGTTCTTACGAGGGTATCAGCTCTCCCGTTCCCCCGTTCTCCTGTTCTACCGTTCTCCCAGGTCCTTGCACCACCGCCCGATACCCAAGAAAGATCAGCCCCAACCCCAGAAACTCGGTCACATACAACACCTCGGTATAGCCGAACCGGGTGAACGATCCGCCGATCCCGGGCAGGATGGCGCCGATGGCGATGCAGACGTTCCCGATGAAGCGGTGACGGGTCGCGGGGTCGCCGGCATAGCGCACCGCGGAGAGAATCGCCCCGCCGACCAGGAAGAGAAACGCATAGGTGTTGATGAATGGGCTGAAGGCGCGCACCCATTGCCAGGCCAGCACCTTCCCACTCAGCCGGTGGGGCTCGACCAGCTCGAGGTGGATGGGAGAAAGCAGTACGCAGACCGAGGCGATGACGATGACCGTGACCAGCACCGCCGTCAGCCAGTTGGCGACCTTGCGCGACAACAGCAGGTAGACGGTCCCCTGAGCCAATGGCGCCCCACCCAGCAAGGCGCCGGTGATGTACCAGGCGCGGAAAATCGGCTCATGCCACCCGATCAGCGTGGTCAGGCTCTCGGTGATCGTTCCCAGCGCGAAGGTGAGAGTCCCCAGCGCCCACCAGAGCAGGTGGGGCCCCGTCCGTCGAGTCCGCCAGCGATGCACCAGGGCCGCGGTGAACACCGTGGCGAGGATGGTGGTGAGGATGGGGATGTAGGCGACGGGGTTGGTGGGCATGGGGAGTCCAGTTTGGGCACTCGGCAATGGGCAGCGAGCAGCGGAGTGCCGAGTGCCGAGTGCCGAGTGCCGAGTGCCGAGTGCCGAGTGCCGAGTGCCGAGTGCCGAAATTCCTATCACGCGTGATGTTGTAGCTCTTCTCAGAACGTCGTCAGCACTCCAATCCGAATCTGCCTTCTCGGCTCCGCCCGGAAGAACGCCTGGTTGGCCGTCTCCGCGTAGAGCTTGTTGGCGATGTTGAGCACCGCCAGATCGAGCTCCGCCGAGTAACGCGCGCGGCGGTAGAGCACGAAGCCGCCACGCACGTTGTGCAGCGAGAACGAGGGCAGAGTGCTCCCGACCGGGAAGGGCGGCGAGGGCGGCGCCGGGAGCGCGATGTTGGTTTGCTCGGCGTTGTAGCGGAAATCATACTGGGCCCAGAACCGCCCGCTCGGGTGCCGATATGAGGCGTTCACTCCCACCTTGTGCGGATAGGTATCGCCGATCGGCTCGTTGGGCTTGAGCACATCCTTGCTGGTGAGATACGTGTAGTTGGCCCCGGCGGCGAACCCGTAGGCGATCTGCACATCGGCCTGCAGCTCCACCCCCTGGTAGCGGAGCTGGGAGACGTTCTGGTTCTGATAGGCCGCCTGGCCGTTGATGGTATCGCCGGTCGCGACCGTCCGAATCCCGTCGTGAATGGTGTTGTTGAAGTACCAGGCCTCTGCGCCCACCCGCCCGGTCCGATAGCGCCCGCCGAAATCGAACTCCAGGTTGGTTTCGGGCTTGAGGCTCGGATTGGCGATCTGGATGCCGTTCACTTCGGGCACCGGGCCGTTGAAGAACGATTCCACCAGGTTGGCCGACCGGAACCCGCGGCCCACCGCGCCGATCAGGTTGAGTGACTTGGTGACTCCCACGATCAGATTTCCGGCGCCCACCACGGTGCCGTCGGTGTTGTCCACCAGGGGAGCCGAGATCCCCGGCGTGGAGCGCGTCTGCCGATTCACGTTCTGATAGCGCGCCCCCAGGATCAGCGTGGTGCGGTCGATGAGATGCAACTCACCCTGCGCAAAGGCGCCCATGCTCCGAAGCGAGGCGTTGGGGACGGTCGGCGTGGTGCTCACGATCTGGATCGGCGGCGGGGGGCCGAACCCGGTGAGCGTGGTCAGGCTGGAGTCGGAGTTCTCGGACACGTCCCGGAAATAGTCCACCCCGTAGGTGAACAGGTGCTTGTCCACGACCTTCTTCGCCTCCACGCGGAACCCGGCGGTTCCCATGTCGGTGAAGTTGAGCGAGTTGACGGCCACGTCCATGCCGGGGCCCGCCGGGGTGTCAATGTTGGTGGCGAGGTGGCGCTTGTTCTTGGAGTAGTAGGCGGTCACGTCCAGCCGGTCCAGCACCACCGCGTTCAGCTTGGCGGAGTTGTAGCCCAGCGATGTCTTCCAGTAGCGCTGATCGGGATAGTTGATCTGGATGAACGGTTGCCCCGGCCCCAGGAGTGTCGGATCCACGTAGCCGAACCCGGCATGGTCGGCGCTGTAGCTCTCGAACCTGGCGAAGATGCCGTGGCCGCTCTGGAACTTGTAGCCCAGGTAGGCATTGCCTGACCAGTCCTGGACCTTCGAGTCGTACAGGTATGTCTTCTCGGGCAGGTTCACGTTACCGAAGGTACCCGCCGGGATGGTGTAGTTCCCCGCGTTCCGGTAGCTCCCGCTCACCAGGAAGCCCAGCCCGCCGCTCTGGCCGCTCGCTCCACCGTAGACCTTGGTGAGGCTACCCGGGCTGCCATAGTCGAATCCGAGCGTGCCGTGCACGTTGGACGCCGGCCCTCGATAGAGGGGGCTCCGGGTGATCAGGTTCACCACGCCACCGATGGCGTCGCTCCCGTAGAGCACCGACATCGGCCCCCGCACCACCTCGACTTGCTGGACGTTGGTCACATCGACCAGGGACGGGATCTCTCCGAAATCGGACTGGCGCCGGGCGTTGGCGAGCGGGATCCCGTCCTCCAGCATCAGCACCCGCTGGCCCCGCATTCCCCGAATGGTGGGCCGGGTCTGATTGGGCCCCGTACCGTTGATGTCGAGCCCCGGCAGATCGCGGAACTGGTCCACCGCGTTGTTGGGATGCTGCTCGACCAGCTTGGTCGAGTCGATGATGGTCACCGCGGCGGGCACTGAGAAGACGTCGCTTGCTTCCCGGGTGGCGGTGACGGTGACGGCTGGCAGCTGCACCACTTTGGTGCTGTCGACATCCTGGGCAGAGACCCGGCGCGGCCCGGTCATGGCGACCAGAACGGTGGTGCTTGCCAACACTCGACGAGCGAGGGTCGAAGACATTGGAAAGCAGGGTTGGGGTGAATGATGCGAGCTGGCGAGGAGAACTTAGGGGTCGCCGGGCGAGCCGGGCTATCCGAACGACTACGGAGGAGAGGACTACGGAGCGGACTTTATACGATCTTCATTCGCCGTACATACCATTCTCAATGGCGAATCGTGTCAGTCCCGCCACGGTGCGAATACCCAGTTTGCGCATCAGACTGTCGCGATGGCTCTCGACGGTACGCACGCTGATTCCCAGATCCCCGGCGATCTGTCGATTGGTCTGACCCCGAACAATTCCGAGCAGGACCTCACGTTCGCGGGCGGTGAGCGCTTCCAGGCCGCCGTTCACGTCGGGGGTTGGCGAGGGCGGGTGGCGCAGTGCCTCAGTCAGATGCCGAGCAGCGGCCGGACTGTAGAAGGAATCTCCCTGGTGCACCGCGCGAATCGCCTGACGGAGCTCGTTGGGTGTGGTGTCCTTCCGGAGGTAGCCGTGCGCTCCGGCGCGTACGCTCTGCACCACGTACTCGGTCTGATCGTGCACGCTCAACATGAGGATTCGGGTCCCCGAGGACGCCTTTCGCAGCGACTCTACCAGGCGAAGGCCTGACTTCCCGGGGAGCGTGATGTCGAGGACCACCACATCGGGCTGCAACTCGGCCGTGAGGGCGATGGCCTCGGTCCCTTCGGACGCCTCTCCCACCACTTCGAATTCCCCGGTGCCTGAGAGCACGTGGCGGATTCCTTCCCGGACCACCGTGTGATCGTCGACCAGGAGCACCCTGATTGGTTCGGTCATGCGGCCTCGCTTTGCGCCGGAATCCAGATCCGCAGGCCGGTTCCACCCGCCGGCCGTCCGCCGATTTCAAGCCAGCCGCCCAGTGCCTGCACCCGCTCGCGCATCCCCGCCAGGCCCAGGTGACCCTCACGCTCGAGCCTGGCCAAGTCGAACCCTCTGCCCAGCCCCCGGCCGTCGTCGCTCAACCGGAGAATGATGCCGTCGTCCTCGAACCCGATACCCACCGCGACGCTCTTTGCCCCGGCATGCTTGAGCACGTTGGAGAGCCCCTCCTGAAGGGCCCGGAACAGCGCCAACTCCGCCTCTTCGGAAAGCTCTGGCAGGTCCTCGGCCGCGACGAAGGTGACCTGGAGACCGGTGCGCTCACCGAATTCGGTTACCAGCGCCCGGAGCGCCGGCACCAGGCCAAGGTCGTCCAGATGGGCGGGACGCAGGTCGTTGGTCACGTCTCGGATGCTCTGCATTCCTGTGTCCACCAGCTCGAGCGCGCGGTCGAACCGCTCCGAGAGCGACGGATCGGCCTGCTCCCGCAGGACCCCGAGCTGCATCTTCACGGCCGAGAAGACCTGGGCGGTCTCGTCATGCAGCTCGAGCGAGAGGCGCCGGCGAAGCGCCTCATCGTGCCGGACCATTTGCGTCGAGACCAGCTCCAGCTCCGAGGTGCGGGCCTTGAGCCGGGCGTTGAGGTCGGCGGTCTCCAGCGCTGCGCCCACCTGCTGTCCCAGCGCGATCAGGAAGCTCTCGTCCAAAGCGGTGAACGGGTCCCGTGCATCTCCCACCATGACCAGGGCGCCGGTGGAGACCCCTCGACCGAAGACCGGCAGGACCGCGACGAACCCCTGAGTCGAGGAGAACACCGGACGCGCGGAATCCAGAGCTTGGGCGATCAACCTCGCGGTTTCTCCCTGAGGCTCCCGACCCGCCCAGTCGGTGCAGGTCCCGACTCCACGCACGAAGGTCCCGGTGGCACCCTTCCTCAGATACATGGCGCTGCCGCGCACCCCCCGGAGCCGGAGCGGACGCTCCAGCAAGGCACCCAACCCGTCACTCGATTGACCCCCGCTCTGGATGTCTCCCGACAGGGCGGCCAACGCTCCCACCCCCCGCTGAAGGTCCTCCAGCACCAGGAGCACGATTCCCGCGCCCACCGCCAGCTCGAACAGAATGTCGAGGTAATATCCCCAAGGGCTCCAGGCCCCCCGAGCCCGGAGCAGCGGGTAGTCCAGGTGATGGAGCCCCCAGAGCAGAAAGGCCACCGCCAGGTGGGCCGAACCCCGGGCTCCGGTCTTCCGCCAATCGCGCGCGAACGTAACCCCGGTCCAGAGAGTGGCGAGGCTCAGAAACGCCACCGCCGGACCGGCGGCCAGAAGGAAGTCGTCCAGCACATAGATGGCGAAATAGCTCCAGACCAGCGGGAACAGCGCCAGGAGTCCGTAACCCCAACGCCACCGCAGGCGACGGGAGAACACCAGCGAGGCCCAGAGCAGGGTCAGCGCGGTCCAGCCGGTGATGATCTGGTGCCAGAAGAGCCAAACCTTGGCGGTGGTGATGAGGAAGACGATGATGGCGCCCAGTCGCAGGACGTAGAGCGTCCAGGCGAGGGACCACCAGAGGAAATACGGCTTATGGAATCGGAAATAGAGGACCGAGCAGAGGACTGCGAGGCCAACCGTGATTGTGGCCTGAAGAAACGCGGCCTGAAGCTCAATGAGGACCGCATGAGGCGGCATGGGGGGAAAGAAATCCCCGAAGCCGGACGGCGCTAGGGTGGGAGGCGGTTAGAATCGAGAAGTCGGACGGCCGGACAAGGCGGTCAAGGCGGTTGATCCCTCGACCTGTCCGTCCTGACCGTCTTTTCCGTCTTGTCCGCCTTATCTCACCGGTCAGGGTTACCGATATCCAGCACGACCAGCCACTTCCCGTCCGGCTGCTTCCGCCAGATGGTCACATAGCTGCCATGGGCCGCCTGGCCACCACCCGCCGGGGTGAATTCCCAGCGGCCTGTGGTGTAGCCCAGGTCTCCCGTTGAGGCGAACGCTTTGGTGGGCTCCCAGGACAGCTTGTTCCCCGGCTTGAGGGTCTCCAGCATGCTCTGGCGGATCGCGGCGGGGCCCTCAGTCGGCTGGGACCCCCCACCGTACTGGAGGGCGTCCGGGGCGAAATACTCGGCCCAGCCATCGGCGCCCCGTTCGGCGGTCGCCTGGTTGAAGGCCCGGTCCGCCGCCATCAAGGCGTCTTCGGTCTTCCGGGGATCCTGCGCCTTGGTGCATCCCAGGGCTAGGGCGAGCAACATGAACCAACTCAGACGGCGTTTAGGCATGGGGAAAAGGGAAGGGGGAAGAGGGAAAGGGGCTCTATTCAATCGTCACTCGGCAATCGGAAATCGGCAATTCTACGATCCCTTCCCCATCCACCGTGCCACCTCGCCTCGGTAGCCCCGGCTCACCTTGAGCTTGGTCCCGTCATTGAGAGTGACGATATATTCGCCGGAGAACCAGGGCTGGATCTCCCGGATCCGGTCGACATTGATGATGGTGGTACGGTGAATCCGCAGGAATCGACCGTTACTCAGTCGCTCGGCCAGGCGACTCAGCGTCTCCCGCATCAGATGCACTTCCGCTCCCACGTGGAGCCGCACGTAGTTACTGGCCGCCTCGACCCAGTCCAGGTCGGCGATGGCAACGAAGTAGAGCCGGCCGGCCTGCTTGATCACGAGGCGTTCGGCGGCGGCGGGCGTCGTGTCGTGGATTGCGTCGATCATCGGGGGAATCCTCTGGATCTCGACGGGAGCGGCCATTACGGCTGATTCTGGATTGGTTTCTTGTCCTACGGTTCGGAGAGAGGCGTCGTTTCAGGGGCTCTCGAGGGGATAGGTCCGACCATGTTGCAGCTTGCGGAACATTTTTCCACCGCCCCTCGTTCTGCTGGGGTCGCCGCCGGTATGTTCGGCCGGTGCCGGGACAGCAGGTCGGTTCGTCTCCACGGCATGCACCTCAAGCACCCTCAGGAGTCAGGCCCTCGATGAACGGTCCCCAGGCGTGACACTCACCGGACTTGCACTGCTTCTTGCCGCCCTGGGCGGGGGGCCAGGGGCGCCGGACAGCGCGGTCCTGCTTCGCTACGACCTGCGTTCTGGGGACCACCTCGTCTATCAGGAGACCTACCAGCGCACGGTGGATGTCCGGGGCGCTCCCCCCGGTCACTCCATGGAGCCTGTGGTAATGGACAGTCGCGCAACCGGGACCGACCACCTGCTCGTGACCGGCGTCCACGAGCAGGACTTCCTGGTCGGCGTTCAGCATGATCGGAGCGGGATGCAGCTGACCCGGTACCAGGTCGCCGGCAGGGACCTGCTCAAGGAGAATCGGACGGAGTTCGAGTCGCAGCGCCCGCCCGCGTCGCTGGCCGAGGCCAACGTCGTGAGCGCCAGCGGGGCCACCAGATTGCCGCCAAACGTGAGTCGCGAGTGGCCCAGCCAGATGCTCTGGGTCGCGGTCGAGCTCGCGCTGCTTCCTCCCGGTCCGGTGAGACCCGGTGACACCTGGGCTCCCGACTCGGGCGGGCCCAGCCTGCGATATCGCGTGGCCGGATGGGAAAAGCAGGGAACCGACAATTGTGTGCGACTCGAAGGTTCCGGCCCCGGCCTGATGCCGGCTCCGGGGCAAGATCTCCCAGGCGACCTGCTCCACCTCCGCTACTGGTACTGTCCGGATTCCGGCCTGCTGCAACGGATCGAGTTGGAGAGCGTGACTTCGGGATTTCAAATGGAGAAGATCACCGAGAAGATCACCCTGGAGCTGGTGGAGCACCGGCGTGGCGAGACCGTCGAGAGCTGGTTGGGAGACCAGGACACGCGACTGGGGGCG
>Ga0335085_10003079_pt1 | contig 29703 bp, 29 predicted proteins | sample Lox_Sample_45_FD_206712 | JGI IMG/M metagenome (GOLD analysis project Ga0335085, IMG submission 206712) | Soil microbial communities from Loxahatchee National Wildlife Refuge, Florida, United States - Lox_Sample_4.5 | ecosystem: Environmental > Terrestrial > Soil > Wetlands | place: USA... | reverse complement strand
CGGTCCGGGCCTGGCCGCTCAGCACGCCGAGGGCCCGGATGGCCGGGGCGGGCATCAGGCGGCCTCCAGGACCAGCGCGCCGTTACAGCCACCGAATCCCATCGAGGTCGACAGCATGAGGCGGGGGTGCGCGGCGCGGGCGCGACCCGGCACGTAGTCCAGGTCGCACTCGGGGTCCGGCTCCTCCAGGTTGAGCGTGGGCGGGATCAACCCTCGCTGCGCGGCGAGCAGGCACATGAATGCCTCCAGCGCGGCGGCGGCGCCCATCGTGTGGCCCAGATTGCCCTTGATGGAGTTCACCGGCACCTGGTAGGCGCGTGGGCCGAGGGCGCGGCGGAGCGCCGCGGTCTCGATGCGGTCGTTCAGCGGGGTGGCGGTGCCGTGGGCGCTCACCAGGTCGATGTCCCGGGCCGACACACCGGCGTCGGCCAGCGCGGCCGTGATGGCCCGCTCGAGGCCGCGGCCCTCCGGCTCCGGCGCCGCGATGTGGAATCCATCGCTGGCGCTGCCGTAGCCGAGGACCGTCCCCAGCCGCGGGCCGGCCACGTCGCGCTCGCGCATCAGGAGGGCCAGCGCGCCGGCCTCGCCGAGGAGCAGGCCGCTGCGCCGCCGGTCGAACGGCCGTACCTCGTCGCGGGTCATCGAGCGGAGGGCGTCGAAGCCGCGCAGCACGAACCGGCAGAGCGCGTCGTAGCCGCCGGCGACCACCGCGTCCGCCTGGCCGCTGCGCAGGAGATCCGCACCCACCGCGAGCGCGGTCGCCCCGGAGGCGCACGCGGTGGAGACCGTGATCACCGGCCCTCGCGCCCCGAGCCAGCCGGCGAGACGGGCGCCCGGCCCATCGTAGAGCGCGTCGCGCAGCCGGCGACGGCTCCGGTCGCCCGCGAGCGCCTTCTCGCCCTCCTCGACGCCGCCGAGCGCGGTCCCCACCACCACCGCCACCCGCGCGGGATCGAGGGGCAGCGCGCGGAGCCCCGACTGCGTGCACAGATCGTCGGCCGCCGCGACCAAGAGCCGGGTCGCGCGGCAGTCGGGCACGCCCCGCCAGTCCTTGATGCGACCCACCTTCTTCACCTCTCCCCCACGCTGCACGCGCAGATCGGCCACCGGCACGCGCTCGATCTGCGAGATGCCGGAGGCACCGGTGACCAGCGCCGACCAGAACGCCTCCAGATCCTGCCCGATCGGGGTGACGACGCCCGCGGCCACGAGCGCGACGCGCTCAGGCGTGGCCATTCGGCGGGCTCCAAGCGTCGAAGAAGTTGAACCACTGCGTCGGGTACGCGCGGATCACGCGCTCGAGGACCGCCACCACCGCGGCCAGCCCGGTGAGCTCCTCGCCGGGCTTCACCCAGATCGGTGGGTCGATCTCGAGGCGGTAGCGGCCGCCCGGAATCATCGCGCAGAACGCGGGCACCACCGCCGCGCCCGTCGCGCGGGCAAGCACGAACGGTCCCAGCGGGAACGCGGCCGGCTCGCCGAAGAACGGCACCAGAGCGTCCCCCCGCCCTCCGGTGGGCCGATCGGCCTGCATCGCCACCAGCTCGCCGCGCCGCAGCGCCGCCAGCAGTCCCAGCGTGGAGGTGGCGTGGCGGCGCGTGACGAACCGAAGCTGCGGGCCGTCGAGACGCAGGTAGCGCTCCAGCGCGCGATCCTGCTCGGCCGACAGCACGACGTGGGCGGTGCGGGGACCCCGCATGGACAGCAGCCGGCCCGCGAGCTCCCAGTTGCCGAGGTGCGCGGTCAGCAGGACCACACCGCGGCCGGCCGCGAGGGCGGAGTCGAGATGATGCTCGCCGTCGGCGCGGGCCACGTGGGCGCGCAGGTCGGCCCCGGGCCCGCGATTGAGCGTGAGAAGGTCGGCGAAGAAGGCGCCGAAGTTGGCGAAGGTCTCGGATGCGCGCGCCTCGATCTCGGCGGGCGGTGCACCGGCGAGGACGCGCGAGAGGTTCGCGCGCACCGCGCGGCGCTCGGCGGGCACCGCTCGCGCGAGCAGCCGGCCCAGTCCCCGCGCGAGGCACTGGCGCGCCGGCCGTGGCAGCGCGCCCGCCACCGCGGCGGCGAGCCGATAGTAGGCGACGCGATTGAGACCGTGCGAGTAATAGTCGGGCGCCGCCGGCTCGGGCGAGGACATGGGTCTAGAGCAGCGCCCAGTAGTACATGCGGAAGGCGCGGATGGGCCCCACCCGCGTGTCGTAGAGCTGGCTCGCCTCGAAGCGGCGCTCTGCGCGATCGAAGGTCACGTGTCCGGGCTCCCGCGGATCGTTGGGATCGTAGACCGTGAACAGCACATTGCCCCGGGGGTCGAGCTGATAGGCGTAGGCGACCACGGTGTGGTTCAGCTCCCAGGTCGGGAAGTTCGTCACGAGCAGCTGCACCGGGCGGCCCTCGCCGAGCTCGGACACCGCCTCGCGCGCCACGCGCTCCTGCTGCCAGCGCGGCATCGGGAGCACCACGCGCCAGTTCGTCCAGTGCACGAGGGTCCAGAAGCGCCCGACGAGGCCCGCCTTCACCGCCGGCTCCTGGTCGCGCGAGAAGTCGTGGAGCGAGGCGTAGCCCGGGATCAGCACCCGGTCGTCGGGAGGCAGGGGATCCCACCACGGCGCGTGGGCCACCACCTGCTTGACCCGCTCCGTGTACTCCTCGGCGGAGAGTCGCGGCGCGGCCGGATCGAAGCGGGCGAAGCGCTGGAACTGGGTCACGCCGCGCGCCATCACGAAGCAGTAGTTGGCGTAGAGATCGGGTTTGTCCGGGTTGTTGGTGCGGCTCTCGTTGGCGAAGGCGAAGGTGTCGACGCCGAAGCGGAGGATATCCGGCGGCGACGGGTGCCGCACGGCCACGTCCATGGACGCAACCGACGCGCAGCCGGACACCGCCACGGCCAGCAGGAGGAGTCGTGCCGACGGCCGCATCACGCGTCGTCGAGTGTATCGCACTTCAGCCCTGGATCGAATAGCCTCCGTCCACCGGAATGGCGGTGCCGGTCACGAAATCGGAGCCGCGGCCCCCGAGAAACACCGCGATGCCCGAGAGATCGTCGGGCACCCCCCACCGATCCGCGGGCGTGCGGGCGAGCACCCGCTCGTGCAGACCCTGGACCTCACGTCGGGCGTTGGTCGTCAGCTCGGTGTCGATCCAGCCGGGCAGCACCGCGTTGACCTGGATGTTGTCGCGGGCCCACCCGCTCGCCATCGCCCGGGTGAGCTGCACGATGCCGCCCTTCGAGGCCGCGTAGGCGGGAGCGAACGAGGTGCCGAAGATCGACATCATCGAGCCGATGTTGATGATCTTGCCGCCGCCGTTCTTCTTCATGATCGGATAGGCGGCGCGGCTCGCGAGGAACGCGCTGGTGAGATTGGTGTCGATCACCTGGCGCCACTCCGCGAGCGTGAGCTCGTGCACCGGCTTGCGGATGTTCATGCCCGCGTTGTTGATCAGGATGTCGAGTCGGCCGAGCCGGTCGACGGTGCCCCGGATCAGAGCGTTCACCGCCGCCTCGTCGGCGACGTCGGCCTCGATCGCCACCGCGGTGGCGCCCAGCTTGCCGAGCTCCTCGACGGCTCGGCGGCTCTTCTCGGCGTTGCGACCCGACACCACGATGGCGGCCCCGGCCCCCGCGAGGCCGCGCGCCATGCCGAGGCCGATCCCTCCGTTGCCCCCCGTCACCACCGCCACCCGCCCCTTGAGCTCGCCGTCTGCCACGCACGCCTCCTGTTGGCCCACGCGCCCGAGCGCGTGAGCGTCGATCAGTGGTGGCAGAAGTCTACCCGGTCTGCACAGGCCTGAAAAGCCTCGCGCAGCCCTCGCCCGCGGGGTCGGGCCCCGCCACGCTAGCGGCGCTCGTGCAGGAACTCGCGCCAGGTCACCCGGTGCTCCCGGAAGAAGAAGGCGAGCATGACGACGGCGGCCACCAGGTTGCCCCCGAGGATGGTCCACCACGGGACGGCCTCGAGCAGCCACTCGGCCAGGATGGTGAGGAGCGCGGCGAAGAAGACCTCGAAGCAGCAGAACAGCATGAAGAAGGCGAAGAGCAGGCGCGGCTCGCGGTCGGCGAGGGCGAGCAGGCCGGCGGCGGTCAGGCCGAAGGCGACGAAGGCAGCGCCGTGGACGACCGTGTACTGCAGCACCAGCGGCAGCGTGATCTGCAGCGCGCTCGGCTCGCGCAGGCCGTGGAAGAGGGCGGCCCCCAGCAGCGCGGGCGTGCGCAGCGGCACCCCGGCCGCCACGTCGTAGGCGAGGAACCAGAGGGCCACCGCGGTCGCGCCGAGCAGGCCGCTCCAGATCCCCTCGCGCACCGCCCGGTTCCACAGCGGGCTCAGCAGCGCGCGCCCGAGCGCGCGATGGCCGAGGACGAGATAGGCGAGCATGCCGGAGGCGGCCAGCGCGTTGGCCACCAGGATCGCCCACCACGCCAGCTCGTTGAGCACCGGATGGGCGAGCCACGTCACCACCGCGAGGAAAAAGACCTCGAAGCACATCAGAGCGATGAAGAGCGTCAGCAGCCGGCTGGGCTCGCGCTGGACGGTGACGATCAGGTACGCGATGAGCACGCCGATCATCGCGAAGACCACGCCGTGCAGCACGGTATAGGGCACGACGAGGTGCGCGGCGGTGGGCACCGCGGAGGGATCCTTCACGCCTTCGAAAGTGGCCGCGCCCAGGAGCGCCGGGGTGCGGAACGGCCGACCCCGGGCGGCATCGTAGATGAGGAACCACACGGCGACGAGGGCCGCGCCGATGAGGCCGGCGATGACGCCTTCGCGGAAGTACCGGGAGTGGGAGGCCATGAGAGACCCTCCTTTCCGATCCAGCCAATCCGGTCAGACGACCTTGGCCCACGGGTACCACTGTCCGGGGGCGACGGCAAGGCGCCGGCCCGCGAAATCGGGCGGAGTGACGCGCCCGGTCAGGCCGAGGCGAGCACCTCGAGGAGCGCTGGGCCGAAGAGGCCCACGCGCCAGTCCCGGACCCCCTCGACCTGCCGCAGCGCGGCAAGGTCGGCCGGTGGTGCGGCCGCCAGCCGATCGATGAGCCGCTGGGGAAAGAGCACGCCGGGATCGAGCCCGATCTCCTTGGATGCCCGGGTCCGCCAGGCGCGAAGGGCCTCGGTTCGGCGCCGGACCGCAGCCGGCAGGTGAGGACGCGGGGCCGGTCGATAGGCAGGCAGATCGGCCTCCGGCAGGGCCTCGCCGCGAGCCACCGCTTCCAGGATCGCGGGCCCCGCGCGGCGCACCACGGGCGGCGTGCACCCCGGCACCGACAGGATGGCCTCGGCATCGTGGGGCACCCGCTTGGCCAGACCCACCAGGCTCTCGTTGCCCATGATCATGAACGGGGGGCGATCGAGCCGGAGGGCGAGCGCCTCGCGGGCGCCGTAGAGCTCGCGCAGGATCGCGAGCCCGCGGGGGGACAGCTCGCGCGCGCCCTTGAGCTTCATGTAGGCGTCGGGATCGGCCGGCTTCTCGGGGACGACCAGCGCGGCCAGCCCCGCGCACTCCTCCTCGACCCACTGCTCGCGCCCCAGCGCGCGGAGAGCCTCGAGCAGCTTCTCGCGCAGCGGGATCAGGTGGAGCACGTCGTCCAGGGCGTAGGCCTCTTGCTCCGCGGTCAGCGGTCGGCGGGACCAGTCGTCCTTCTGCCGGGACTTCACCGCGGTGACGCCCAGGAACTGGGTCAGGAGGCCCTCGAGCCCGAGCGCAGTCGTACCGAGGAAGCGGGCCGCCACCGCGGTATCGAAGAGCGAGGCCACCGTCACGCCGTACAGGCGCTTGAGGTACGCGAGGTCGTTGTCGGCCGCGTGCAGGACCTTGAGGGTGCGCGGATCGGCGAGGACCGGGCCCAGCGGCGAGAGATCGCGCAGCGCGAGCGGATCGATCAGGTGGCCTCGCCCCTGCGCGTCGGCCACCTGGACGAGGCACAGCTTGCCCGGATAGTGGTGCAGGCTGTCGGCCTCGGTGTCGATGGCGAGCGCAGGCGTGCCCTTGAGCTCGCGAGCGAGGGCGCGCAGGTCGTCAGGGGTCCGGATCCACACGGGGAGCGGCATGGCGTGCTCGGTTATACTACACCGTCGGCGACACTCCCTTTCCCAGGAGGACGGCATGCAGATCGCGGGCTCGACGACGGTGATCACGGGTGGCGCCTCCGGCCTCGGGCGCGCCACCGCGGAGCGCCTGCACGGTGGCGGCGGCAATGTGGTGCTGCTCGATCTGCCGAGGTCGCCCGGCAAGGAGGTGGCCGCCGGGCTCGGCGACCGCGCCCTCTTCGCGGCCGCCGACGTCACCAACCCGGACGAGGTGACCGCGGCGCTGGCGGCGGCCGTCGCGCGCTTCGGGGGAGTCCACGTCCTCGTCAACTGCGCGGGCATCGGCACCGCCGACAAGACCTTCGGCAAGCGCGGACCGGCCGACCTCGCCGCGTTCTCGCGCACGATCCAGATCAATCTGATCGGCACGTTCAACTGCATCCGGCTGGCCGCGGCCCAGATGGCCAAGAACGCCCCGAACGGCGAGGGCGAGCGTGGAGTCGTCATCAACACCGCGTCGGTGGCCGCCTTCGACGGTCAGATCGGCCAGGCCGCCTACTCCGCGTCCAAGGGCGGCGTGGTCGGCATGACGCTGCCGATCGCGCGCGATCTGGCCGAGCTTGGCATCCGGGTATGCACGATCGCGCCGGGTATCTTCGAGACGCCGATGCTGGCCGGCCTGCCCGAGCCGGCGCGGCTCTCGCTCGGCAAGCAGGTCCCCTTCCCGCCCCGCCTAGGCCGACCGGCCGAGTACGGAGCCCTGGCCGCCCACATCATCGAGAACTCGATGCTGAACGGCGAGACCATCCGGCTCGACGGGGCCATTCGCATGCAGCCACGCTGACGACAGGAGCGACCATGCATCCCACGATCTTCCTGGATCCGCAGTTCACCCTGGGCGTCATGGCCGGCTGGATCCTCACCGTGCTCGGCGTCGGCGCCCTGCTGTTGGGCGGGATCTGGTTCTCTCTGGCCGGCGAGTGGCGTGGCGGGAGCGCGCGGCCGCCCGGCGCGTTCCGCGCGCTCATCGGCCTCGGTCTCGTGTTCTGGCTGGGCGGGCTGCTGTGGCAGTTCGTCGGCTACTGGAAGACCGGCACCCTCAGCTGGTGAGGCAGTCGCGCACCTTCCCCATCAGCACGTCAGGAGTGAACGGCTTCTGCAGCCACGCCGTCCACGCGGGCGCGCCCTCCGCGCGACGGTCCTCGCTCTCGGGATAGCCCGACATGCAGAGCACGCGCAGGGCCGGCCGCCGCGCGCGAAGCCGGTGGGCCAGCTCGGGGCCGCTCATGCCGGGCATCACGACGTCGGTGATCACCAGATCGATGGCGCCCGGGTGGGTCTCGCCGAGCTCGAGCGCGTGGGCCGCGCTCAGGGCCTCCAGCACCATGTAGCCGTTCATCTCGAGGACGTCGCGGGCGAGCGCGCGCACCTCTTCCTCGTCTTCCACGACCAGGACCGTCGGAGAGGAGGTGGCGTCAGCCACTCGGGGACCGGCGCGCTGCCGCGGGAACCGGAATCGCCACTGCCCGCGACGATGCGCTGTCCGGGCCGGCTCGTCTATTCGTATCCCTACGTAGTTTGCCGCGGAGACAGTGCCGCAGTCTCAGCCGTCGACGGTGAGAATCCCGCGTCCGACCGCGTAGCGCACGAGATCGCTCTGCCCGCGCAGCCCGAGCTTGCGCATCAAGTTGGCCCGGTGCACCTCGACGGTGCGCGGGCTGATGTTGAGCCGCGCCCCGATCTGCACGCTCGTGCGTCCCTCCGCGGCCAGATGCAGCACCTCCCGCTCCCGCTGGGTGAGCGTGCGATAGAGATCGAGGCCAGTGGGCGCCGCACGCTGCGCGTACGCCTCCACCATCTCCTCGGAGAGCGGCGGGCTCAGGTGCCGCGCCCCCTCCGCCACCGCCCGGATCGCCCGGATCAGCTCGGCCGCGCTCGAGCCCTTGAGCACGTAGCCCGCGGCGCCGCTCTGCATGGCTTCCACCACGTACGCCGGGTTGGCGTGCATGGAGAGCACGAGCGCGCGGGTGCGCGGGGCAACGCGCAGCACCCGTCGCACGATGTCGGGCGCGTTGAGCCCGGGCATCACGAAGTCCAGCACCAGCACGTCCGGCTTCACGCGCTCCACGAGGTCGGCCACCTCGAGGCCGCTCGCCGACTCGCCCACCACCGTGAAGTCCGCCTCGGCGGTCAGCAGCGCCCGCAGCCCCTGCCGGACCACGTGATGATCCTCGGCCAGCACGATGCTCACGCCCTTCACTCGGCGGCCCTCCGCAGCGAGCCGTGGAGCGGGACCTCCGCGGTGAGCCGCACCCCGCGACCCGGCCGGGTCTCCACGGTCAGGTGCCCGTTGAGCAGCGCGGCGCGCTCGCGAAGCCCGGCCAGCCCCCCGCTCCGCCCCACACCCACCGCGCTCGGATCGAAGCCGGCTCCGTGGTCCTCGACCTGCACGCCGAGCACGTCGTCGGTCGCCCAGAGACGCACCGTGACCTCCTCCACGCGTCCGTGGCGCGCGACGTTCGTCAGCGCCTCCTGCACGATGCGGTATACCGCGGTCTCGGTCTCGGCCGCGAACCGCCGGTCGAGCCCGCTGTGCTCGAGATGCACGCGCATCTTGGTCTGGCTCGTGTAGCGCTCGATGTGGCCGAGCAGGGCGGGCAAGAGCCCCAGGTCGTCGAGGATGCTCGGGCGGAGGTCCAGCGAGAGCGCGCGGATGCGGTCCAGCAGCTCCGCCACCAGCGTCTGGGCCTGGGCGAGGCGATCGCCCATCGCCGGAGAGGGCGGCTCGGGCACCTCGAGGGTGAGACGCAGGCCGGTGAGCAGCTGGCCGATCTCGTCGTGGAGCTCGCGGGCCAGGTGACGGCGCTCCGCCTCCTGCACGTCCATCAGCCGGCCCGACAGGCCCTGGACCCGACTGAAGAGCGTGGCGTTCTGGATGGCGATCGCGGCGTGATCGGCGAGGCGGATCAGGATCGCCTCGTCGCGGTCGGTGAAGGCGCGCGTCGAGCGATTCGACACGTAGAGCAGCCCCTCGACCTGGGCGCTGATCCAGATCGGCACCACCAGCGTCGCCACCACGCCTTCCCGCGCGACCGCGACGGGATAGTCGTCGCTCACCCGCGGGTCGCCGGGCCGATCGGCGGTACGGAAGGGCCGACCGGTGCTCCAGGCGATGCCGCCCGCGCCCTTGCCCCGCTCGATCCGAGGGTTCTGGGCGGGGCCGGTCTTGAAGCCCACGCCGATGCGCCCGGACATCGTGTCGGACTCGGGGTCGCGCAGCAGGATGTGCGCGAAGTCGCTGTCACAGAGCTCGCGCGCCGCCGCGGCCACGTGACGGAGGACGGACTCGAGATCGAGGGTGGCGCTGATGGTGCGCACGAGGCCGGCGAGGGTCTCGGATTCGGCCCGCCTCCGCTCCGCGTCGGTGTAGAGGCGCGCGTTCTCGAGCGCCACCGCCGCCTGGTCCGCGAACGCCTGGGCGAGCCGGACGTCCTCCGCGGTGAACACCCGCCGGCTCCGGTCGACGAGCGCGAGCGCGCCGATCACCTGCTCCTTCACGATGAGCGGCACCGCGAGCACCGCCCGGATCGCGGAGGCCTCGATGAACGCGCGGACCTCCGGCGCGTACGACAGCCGCGGGTCGACCAGCACGTCGTTGGACACCACCGCCCGGCGCTCGGACACCGCGAGGCCGACCGCGCCGGTGCCGGGCGGGTGACGGAGCTGGTGCTCGCGACGCGGCGAGCGTCCGGAGCACGCGGCCTCCTCGAGCGCGCCCGAGCCGGGCGCCACGCTGTACACGGAGGCCGCCATCCCCCCGATCAGCTCGCGGACGCAGTCCACCACTCGCTGGGCGACCCCGACCGGGTGGAGCGACTGGGCGAGGGTCTGGCTCACGCGGCCGAGGGCCACGCTCTCTCGCCGCCGCCGCTCAGCCTCCTGGAAGAGGCGCGCGTTCTCCAGCGCCACCGCGGCCTGGTCGGCGAAGGTCTGGGCCAGTCGCAGATCCTCCTCCGTGTAGGCGCGCCCGAGCACGTCGCCCACCGTGAAGCCACCCACGACCTGTCCCTTCACCACCAGCGGAAGCGAGAGAATGGATGGGCACAGGGCCTGACCGAGCCGGATCTCCGGGCTCACGGCCACGCGCGGATCGGCGCGCACGTCCGCTGTCACCACCGGCTGCCTCCGGTTCACCGCCAGGCCCACCGCCCCGTGGCCGGCCGGGACCACGAGGCCGGGGTCGAGGAAGCGCTCCGCCTCGCCCGAGCGGCCGATCACTTCGAGATCGCCGGAGCCGGGCACCAGGCGGTACAGGGCCGCCGCGCGCACCCGCATGGCCCGGAGCATCACGTCGGCGATCCGCTGGCCGAGGGCGGTGACGTCGAACGTCTCGGAGAGGAACCGCCACACCTCGGCGAGGGCCTCGGCGGTCCGGCGGCGCGCCTCGCTCTCCGCGAAGAGCCGCGCGTTGCCGATGGCGACCGCGGCGTGGCTCGCGAGGAGGTCGACGATCTCGCGCTCCTCCTCGGTCGGCTCGGCGGCGTCTGCGAGCGCCACGCTCAGCACGCCCATCAGGTCGCCGCCCGCGCTGATCGGCACGCCGTAGTAGACCTTGAGACCGGGGTCCTGCCGCCACATCGGGGAGACCAGCCGCGGATCGCCGAAGGCATCGGGCAAGAGCATGGGCTGGTTGCTCTGCGCCACCGCGTGCGTCATCCCGAGGCCGAACGGGATCACCGACGCCAGACCGTAGGACTCGTCGCCGCCCATCGCGGCCAGTCGGTAGCCGCCGCGCTCCTGGTCGACGAGCCGCACCGCACAGAAGACGCCGGGGCGCAGGGACATCACCGCATCCACGACCTGGTGGAGCACGCGATCGAGATCGAGCGTGCTCGCGACGGAGCGGGCGAGGCTCGCCACCTGGCGCAGGCGGGCGAGCGAGACATCCGGCATGAACCGCACACCTCCTTACCGAACGGAATCGATCGTTGCCGGAAGCGCCCGCATGGACGCCGGCTCACAGGACTGCGACGTTAGCGACCCGATGCGACGGTGTCAAGCCGCGGGAACCGGTCGAGCCGCAGATCCGATATGTCGAGCGCGCACCGGCCGTCGATCAGCAGCGAGGCCACCACCTCGCCCACCGCGGGCGAGTGCTGGAAGCCGTGGCCGCAGAAGCCCACCGCGAGGAACAGACCGTCGACGCCGGGGGCCCAGTCGAGGATCGCCCGGCCGTCGGGGGTGAGCGGGCGCAGGCCGGCCCACGCGTGGCGCACCTGCGCGCCCTCCAGCGCGGGAATGCGTCGCACCGCCTTCTCGACCGCGCTCTCGAGCACGCTCCAGTCCACCTGGGCCTCGTACGCGGTCGACTCGCCGACGTCGCCGGGGCTCATCAGCACCGCGCCCTGCTCGCTCCGGCAGTAGAAGCCGCTGCCGCAATCGGTGACGAGGGGCAGTGGATGGCGCACGCCGTCGAAGGCATCGGTGACGAAGATGTGCCGGCGCCGCGGATCCACCGGCAGGTCCATGCCCGCCATGCGGCCGACGAGCGGCGCCCAGGGCCCGGCCGCGTTGACCACCAGACGCGTGGCGATGACGCCGGAAGGGGTCTCCACCGCCGACACGCGCCGGCCGTCGAGACGGATCCCGGTCACCGGCGTGCCCTCGATGATCCGCACCCCGAGGGCACGGGCTCGGGCTGCGTAGGCCTGCACCACGTCGTTGGGCGAGGCGTAGCCGTCGGTGGGCCCCCACACCGCGGCGAGGGCGTCGTCCACGTTGAGCGAGGGCACCAGCGTCCGGGCGTCGTCGGGGGCGATCACGCGCACGTCGGCCCCGAGGCTTCGCTGCAGGGCCACGTTGGTCCGGAAGCGCGCGAGAGTCGGCTCGTCGGTCACCACGAAGAGGTAGCCCTCCTGGTGGAAGTCGCACGGCACGCCCATCTCCTCCTCGAAGCGCTTGAAGAACTCGATGCCGCGCAGGGAGAACTCGATCTCCACGCGAGTGGCGAACTGGACGCGGATGCCGCCCGCCGCCTTGCTGGTGGAGCCCGCGCCCACCGCGTCGCGCTCCAGCACGACCACGTCGCGCGCCCCGCGGCGGCCGAGCTGGTAGGCAATGCTCGCGCCGATGGCACCCGCCCCGATGACGACGACGTCGGCGCTGCGCGGGAGCGACTCGCTCACGATGACACCGGGCCGGAGGTGGGCTCCGGGGTGAATCGCGGGAGCGTCACCTCGTCGGTGACCGCATCGAACGTGACCCGCACCGCCAGGCCGATCGAGACCCGCTCGGGAGCACAGCCGACCACGTTGCTCAGCATGCGCACACCCTCCTCCAGCTCCACGATCGCCACCACGTAGGGCAGGCTGTCGTCGAACGCCTTGCCCCAGAACGACAGCCGCACCGTCGAGTGGCTCCACACGTTGCCGCGCCCGGAGGCCTCGCGCCATTCGAGGTCCGGAGCGAGGCAGTGCGGGCAGAGCGAGCGCGGAAAGAAATGCGGGCGGCCGCACGCCCGGCACCACGGCAGGCGCAGCACCCCGGCGCGGCAACCGTCCCAGAACGGGCGGCTCGCCGCCGAGGGGCGCGGCAGCGGCTTGTCGTAGGCGCTCATCAGAGCCCCCGCCCCAACACCATGACCCCGCAGAGCGAGAACACGCCGCCGTTGCCGCTCACCACCGCGACGCGGGCGTCGAGCACCTGCCGCGCGGGCTCGGCCTCGTGGCGGAGCTGGCGCACCGCCTCGCAGAGGTGGTTCATCCCGCCGATGTGCGCGTGCGAGAGGAGGCCCCCGTGCGGATTGACCGGGCACGGGCCCCCCAGGTCGAGCCGCCCCGCGAGGGCGTACGGCCCACCCTCGCCGTCGGAGCAGAGGCCGAGCGCCTCGACGCCGAGGATCGTGGAGATCGTGAACGCGTCGTGGATGCAGCAGAAGTCGGCATCGGCGATCGTGAGCCCGGCGCGCCCGAGGGCCATCTCGCCGGCCGGCCGCAGGCCGAGCCCGTCCAGGTCCGGCATCTGGTTGACGTTCTTGTGGGTCGCCTTGCCACCGAAGCCCAGCACCCGAACCGGCTCGGTGGCCAGATCGCGGGCGCGCTCGACGGTGGTGAGCACGAGAGCGCCCGCCCCGTCCGACATCACCGAGCAGTCGAGCAGGCCGAAGGGATCGGCGATGGGCCGCGCGGCCAGATAGTCGGCCATCGCGAGCGGCTTGCGCATCTGCGCGCGCGGATTGAGCACGGCGTGCCGTCGCGCGGACAGGGCGACCGCGCCGAGCTGCTCCTTGGTCGTGCCGTAGCGGTGCATGTGGCGCTGGGCGGCCAGCGCGTACGGGATCACCATGCCGATGCAGCCGAACGGCTCCTCGAACTCCTCCTGGCCGAGCGAGGGGCCTTGGGGCAGCCCGTGCACGCCCTTGGGGCGACCGCTCAGCGCGTTCTCGCCGAAGGTGCAGAGCGCCACCTCCGCGTAGCCCTGCCCGATGGCCGCGATGGCGCTGAGGATCATCGTCATCGGGGTCACGGTGCCGCCCGCGTCGATGGTCGCGGCGACGGTGGGCCGCAATCCCATGTACTCGAGCAGGCTCTGGGCGAACATGCTCATGGCCTGGGTGTAGGGGTCGAGGTTGTAGACCGCGTCGACGTGGCCGGGTGGGATCCCGGCGTCGGCCAGGGCCAGGCGCGAGGCCTCGGCCTGCAGCCCGACGGACGTGCTGCCCTCGAGCCGCCCGACCGCGGTCTCGGCCATACCCACGATGCACACGTCGCGCACCGGCTACTCCCTCACGAGGAGATGCTTGGCGATGATGTTCTTCTGGATCTGGGTCGTGCCGTCGCCGATGCACAGGCCGCGGGCGTCGCGCAGCATCCGCTCGACCGGGAACTCGCGCGTGTAGCCGTAGCCACCGTGGATCTGCAGCGCGTCGTTGCACACCGAGACCGCGATCTCGTTGGTGTAGGCCTTGGCCACGGACGCCTCGAACGGGTCGGGCACGCCCTCGGCCGCACGCCACGCCGCGCGGTACACGAGCAGTCGCGCCGCCTCCACCTTCACCGCCATGTCGGCCAGCATCCAGCGTATGCCCTGGAAGTCGGCCACGCGCTGGCCGAAGGCGCGGCGCTCCTCGGCGAAGCGCAGCGCGGCCTCGAGCGCGCCCTGCGCGATGCCGAGCGACATCGGCGGATTGCCCGCCGTCCGCTCGCCGTCCATGATCTGGAGGATCTTCCGGAAGTCGCCCGGCGCGATCAGCACGCTGCCTTCCGGCACCCGGCAGGACTCGAAGACGAGATCGGCCATGGCCGTCCCGCGTAGACCCATCTCCGGTATATCGCGGCCGCGCGAGAAGCCGGGCGCGTCCTCCTCGACGAGCAGCGCGCCCAGTCCCGGAAAACCCGCGACGTCGTCGAACCGGCAGATCACCACGTTGAGATGCGACACGCCGCCGAGCGAGCAGAACGTCTTGCGCCCGTCCAACACGTAGTGGGCACCGTCCCGGCGCGCGCGGCAAGCCAGGTTGCGCAGGTCCGAGCCCGCGCCCGGCTCGGTCATGGCCCAGGCGACGAGCCGTTCGCCCCGTGCGATCGCGGGCAGGTGGCGGCGCCGCTGCTCCTCGGTGCCGAACAGGGCGATGGCCTTGGCCCCGAACCCATTCTGCTGCCCCACGATGAACGCGGTGGCCACGCAGCAGCGCGCGAGCTCCTCCATCACGAGGGCCAGATCGAAGGTGGTGCCGCCCGCGCCTCCGTAGGCTTCCGGCAGCGCGAGCCCGAGCAGGCCCGCGTCGCGCAAGGTCGGGATGTTCTCCCACGGGAAGGCCTCCTCCTCGTCCCAGCGCGCCGCCCGGGGGAGGAACTCGCGCTCGGCCAGGCGCCGGACGGTCTGCTTGAGCTCGCGCTGCTCGGGGGTGAGCCGGAAGTCCATCGCGCTCAGGCCCCGAGCAGCCGCTCCCGCAGCCGCGCCCGCTGGATCTTGCCGGTGGCGGTGCGCGGGTAGTCGTCCACGAAGACGATCTCGCGCGGCACCTTGAAGTTGGCCAGCCGCGTCGCGCAGAGCCGGAGCAGCTCGTCGGCGGTGCCGGACGCGCCCGGCCTGAGCTGCACGAAGGCCACCCCCACCTCGCCGAGCCGCGCGTCGGGCCGCGGCACCACGCACGCCTCCGCCACCGCGGGGTGGGCCCCGAGCACCGCCTCGACCTCGAGCGGAGCCACCAGGAAGCCGCCGGTCTTGAGCACTTCCTTGAGACGACTCAGGAACCGGAAGAGACCGGGCGACTCCTCGCGACCGAGGTCGCCGGTGCGCAGCCAGCCGTCGGGGGCGAAGAGCGCGGCGGTCTGCTCGGGCATCTTGTAGTAGCCGGAGGTCACGTGCCCGCCCCTCACCTGGATCTCGCCCTCCTGGCCGACCGACCTCCGCGTCCCCGTCTCCGGATCCACCACGCGGATCTCGATCCCGGGCAGCGGGCGGAAGAGCGCCTCGTCCTCCGGGCCGCGGGCCAGGTGGACGCCGCTGATCGCGCTGGCCTCGGTCAGCCCGTAGCCCGTCCACACCTGGGCGGCCTTGAAGCGCTCGCGAGCCACGGCGATGCCGGCCGGGTTCAGGGGCGCGGCCATGATGCGGGTGAGCCGCGAGAGATCGTGATCCTCGACGCATCCCGTCTCGGCCATCGCGAGCAGCATGGTGTCCACGCACGGCAGGTACGTGATGCGCTCGCGCTCCAGCAGGTCGAGCGTCGCGGGCGGATCGAAGTGATCCTGCAGCACGAGACAGGCCCCGGCGGAGAGCGCCGCGAACGAGAGATGACAGGTGCCGAACGAGGAGAACAGCGGCACCGCGATCAGCATCCGCTCGCCCGCGCGCAGGTCGACCGCGCGGCCGGCCGCCACCGTGTTGCGCGAGAGGTTGCGGTGGGTGAGCTGCACGCCCTTGGAGAACGAGGTCGTGCCCGAGGTGTAGATCATGTAGCCGACGTCGTCGGGCGAAACCTCCGGCCACTCGCCGGGGCGAAGCGGCGGGCCGGCCAGCATCACGGCGATCTCGTCGGGATAGGCCGTCCACTCGAGCCCGGGCAGGCGGTCGCGAACCGAGTCCACCGTCGCGCGGAAGTCGATACCGAGGAACCGGTCGGCGGAGAGCAGGGCGCGGCACTCGCTCTGGCCCAGGCAGTACGCGAGCTCGTCGGCCTTGTAGCGCGTGTTGATGGGCACCGCCACCGCGCCCAGGATGCCCAGGGCGTGGCGAGCGAGGATCCACTCCGGCCAGTTGGGCAGCCACATCCCGACCCGGTCACCGCGGCGGATGCCCCGTCGGCTCAACCCCGCGGCGAGCCGGCAGGAGCCGTCGAGCAGCGCCTCGAAGCTCACGCGGCGGTCGCGGTGGACCACCGCCTCCGCGTCGCGGTAGCGATCGGCCGCCCAGACGAGCAGGCTCCGCGACGTGGGTGGCGGCCAGTCGGCCGGGCCCGTCAGTACAGCTCCCACCACGAGTCCTTGGCGGCCAGGAGCTCGGCGGCCGGCTTCTCGAGCACGATGCGGCCCGACTTCATCACGTAGGCGCGACGGGCCATGCCCAGCGCGGTCTTGATGTTCTGCTCGACCAGCACGATCGCGGTGCCGAAGCGCTGGTTGATCTGCGCCGCGGTCTCGAGGACGCGCTGCACCAGAACGGGCGCGAGCCCGATGGAGGGCTCATCCATCATCATGAGGCGCGGCTGCTGCATCAGCGCGGTGCCCACCGCCACCATCTGCTGCTGGCCGCCCGACATCGTGCCGACGGTCTGGTCGCGGCGCTCGGCCAGGATCGGGAACAGCTCGAGGATCTCGCCCATTCGACGGTTGGTCCCGGCCCGGTCCGGCCGCGTGTAGGCGCCGAGGGCGAGGTTCTCCACCACCGTGAGATCCGGGAAGACGCCCCGCCCCTGCGGGACCAGCGCGATGCCACGCCGGACGTTCTCGGCCGGGTCGCCGTTGGCCCACCGCTGCCCACCGAAGCGCACCTGACCCGCCCGCGCGGGCAGCAGCCCGAGGATTGTCTTGAGCGTGGTGGACTTGCCGGCGCCGTTGTGGCCGAGGAGCACCACCACCTCGCCCTCGTCGACCCGGAGCGACACACCTTGCAGCACCGTCTTCTTACCGTAGCCGGCCTCCAGACCCTGGACTTCGAGGAGCGCGGCCATCCGGTCAGGCCCCGAAGTAGATCTCGGTGAGGGTCGGGTCGCGCGTGATCTGCTCGGCGCGGCCACGGGCCATCACCCGCCCCTGGTGGAGGAAGACCACCTCGTCGGAGAGCTGGGCGATGAGCTCCATGTTGTGCTCGATGAGCAGCACGGTCTTGCCGTGCTCGACCAGGCGCCGGACCATCGGCACGATCCGGCCGAGGGAATCTGTGTCGAGCCCGGACGTCGGCTCGTCCAGCAGCAGCACCTCCGCGTCGGTGGCGAAGATGCGGGCCATCGACAGCAGCTTCTGCTCGGGATAGGCGAGGTCCTCGGCCAGCTCGTGGGCGCGCCCGGCCAGGCCGAAGAACTCGAGTACCTCGAGCCCCCGCCGCCGCGCCGCCGCCTCCTCCTCGCGCACCCGGCCCGGTCGCAGGAAGAGCGAGACCACGCTCTCGCCGAGCGGGGTGCGGCAGCCCAGCAGCACGTTCTCCAGCACCGTCATCTTCCCCCACAGGCGCAGGTGCTGGAAGGTGCGCACGACCCCTCGCGCCTCCACCTCGTGCGGGGCGAGACCGAGTAGCTCCTCGCCCTTGAAGCGGATGGATCCGCCGTCGGCCCGCAGGAAGCCGGTGATCAGGTTGAACACGGTGGTCTTACCCGCGCCGTTGGGCCCGATGAGCCCGGTGATCAGGCGCGGCGCCACCTCGAAGGTGCAGCCCTCGACGGCCTGGATGCCGCCGAAGGCCTTCGACACGCCCTGCACGGTCATGATCGGCGCGGTCACGGCCGGCTCTCAGGCCACGCTGCGCGGGCGCGGCCGGCCGAGAATGCCCTCCGGCCGCACGAACATGAACAGGATGAGGAGCGCGCCGTACAGGATCTGGCGCATCGGAGCCGCCACCGTGTCCGGAATGGCGAGGAACTTGAGCGCCTCCGGCACCGCGAGCAGGATCAGCGCGCCCACGAAGGGGCCGGCCAGCCGCTCCGTCCCGCCCAGAATCACCAGCGAGGTGATGAAGATGGACTCGTCGAGGGTGAAGCTGGTCGGGTTGATGTAGGTGATGTAGTGCGCGTAGAGGCTGCCCGCGAGCGCGCCGAGGGCCGAGGAGATCGTGGTGATCGTGATCTTCACCGCCACCACGTTCTTGCCGGTGGCGGCCGCGGCGATCTCGTCCTCGCGCACCGCGCGCAGGGTGCGGCCGAAGGCGGAGCCGGTGAGCCGGAGGCAGATCAGATAGGTCAGGGCGGCGAGGGCCAGCGAGAGCACCACGTACTTGAAGGGGTCGTCGATCACGAGGCCGAGGACGTAGGGCCGGGGGATGCCCGGCAGGCCGGCGTGCCCGTTGGTGAACGACGTCCAGTTGATGAAGACGGTGAGGATGACGACCTGCAGGCCGAACGAGGCCACGATGTAGTAGTCGCCGGCCACCCGCAGCGACGGGATCGCCACCAGGGCCGCCGCGAGGGCACCCACCATCGCGGCCACCACCAGCCCGCCCCAGAACCCGAGCCCCAGCTTGAGCGCGGCGAGCGCGGAGGCGTAGGCGCCGATGCCGTAGATCGCGGCGTGGGCGAGCGAGAAGATCCCGGAGTAGCCGACCAGGAGGTTCAGCGAGGTAGCGAGGATCGTGTAGATTCCGACCATCACCAGGTAGTGGGCGATGTAGGCGGCCACGTCAGATCTCGGCACCGTGAATCGTGCGGCCGAAGAAGCCGCGCGGGCGCAGCACGATGAAGACGAGGAACACCCCGAAGCTGATCGCCGACTGCCACTCCGACGGCAGCTTCCAGATCCCCAGGTTCTCGAGCAGCCCGAGGAAGACGCCGCCGAGCATCGCGCCCGGGATCGAGCCGATGCCACCCATGATCACGCCCACCGAGGCCAGCAGCACGAAGCGGGTGCCGCGGAACGGCTCGGCCCCCACGTCCATCGCGACCAGGATGCCGGCGGGGGCGGCCAGGGCCGAGCCCACCGCGTAGGTCAGGAGGTGCACGCGGTCGAGATCGATGCCGACGGTGCGGGCCATCTCGGGCGCGCTCGACACCGCGCGGATCGCCTGCCCCCAGCGCGAGCGCTTCAGGAACACCATCAAGGCCGCGTAGCCCACCAGGGCGAGGACCACCGTGAGGATGTGCAGGTAGGTCAGGAAGACGGGGCCGATGATCACCGCGGTGTTGAGGGCGCCGATGTCCATCCGCATCGGGTCCGGCGTGAAGACGATCGCGATCACGTTCTCGAGCAGGATCAGCAGCCCGAGTGAGGCGATGAAGATACTGGTCCGGAAGGCGCCCCGGCGCTCGAGCTGCTGGTAGAGGAGCAGATCGATGAGCAGGCCGGAGGCGGCCGCGCCCAAGATCGCCACCAGGACGGCAAGGATCAACGGCAGGTGGAGCAGCTTCTGGGCCACGTACGCGTAGTAGGCGGCGAGGGCGAACACCGCGCCGTGCGCCACATGGAAGTGGAGCGTGGTGCCGTAGATCAGCCCCCAGCCGATGGCGCACAGCGCGTAGAGACTCCCCACCACGAGACCCGTGGCCAGGAGCTGGAGGACGAGATCCACGGCGGACCGCGCTCGTCCCGGCTAGGGGGCGGCCTTGATGACCTTCTCCACGTCGACCTTCCCGTCCTTCAGCACGCCCACCTCGATGTCCATCACCGCGGCGTGGTTGGGCTGGAAGACCAGGTTCCCGGAGATCGTGTCGAAGGACTTGATGGACTCGATCGCGTTCTTGACCCCTTCGCCGTCGAGCTTGCCGCCCGCCTTCTTGATGGCCGCCTCGGCGGCCGCCGCGAAGATGCGAGTGCCGCTGTAGTACTGGACCGCGAAGAAACCGGCGTCCGTCTTGTAGCGTTCCTTGAACTTGCGGGCGAAGGCCGACTCCGGATTGAACGGCAGCCTGGTCGTGAGCAGGCCCTGGGCGCCCTTGGACTTCATCACCTCGGGAATCTGCACCCACGAGGTGGCGGCCATCGGGATCGTGATGCCGAGCTCGCGCGCCTGGTCGGCCACGATGGCCACGTTGCGGCCGTACGACGAGATGAACAGGAGGTCGCCGCCGTGGGCCTTGAGCTTGGCGAGCTGGGCGCGGAAGTCGTTGCCGTCGAGCGCGATCTGCTCCTCGGCCAGCACCCTGCCCCCGCCCGCCCCGAAGCGGTCACGGAAGGACTTGGCCGAATTGCGGCCCGCCTCGTCGTTGGCCACGATCATGACCGCGGCCTTGAACTTCTTCTCCTTGGTCAGCCAGTCACACAGCACCCCGACCTCGTTCGAGACCACCGGAATGTTGTTGTACAGATAGTCCTTGTTCGCGAGGTTGTCGGACTGCCCGCCCCCGTTCATCATGACCACCTTGTTCTGCGCGCCGATGGGCTGGATGGCGAGCGTCGGCGCCGAGTACGAGGTGAGGGTGAACGGGATCTTCTCGACCTCGACCAGCCTCCGCATCGCGTTGACCGCCTTGGAGGCGTCCGCCGCGTGGTCCTCGTAGATGACCTCCAGCTTCCGGCCGCCGATGCCGCCCGCCGCGTTGATCTCCTCCGCCGCCATCTCGGTGCCGCCCTTCATCCACACGCCGTAGGAGGCACCCGACCCGGTGAGCGGAAGGATCGCGCCGATCTTGATCGGCGGCTGCTGGGCCGCGAGCGGCGCGGCGAGTGCGACGAGAGACAGGAACAAGGCGAGACGCTTCAGCATTGAAGGACCTCCTGGTCAGGGATGCGGGCACAATGGGATCGGCACGACGCGGCGAGCGTATCGGCTCACCGGCGGGAAGTCAACCCGGCGGGCGCTCGAGAAGCCCCTCGGTCATGGCCCCGACCTCGGGAAATGCGGCGCGCGCGATCTGGTTGATCCGCGCTTTCACCTCGGCGAGCGCGCGCGGCGGCTTCGCCGCCAGGTGCGCCGCGTACTCCGCGGCCGCGGAGGGCAGCGCCTCGCCCGGCACCACGCGGTGGACGAGACCCATCGCGTGCTGCTCCGCGGCCGAGTAGCGCCGCGCCTCGATCGCGATCTCGCGTGTGCGCGCGGGCCCCACCAGTCGCACGAACGGGGTCATGAGCGCGGGATGAAGCGCGACGCCCATGTCGATCTCGGGCACCCAGCACTGAGCGCCCTCCGCGGCGAAGCGGAAATCGCAGCACAGGGCGAGGGCCCAGCCGCCGCCGACCGCGTGACCGTTCAGCGCCGCGACTACCGGCGGCTCGAGCCGCTCGAGCGCGAGCGCCAGGCGGGAGAACAGGCGGACGAATTGCCCGGGAGGCGGCCGCGTGTCCGAGCCGCGCCCCAGGTCGGCGCCCGCCGAGAACACCGGCGGCGCGCCGGTGACCACGATGGCGCGCGTCGTGGAATCGTCGTTGAGGGCGGACAGGGTGGCGGTGAGATCGGACAGCAGCGCAGCGTCGAGCGCGTTGCGGCGCTCGGGCCGGGTGAGGGTCAGCGTGACGACCGCGCCCGCGCGGGCGACCGTCAGATCAATAGAGCGTTTTCCGCAGCCGCTCCTGCTGGTCGCGCTCGTAGTCCTCGACGCAGGCGTGCCCGGCCGGCTTGACCTCGATCTGGTCCCACAGCATTCGCGCCATCGACGGCAGGCCCGCCACGTCCGGCCAGCGCTCCCGCTCCCAGAGTCCCGAGCGCTTGAAGGCCTTCGCGCAGTGGAGGAAGCACTCCTCGACCTGCACCCCGATCGCCACCTTCGGCCGCTTCCCCTGCACCTCGAGCCGATCCAGGATCTCGCCGTCGCGGACGATCGAGGCGCGCCCGTTGACCCGGAGCGTGTCCTCGCGGCCCGGGATCAGGAAGATCATGCCGACGTGCGGGTTCTCCACGATGTTGGTGAGGCCGTCGATGCGGTTGTTGCCGGGGCGATCCGGGATCACCAGGTGCCGGTCGTCCAGCACCAGCACGAAGCCGGGCGCGTCGCCCTTGGGCGACACGTCGCAACGGCCCGCGGCGCTGGAGGTGGCCAGCAGCACGAAGGGCGCGCTCGCGATGAAGGCGCGGGAGTGGACGTCGAGGCTCGCGCGCTCCTTGAGCACGGCCCGCTCCATGGGCGCTCCGAAGATGGCCCGCAGCTCCTCCCGGGACGTCACGGTGTCCTTGAACATCAGCGCGCCCTCCTTGACCGCTAGCCGCGGGTGAGCGGCTTGTAGCGGATGCGGTGCGGGGTGTCGGCGGCCGCGCCCAGGCGCTTGCGGCGATCGGCCTCGTAGTCCTCGTAGTTGCCCTCGAACCACACCACCCGGCTGTCGCCCTCGAAGGCGAGCATGTGGGTGGCCACCCGGTTGAGGAACCACCGATCGTGGCTGATCACCACCGCGCAGCCCGCGAACGAGAGCAGGGCGTCTTCCAGCGCGCGCAGGGTGTCCACGTCGAGATCGTTGGTGGGCTCGTCGAGCAGCAGGAGGTTGCCGCCGCTCTTGAGCATGGTGGCCAGGTGCACCCGGTTGCGCTCGCCGCCCGAGAGGTCCCCCACCCGCTTCTGCTGGTCGGAGCCCTTGAAGTTGAACGAGGCCACGTAGGCGCGCGAGGCGATCTGGCGGGTGCCGAGCTGCAGCTGCTCCGCTCCGCCCGAGATCTCTTCCCACACGTTCTTGGCCGGATCGAGCGCGTCGCGACTCTGGTCGACGTAGGCCAGGCGGACGGTCTCGCCCACCTGGAGCGAGCCCCGGTCCGGCTTCTCCTGGCCGGTGATCATGCGGAACAGCGTGGTCTTGCCCGCCCCGTTGGGGCCGATGACGCCGACGATGCCGCCGCGAGGCAGGCTGAACGAGAGGTCCTCGATCAGCAGCCGATCACCGTAGCCCTTGACGAGGTGCTCGGCCTGCACCACCAGGTCACCCAGGCGCGGAGGCGTCGGGATGATGATCTCGGCCTGCCCTTCGCGGTCGCGCGCCCCCTCCGCGAGCATCTCCTCGTAAGCCTGCAGGCGGGACTTGGACTTGGCCTGTCGGGCCCGCGGCGACATGCGCACCCACTCGAGCTCGCGCTCGAGCGTGCGCTGCCGCGCCGTCTCCTGCTTCTCCTCGATGGCCAGACGCTGCTTCTTCTGGTCGAGCCAGGACGAGTAGTTGCCCTCCCACGGGATGCCGGCCCCCCGGTCCAGCTCCAGGATCCAGCCGGCGACGTTGTCGAGGAAGTAGCGGTCGTGGGTGATGGCCACCACCGTGCCGGGGTAGTCCTTCAGGAACCGCTCGAGCCAGGCCACCGAGTCGGCGTCCAGGTGGTTGGTCGGCTCGTCGAGGAGCAGCAGGTCGGGCTTCTGGAGCAGGAGCCGACAGAGCGCCACGCGTCGTATCTCGCCCCCAGACAGGGTGCCCACCTCCGCGTCGCCCGGCGGGCAGCGCAGCGCATCCATGGCAATCTCGACCGTGCGGTCCAGGTCCCATCCGTTGGCGGCCTCGATGGCGTCCTGCACCCGTGCCTGGTCTGCCAAGAGCTTTTCCATGCCGTCGTCGTCGAGGGGTTCCCCGAGCTTGGCGTTGATCTCGTCGAAGCGGGCGAGGAGGGAGCGAACTTCCGAAACGCCGTCCTCCACGTTTCCACGCACGTCTTTCGCGGGGTCGAGGTGCGGCTCCTGCGGTAGGTAGCCCACGCGGACGCCATCGGCCGGCCAGGCCTCGCCCAGGAAGTCTCGGTCCTCGCCGGCCATGATGCGGAGCAGTGTGCTCTTGCCCGCCCCGTTGGCCCCGATGACCCCTATCTTTGCCCCGGGGTAGAACGACAGCCAGATGCCCTTCAGGATCTCCCGCTTGGGCGGGACGATCTTCTTCAGATCCTTCATGACGAAGATGTATTGGTGCGCCATAGACCCGGAATTATACCGGCGAAGTGGCGTTTAGGATTGACAAAAGCGCGACGGGCCCCTATAAGTACGAACCGTGACGCCGGCCGTGGGTGCCGACCTCCTGTCCGTTCGAAACATCTCGATGCGTTTCGGGGGTATCGTCGCCCTCGACGACGTCTCCTTCGACATGGCCCCGGGCCACATCGTCGGGCTCATCGGTCCGAACGGGGCGGGCAAGACCACGCTCTTCAACTGCGTGAGCCGGCTCTACACCCCGAACAGCGGTGATCTCGTCTTCGAGGGACAGTCCATAATCAAGAACACGCCGCACCACGTGGCCGCCCTCGGCATCGGCCGGACCTTCCAGAACCTCGCCCTGTTCCCGACCATGACCGTGCTCCAGAACGTGATGGTGGGCGTGCACGCGCGCACGCGCGGTGATTTCCTCAGCAACGCGCTGCGCCTGCCGTCGGTCAAGCGTGAAGAGCGGATGATGCGCGAGGCCGCGATGGAGGTCATCTCCTTTCTCGAGCTCGACTCGTTCGCGGGGCATCCCGCGGCCGGGCTTCCGTTCGGCACGCTCAAGCGGGTGGAGCTGGCGCGGGCCCTGGCCGGCAGCCCCAAGCTGCTGCTCGTGGACGAGCCGGCCGGCGGCCTGAATCACGAGGAGGTCGCGGCGCTGGGTGACATCCTCCGGTCGATCCGCGATCGGCGCGGCGTGACCGTCCTGCTCGTCGAGCATCACATGAGTCTGGTCATGCAGGTCTCGGACCGGGTCGTCGTGCTCGACTTCGGTCGGAGAATCGCCGAGGGGCCGCCGACGGCGGTGCAGCGCGATCCCGAGGTCATCAGGGCCTACCTGGGAAGCGAGAGCTGATGCCGGCCCTGCTGGAGGCGGAAGACCTGGCGGCGCAGTATGGATGGACGAAGGTGCTCCACGGGCTCTCGTTCACGGTGGAGGCCGGTGGCATCACCACGATCCTGGGCGCCAATGGGGCCGGCAAGACCACCACCCTGCGGGCGGTCTGCAGCATGGTCAAGACCACCGGCCAGGTGCGCTTCGACGGCCGTCGGATCGACGGCAAGGCCACCGAGGACATCGTGCGCCTCGGCATCGCCCACACCCCGGAGGGCCGCGGTACTTTCGTGGACCTGACCGTCGAGGATAACCTGCGGCTCGGAGCCTACGCGAGGCGGGAGAAGTCCGGCCTCGGTCAAGACTACGAGAAGGTCTACGAATATTTCCCGGTGCTCGCGCAGCGGCGCCGCCAGCAGGCGGGCACCCTCTCCGGGGGCGAGCAGCAGATGTTGGCGGTCGCCCGGGCTCTCATGTCCCGTCCACGCCTGCTCTTGCTGGACGAGCCCTCGCTGGGACTGGCGCCGCTGGTGGTCCGCGAGATATTCCGTATCGTGCGGACGGTCAACCAGCAGGAGCGAGTGAGCGTGCTGCTGGTCGAGCAGAACGCGGCGATGGCCCTCGACTTGGCCGACCACGCCTACCTCCTCGAGACCGGCCGGGTCGTCATGTCGGGACCGGCCGCCGAGCTGAAAAAGAACGACGCCATCCGCCGCTCCTACCTCGGATACTGAGAGACAGCCAAGCACGACCATGAACCACCGGACGACAATGGAAGGGCCGACTAACTGGGCGACGAGCCGAGCGATGAACCGAGCGCTCTCGATCCGGAAGCGGTGGGGGGGCTTGGGGGCGGAGCGGCGCTCGCTCCCCCCCAATTAGAATGGACATCTTCATCCAGCAGGTCGTCTCCGGGCTCGCGACGGGCGGCATCTACGCGAGCCTCGCCCTCGCTCTGGTGATGATCTACCAGGCCACCGACGTGGTGAACTTCGCGCAGGGCAACATGGCGATGTTCAGCACCTACCTCGCCTGGTCCCTCCTGCAGGCGGGCCTGCCCTACTGGGTGACCTTCGCGATCACGGTGATCGTCGCCTTCGTGGGCGGCCTCCTGATCGAGCGGGTGGTGATCCGGCCGGTCGAGGGCGCGCCGATCCTCACCATCGTGATCGTGACCCTGGGCCTTCTCGTGATCTTCACCAGCGTCGCCGGCTGGATCTACTCGTACATCCAGAAGCCGTTCCCCAGCCCGTTCCCGGACAAGCCCATCCGCATCGGTCAGATCGTCTTCGGGGCCCACGACCTCGGCGCCATCGGGGTGACTCTCGTGATGCTGATCCTGCTGTTCCTCTTCTTCCGCTACACCACGCTCGGGCTGGCCATGCGGGCCGCCGCCCAGAATCCGGTCTCGAGCCGCCTCTGCGGCATTCGGGTGAGCTGGATGCTCGGCCTTGGATGGGGTCTGGCCGCCGCCTTCGGCGCGGTGGCGGGACTGATGGTCGCTCCGGTCGTCTTCCTCGATCCGAACATGATGGGCGGCATCCAGCTCTACGCCTTCGCGGCGGCCACGGTGGGCGGATTCACGAGCCCGCTCGGCGCCGTCGTCGGCGGTCTCCTGGTCGGGGTCACCGAGAATCTGGTCGGGACCTACGTGTCCTTCATCGGCACCGAGCTCAAGCTCACCGTCGCCCTCGCCATGATCATCATCGTGCTGCTCGTCAGGCCGGCCGGCCTCTTCGGCCGCACCACCGTCCGCCGAGTCTAGCGATGGCAGCGGACTCCGGGGCCGGGATGGCGGCGAAGACGGCGACAGGCCGGACGCAATCGGTCGCCACCCCACGGTCGATGGCGACGTCGCGACCCGTGCGGGTGACGGCTCTCCTGGTGGTCGTGGCCGCCGCCGCGGCGCTGCCGCTCTTCGTGAGCGGGTTCCGGCTGTTTCAGTTCACCCAGGTGCTGATCTATGGGATCGCGCTCCTCGGGCTGAATCTGCTCACCGGCTACAACGGGCAATTCTCGCTCGGTCACGGAGCCTTCTACGGGATCGGCGCCTACACCAGCGCCATCATGATCGATCGGTGGGGCATCGGCTACGGCTGGACGATCCCCGCGGCGGGGGTCGTGTGCCTGATCGTCGGCTTTCTCTTCGGCCGTCCCGCCCTGCGCCTCGAGGGACTCTACCTGGCCCTGGCCACGTTCTCCCTGGCCCTGGCCGTCCCGCAGATCCTCAAGTACTTCGAGGAGTGGACGGGGGGGTCTCAGGGCATCGTCCTGAGCAAGCCCAAGGCCCCCTTTCACCTGCCCCTCACCGAGGACCAGTGGCTCTACTTCCTGACGCTGGCGGTGACCATCGTGCTGTTCGTCCTGGCCGCCAATCTTCTCGCGGGTCGGACGGGGCGCGCCATCGTCGCCATCCGGGACAACCACATCGCGGCCGAGGCCATGGGAGTCAACAACGCGCTCTACAAGTCGGTCACCTTCGGGGTGAGCGCGGCCTATACCGGGATCGCGGGAGCCCTGAGCGCCATCGTCGTCGCCTTCGTCGCCCCCGACTCGTTCGACGTCTTCCTGTCGATCACGCTGCTGACTGGGATCGTCATCGGCGGCTTCGGGACCATCTCCGGCCCCATCTACGGGGCGCTGTTCATCCAGTTCGTGCCCAACTGGGCCCAGGACATCTCCAAGGCCGCCCCCTGGGCCATCTTCGGGCTGTTCCTGATCGGCTTCATGTACGTGATGCCGCGAGGCATCGCCGGATTCCTGCATCTCTTGTGGATCCGGCTGACCAGGCCGGCAGTTTCAAGAGACGAGGGCCGGTAACGCGCGCGGTCTTCGCTCGGCCTGGGTGTTCCACACTCAACCTGAACGGGAGGAGCTCATGGGTTTGTTGAAGCGGTTCATCGCAGGGGTTCTGCTGGCGGGCCTGACGGCCCTGGTGCCTGCCGGAGCCATGGCCCAGACGGTGGTCGGGGTCACCGCCACCGAGATCAAGATCGGCAATACCAACCCGTACAGCGGCAACGCCTCCGCGTACGGCACCATCGGCAAGACCATCGCCGCCTACTTCAAGAAGGTCAACGACGAGGGCGGGGTCAACGGGCGGAAGATCAACTTCATCAGCTACGACGACGGCTACAGCCCGCCCAAGACGGTGGAGATGGTCCGCAAGCTGGTCGAGCAAGACCAGGTGGCGCTGCTCTTCCAGACCCTGGGCACGCCTCCGAACAGCGCCATCCACAAGTACGTGAATCAGCAGAAGGTGCCGCATCTGTTCGTGGCCACCGGCGCCACCAAGTGGAACGACCCGAAGAACTTCCCGTGGACGATGGGCTACCAGCCGAACTACCAGACCGAGGGACGGGTCTACGCGGCCTACGCGCTCAGCCACGTCAAGGACCCCAAGATCGGCATCCTGTACCAGAACGACGACTACGGGAAGGACTATCTCAAGGGCTTCGAGGACGGCCTCGGCGACAAGAAAAACCTCATCGTGCTGAAGCAGACCTACGAGGTCACCGATCCCACCATCGACTCGCAGATCGTGAACCTGAAGAACAGCGGGGCCAACGTCTTCTTCAACATCACGATCCCGAAGTACGCCGTGCAGGCGATCAAGAAGGCGCACGAGATCGGCTGGAAGCCGCTGCACTTCCTCAACAACGTGTCGAGCTCCCTCGGCACCGTGCTGAAGCCGGCCGGCCTCGACGCCTCCAAGGACCTGATCACCGCGCTGTACATGAAGGAAGTGACCGACCCACAGTGGCGCAACGACAAGGGCTTCACCGACTGGGTCGCCTTCATGAAGAAGTATTACCCGGACGGGGCGCTGGACGACCAGTCCAACGCGTTCGGCTACAACGTGGCGATCCTGATGACGCAGGTGCTGAAGCAGTGCGGCAACGATCTCTCGCGCGAGAACATCATGAAGCAGGCGGCCAACGTGAAGAACTTCGAGCTACCGCTCCTGCTCCCCGGCATCAAGATCAACACGGGCCCGACCGACTTCGCGCCCATCGAGCAGGAGCAGCTCGCCAAGTTCGACGGCGAGAAGTGGGCGCTCTTCGGCGAGGTCATCGAAGCGGTTCGCAAGTAAGCCACTCGGCCGGCGACGCGGGACGAGACCGGCGGGGGTGATCCCCGCCGGTCTTCGCCTGTGAGCACACCACGGATGTCGGAATGTAAGACCTGACCCCGGCGTGGACTACTACTGGCCCTGCGAGGCGACGGGGGGCGCGGAAGCGGGAGCGGACGGAACGGGAGCCGGCGCGGAGTACGTCGGGGCCGAGCCCGCCGCGCCGTCACAGCCCATCGGACCGGCAGCCTGGCCAGCCGGGCACGCGCCGGCGGAGCCCGGGAGCCACCCGGTCCGCGCAGCAGCACGATTGTCGGCCGGCATCGGACCGGCCCCCTGCGCTGACTCGCCCCGCGAGGCGCTGCTGCTGTCGACGGCCATCGGGCTGGCGGAGCTCGGGAACGACTCACCCCGCGAGCCGCTGCGGATGTCAGCGGTCATCGGGCTCTCCGGAGCCGGCGCCGCCGCCATGGGCACGGGACGCGAGGGTCCGCCACAGCCCATGGGCCCGGAGTCCTCCTGCGTGCCACAGGTGTAGATCCCTTCGAGCGCGGCGGAGCGCTCCTTCTCGCGGCCGTTGGCCACCAGCAGGTAACCCACGACCAGCGCGATCGCGCCGGCGGCCGAGGCCAGGGCCAGCGCGAGCTGAGGATCCATCGCGTGGGCGGGGGGTGGGGCCGCGAGCGTTAGCACCCCAACGACGATCAGGAGGGTCGCGACCAGCGGGAACCAGGAGGCATGCCGCTCCATGCCTCCGAGTATATGCCCGGGCCCATTTGCCCAGACAGGGAATTCGGGGCGGGCCGGGCGGCGGG
>Ga0335085_10003078_pt1 | contig 29708 bp, 15 predicted proteins | sample Lox_Sample_45_FD_206712 | JGI IMG/M metagenome (GOLD analysis project Ga0335085, IMG submission 206712) | Soil microbial communities from Loxahatchee National Wildlife Refuge, Florida, United States - Lox_Sample_4.5 | ecosystem: Environmental > Terrestrial > Soil > Wetlands | place: USA... | reverse complement strand
TAGCGTCTGGAAGCCTTCGATCCACTCAAAAAATTCGTCTTTGGGATGGGCAATAACGGAGACCGCTCCCTGGCGGTCAATGTGGCGGATCACAGCCTCGGGATCTGTGGTGTCGGCCAGCTGATTCGCGCCGTAGCCCAGAATATGCATGCGGCGTTCGCATTCATATTCCAGTCCGGCCACAAAACGGAACTTTTCGTCGGAACGGGCGGCACATTCTTCGAGATAAGCGGGTAGAGTTGTGGAATCGAGGTGCTCGGCGTGGTCGGTCATGCAGACGAAGGAGCATCCTTCGTGGGTGTAAATCTCGCGCAACTCGGCCAGGGTAAATTCTCCGTCCGAGTAAGTGCTGTGTACGTGTAATGCGCCCTTCAACATCGCTATCTCCCGCCAGAATTGCAAAGCTTTTGCGCAAAGCTGACCCAATCACCCAACTCGGGCATGGGATCATTCAGAGTAAAGTTGTCATGCAAGGTGCCGGGAATGGGAGTTAATTCGGCAGCCAAGGTTTGCCAACGACCGGGATAGGGCCGGGGATAACCCATGGGCGCGCCCTTCCACACTTCGACGAGATGCCGCAGATCGCCGAGAAGCCAGCGGCAGCGGATGCCCGCGCGGTACACCGTGACCGGCTTCACATCGCCCTGCTCGGCCATCTCTGCCATCAGCGCCGGGAATTCCACACCTGCGTAACAAGCTAAAGCTAGAGAATGCCACATGCGGCCGTTCACTTCCATGAACACGGGGGCCTGGCCGGGGTGGTGACGAAATTCGACCATAGCTGCGCCGTGCCAATTCAAGGAACGGAGTATGGCGAGTCCGGCCTCGCGGATTTCTGGGGCGGCCTTCACGCTCTCGCGCAGCGCGCTTCCCGATCCGGTCGGGTAGACATCGCGAATGCGCCGATGCGCGAATTCGGCGCGCAACTCGCCTTGATGCATGAGAGCGAAATATCCGGCGCCGTCTCCGTCAACAAACTGCTGAACCATGACAACGCTTGATCGCGCGCTGACGTCACGGTAAGCGCTTTCGAATTCAGTGGCGTCTTTCGCGTAGCGTGGCCGTCCCGTGGTGCGAAGCGATTTCCCCGAAAGCTCTTCACTGCTGCGGGGCTTGAGAACGACGGGGTAGGGAAGCGATGTTGCGGCTTGCAAGGCCTCTTCGGGCTTCGAGATCGCCAGCGTCGCGGGAACTTTGATGCCGAGCGAGCCCGCAAGACGGGTGGTCTCGTCTTTATCGCAGGCGCGCAGCAGGTCGCGATGGGCGGGAAGCACCAGTCGCGCACCGGCAGCCAGAAGCTGTTCCCGTTGCGCCGAGATGGGGAGCGTCGTGGCTTCCGTCATGGGAAGGATCAACGTGCCGGGATGCTCGCGCACCAGGTCAATCAGGCGGCCGATGAAGGCATCGGCTCCGGCCTGTGGGCGCGGATACTGAAACGTTCCCCGGCCATATCGCGACCATCCGGCTTTGGACCACGAGGAAGATTCGCCGACCAGCACCTCGTGCCCGGCGCGGGCGAGCGAGCGGACCGAAGCCACCGCCTGGTTCTGATTACCATCGAGCACGAGAACTCTCATGGCCTCACCGCGGATGCGGTCGCCGCCCTCGGTGGAAGAGAGGTTCCTTGCGAAGCACCACGCAAGATGTCGGCAAATCGCGCAGCGATGTGCGACCAATCATGTTGCGCAGCGAGCTTAGCGGCGGCGTCTTCGTAACCGAGCCGCAAGTTTGGATCGCGAAGGACCTCGAGAATTCCGCGGGCGAAACTGCTCGCGTCATCGGCGAGGATCAGGTCGCGCCCATGCTGTACGTCAAGGCCTTCGGCGCCAATCGAGGTTGAAACCATGGCCTTTCCCATGGCCATCGCTTCAAAGATCTTCAGGCGGGTTCCGCCGCCAATGCGCAGAGGAACGATGACCACGGTTGCTTTGCGTAGGTGCTCCGCCACCGAAGGAACCGTCCCGGTGACGATGACGTTTTTCGTAGCCAGGCGCTGCACACGCGCTGCGGGGTTGCGGCCGACGATTTCGAAGCGTGCTTGGGGAAACTCCGCGACGACTGCCGGCCAGATGTCACGGCAGAAGTACTCCATCGCATCCACGTTCGGCTCCCAATCCATGGAGCCGGTAAAGGCGACGACCGGCGGATCGCCTGAGGCCGAAGGGCCGCGCTGATATTTGCCGGTATCAACACCGGTGGGAACGACGCTGATTTCGCAATTCGGGTCCATCGCCAGCATTTGGTTGCGGTCGTGATCCGAGACGGCGATCACGTGTGAGAACCTGGCCAAGGCCTCCCGCTCGTACTTCAGAATCTTGGCGGCTTCGATGCGATAGGAGAGCTTGCGTACGGGATTGTTTTCCCCATCCGCCATGCGCTGCCAGAGTGAAGCCTCCACGTTGTGCTGAAAGAGCACAACCGGAACCGGGCTGTGCCGGGGAAAGTTCAGCGACGCTGACAGAAAGTCGCAGACGGCGACATTAAAACGATGTTGGTGGAGGGAGTTCGCCACGCTGGTCCGCACCTTCGAATGGGTGAACTTGGTGACGGCAAACGGGGCTGGATGGGGCAAGCGCAGGATGTAATCGATCGACTGGCGCAGGGTGGATTCGGGCGCGGCCGTGAAGATCACCTCAGCGCCAGGAAGATGACGGGTAATGTCTGTTTCGTAGGCAGGATCTTTCCTCCCCCCGTAATAAGACAGCAGGGTGACCTCGTGTACCCGCGCGAGCTGCACCAATATGTTGTAGGAACGGATCTTCCCACCGGTGTCGACCGGCAACAACTTCCCGGCTTTGACCCAGAGGATCTTCATGGGTTGCGAGGCCTACCAGCAGATGCCTTCGTAGGCTTCAACCCCGCCCACGCGGCGCTTCTTTTCCAGATTAACGAGGTCCACAACTCTTTGGCCCGGCCTCAGACTGCGGCGCAGCGCTTCGCGATCGATGCCTCGAGTTCCGATGACGACAACTTCGGCATCTTTAATGACCTGTTCAAGGTCCGCGGAAAGCAGCGATCCAATATGGGGAATCACTTCCTCGATGTACTGGCGGTTGGAGCCGATCAGCCGCCCGAGAGAAACGTTGTCATCCCAGATCTGCAGCTGGCGTCCCTCGCCCAGTAGACGCTTGACGAGTTGGACCTGCGGGCTCTCCCGCAAATCATCGGTAGCCGCTTTAAAACTCAGCCCCAGCATGGCGATTTTCTTCTTGCCGGTTTCAAGAATCATCGCCACCGCGCGTTCGAGATGCTGGTCGTTGCTGGGCATAATGGACTGGAACAGCGGCAGCTCCAGATCGAGTTCCTTGGCGCGATAGTTCAAGGCGCGAACGTCCTTGGGCAGGCAAGATCCGCCAAAGGCGAAACCCGGCTTCAGATAGCTGGGCGAAATGTTGAGCTTGTTGTCGGCCGTGAAGATCTCGACCACCGATTCAGCGTCGACGCCAAGGTGCTTCGCAAGGGTCCCCACTTCGTTGGCAAAGGCGACTTTTACCGCGTGCCACGCGTTGCAGACGTACTTCGTCATCTCCGCCGAGCGGAATGATGTTTCGAACACGTGTCCTGGAGCCCACGCGTAGAGTTCACGAAGCATGGCGCTGTGCGCCGGGTCGGCTGCCCCGATGATGGTCATTGCGGGCTCAAGAAAATCCCCCACGGCGGTTCCTTCGCGCATAAATTCCGGATTCACGCACACGCCGAAGTCCTTGCCCATCTTTTTCCCGCTGGCTTTTTCGAGTGTCGGTACCACAATCGTCTCAGCGGTTCCCGGCAAGACCGTACTGCGTAACACGACCAGGTGAAACGAATTCTTCTTCTTGAGAGCGCTGCCGATTTCGCGGCAGACCGGTTCGATGTGTCCCAGGTCAAGCTTGCCATTGCGCAGGCTGGGTGTGCCTACGCAGAGGAATGAAATCTCGGTCTTGAGGACGGCTTCTTCCGAGTTGCGGGTGGCGTGCAGGCGGCAGGCCTTGTGGCACTCCTCGATCAGTTCCGGAACCTTAGGCTCGACGATCGGGCTGTGCCCGGCCTCCATGGCTTCCACCTTGCCAGCCGACAGGTCCACGCCCATGACCGAGTTCCCCTTGTGGGCGAGACAGGCGGCGGTGACTGTTCCAACGTAACCAAGACCAAAGACGCTAATAGACCGACTCATGCGAAACTCTTATCCTCGGAAGAATTCATTTTTTGCGGTACAGGTTTGAGGGGCAACTATGGGGCCGAACTCACTCTAACGCAGGCCTCCGAAGTCCTATTAGACATTTGTTTTCAGGTATTTGGAACGTTACTAACGTTTTCAAAGATCAGTGCGGAGATGCATTCGGGGCTGGTGCAAAGCCGTGCACTATTGAGATGAAACCGTGCGAATATCGCTATTATTTAACATCATCTCACAGAGGAGTGAAAGTCCTGCCAGAAATCGAATTAAGTGCAATATAATCATATAGATACAATATTTTAATTGCCGTATGCCTGCAATGCGCAAATCGTGGATGGATCGTTGGAGCCGACTGAGTTCGATGAGCCGGGGGGAGCTCTGGGATCGTGTGCGCCAGATGGCGACGACTCGGTCGGATGCCGTGCGCGGGCGATTGGGGAAGCCGTTCGGCGAAAGACCCGGGGAGCTTCAGGGCCCGCCACCGAAGTTCTTCTTTACCGCGTCATCGCTGCCGCCGCTAACAAATCTGCTCAAGAGCCGACTCCCGGGCGAAGCAGAGCTGATTGTGCTTCGCGCACAACGAATTTGTGAGCACCGGTTTGATCTTCTTGGCTATGAAGACTTGAATTATGGCCAAAAGATTGACTGGCATAGCGACCTCGTCCATAAGAAACGCGCGCCCCGCAAGCCCTGGTATCAGATTCACTATCTCGATTTTGACGAAGTGGGGGACAGCAAAGTCACCTGGGAGTTGAACCGTCATCAGCACCTGGTGACCTTGGCAAAAGCCTACCGCTTGAGTGGCGACGAACATTTTGCCCGGGAGATCTTTGATCAGTGGAGGCACTGGCACGCGGAGAATCCATACCCCATCGGCATCAACTGGGCAAGCAGTCTCGAGGTTGCGTTCCGCAGCCTGTCATGGATCTGGACCTATTACCTGCTCGAAGGGACCCCGGGGGTGCCTGCCGGTTTCCGTCACGAATGGCTGCGGGCTTTGAGCATCAGCGGCCGGCATATCGAGTGCTATCTCTCCACCTATTTTTCTCCGAACACGCACCTCTTAGGCGAAGCTATAGCGCTGTTTTTCATCGGGACCATGTGCCCGGAATTGCCTTCATCGTCGCGATGGAAGGGCCTGGGGTGGAAGATTGTGGTGCAGGAGATGGAGCGCCAGGTCCGGCCCGACGGCCTGCATTTTGAACAGTCCACTTACTACCACGTCTACGCGCTTGATTTCTTCCTGCATGCGGTGGTTCTCGCCAATGTCAACGATATGCCAGTGCCGCCGGCCTATGCAGCATCGCTCGAAAAGATGGCGGAGGCGTTGCGGCTGTTGACGCGGGCTGGCGGCGCGCCGCGTTTCGGAGACGATGATGGGGGCCGCCTATTCGATCCGAGGCGAAATCGGCCGGAGCATATGACCGATCCGCTCTCGACGGCGGCCGTCCTCTTCAGTCGTGGCGACTTCAAGGCGGTTGCCCGCGGCCATTGCGAAGAAACGCTGTGGTTGCTGGGGGAGGAAGGTGCCGCCGAATTTGACCGGCTGCCCTTGACGGTTTCTGACGAGAGTTCCACGGCTCTTCAGGCGGGCGGACTCTACTTCATGACCGGCGGTGATCGGCAATTGGTCATTGATGCGGGTGCGCAAGGAGCAGCGACGGCGGGCCATGGTCATGCAGATGCCCTGAGTCTGTGTCTGAACGTCGCAGGGATGCCCGTACTCATTGATCCCGGCGCATGCGAGTATGTCGGCGAGGAGCGGCGGTTGTTCCGCGGCACGCGGTTCCACAACACCCTCACCATAGATGGTCTCGGTCAGGCTCTACCCAAGGGCCCTTTTTCATGGACCCGGCTTCCGAAGGTTCATGCCGAGGGGTGGATTACGGGACAGTCTTTCGACCTTTTCGTGGGAAGCCACGATGGTTATCGGCCGCTTGTGCATCGCCGCTGGGTGTTTTCTCTGAAGTCGCGATTCTGGCTGGTGCGCGACTTGGTTTCGGGAGAAGGCGAGCACGCTCTTGACCTTTTCTGGCATCTCAGTCCTGATCTGTTGACCGAGAACGACGCCTTTCTGGATCACGAGGAACGTAATGGACTGAGGATTTTGGCGGAAGAAAGCCAAGAATGGCGCCGCGAAGTGCGCTCCGGGTGGTGGTCGCCGGTTTATGGCAAGAAGCAGCCGGCGCCGGTTCTGCACTTCGGTACCGTGGCCAAGCTCCCGGCCGAGTTTGTAACCTTGTTATCGCCGGTGACGGCAGGACTGGGGCCCGCCGGGCGCCTGGTCAAAGTGACCTCGCCGCGCGAACAGGCCATCAGCTATCGCTACGAAAGCGGAAAAGAAACCCATATGATGGTGTTTGGGGACGGCGAGAAACCGTGGTCGGCCTTGTCCTGCGAGAGCGATGCCGAATTCCTATGCTGGACGCAGGAAACGGACCCCGGCCGCGGGCACCTGATCGTCTGCAACGGAAGCTACCTGGACGTGGGAGGAAAGCGGCTGATTTCCGCCGCCGCACCCATGTTGCGTTGTGAAGTGTCAGTCGTGGGAAGTGACCTGAAGGTGTTGAGTTCCGATCCGAATGCGACAGTGATGCGAGACTCTCTTGCGCTGCTGTTTCCAGGCGCCGCCTCGAGTTCGACCGTGCCTGTTCCCGGAGAAACGGTTTCCTGATATGTGCGGAATTTGTGGCATGTATTTTCCCAAGGGCCAGCAGCAAGCTGATCGCGGCGTGCTGGCGGCGATGAACGGGCAAATCGCTCATCGGGGACCGGACGACGACGGTTTTTTTGTCGAAGGAAATGTCGGCTTGGCCATGCGCCGGTTGAGCATCATTGATGTCAAAACCGGGCATCAGCCGCTGTGCAACGAAGACGAGCGTTTCTGGATCGTCTATAACGGCGAGATTTACAACCATCAGCAGCTGCGAGTAGAGCTCGAAGCCAAAGGCCACCGTTACCGCACCCAGAGTGATACCGAAACCATCGTTCACTTGTTCGAAGAGTATGGCCGCGACTGCGTGAAACATTTGCGCGGCATGTTTGCCTTCGCCATCTGGGATCGCCGAGAACGCAGGCTTTTTATCGCGCGCGACCGCCTGGGCATCAAGCCTCTTTATTACCTGTTTGACGGAAAGACCTTCCTTTTCGGTTCGGAGATCAAGACCATTCTCGCCTACCCGGGCGTGAAGGCGGAATTCAACCCCGCGATGATCGCTGAGTATCTTGCTTTCGGCTACATCAGCGGGGAACAGAGCATGTTCCGTGGCATCAAGAAACTGATGCCGGGACACACGTTAGAACTGAACCAGGGCGGGTCTCTAAGGATCGAACCTTATTGGGACATGCCGTTTGGCTACACGGGAGAGCGGCGCCCGCGCGAGTTCTACGTAAAGCGCTATCGGGAGTTGCTGGAGGAATGCGTTGCCAGCCATCTGATGAGCGACGTGCCCCTGGGAGTGTTTCTCAGCGGGGGACTGGATTCGAGCGCGGTGGCCGCGCTGACGACGAAGATCCGGAAAGAGCCAATCGAGACCTTTGCCGTCGGCTACGGCGAGGATGCCTTCAGCGAGTTGCCCTACGCCCGCCAGGTGGCGCAACACATCGGGTCGCTGCACCACGAGGTACGCCTGAGCCGCGAGGAGTTTTTCGAAAATCTTCCCAAGCTGATTTGGCACGAAGATGAGCCCATCGTGTGGCCATCGAGCGTGTCTTTATACTCAGTCGCCCGGCTGGCGAGGGAGAGAGTCACGGTAGTGCTGACCGGCGAAGGGAGCGACGAGACCCTGGCCGGCTACACGCGCTATGCGTGGACGCTGATGAACTCACGCATGGACAACGTCTACCGCTCGGTCACGCCGGCATTTCTACGTAACATGGTGCGCAAGGCGATTACCGGCGGGCCGCTGGGCGCGACCTTGCACCGCAAGCTGGAGCATACTTTCCTGGTGCGCGACGGGGCTTCATGGGCCTCGTTTTACTTCGATAATTTCTACTCGGCCTTTTCGGAGAAAGAAGAAAACGATCTGCTTACGGATGGTGCTCGCCAGGCGGCGAATGGCGCCTACGCCGCCTGCATGGCCTACTGGGAGCATTCTTCCGGGGATCTGCTGCATCGGTTGCTCTACACCGACATCAAGACCTATCTGGTTGAACTGCTGATGAAACAGGATCAGATGAGCATGGCGGCGTCGATCGAAAGCCGCGTGCCCTTCCTCGATCATGTCCTGGTCGAGTTCACGGCAAGCATTCCCGCCGAGTTGTCGATTCAGGGCCTGGCGGGCAAATTTATTCTGAAATCCGCAGTGGAAGATTTGCTGCCGCACGACATCATCTATCGCAAGAAGATGGGCTTCCCCACGCCGTGGGCGTACTGGCTGGCTGGGCCGCAGCTTGATGATTTGCAGCACATGCTGCTGGAAGCCCGCACGCTGGATCGAAACCTGTTTCGGCCGGAAGCCGTGAAACGGATTTTCGCCGAGCACCGGGCACAGAGCCGCGACCATGGAAATCGCATCTGGCGGCTGTTGAACCTCGAAACCTGGATGCGAGTATTCATGGATGGTGAAGTTCCCGCTCGCGATCCATTGTCTTCAGCCGCGACCGCACGTTCTCGGCTGGGAGCGGCTATCGGGTAACCAATCTCCAGATGCAACAGCTTATTCGACGAACGGCACTGCAACTCCTGCGAAGTTCGGGAATGTTTCGCCTGGTGCGCGATAGCCGATGGCGACAGCAAAGGCTTCTCATCCTCTGTTATCACGGAATTTCACAGGAAGATGAGCACCAGTGGCGCCCGCGGCTGTTCATGCCGGCCGAAACGTTCGAGCAACGGCTGGGTGCGCTGCAACGTGGCGGTTACAACGTTGTCGGCCTGGCGGAAGGGCTCGTGAAGTTACAAGAAGGCGCCCTGCCTCCACGCAGCGTCGCAATCACCTTCGACGACGGGTGCTATGACTTCTACGCGCGCGCCTATCCGATTCTGCGTGGTTATGGTTTTCCGGTGACCGTCTACCAGACCACCTACTACAGTGATTTCCAGAGGCCCATCTTCAATCTGATCTGTTCCTACATGCTCTGGAAGCGTAGCGGCGCAGTTCTGGACAAGGGGCGAATGATCGGGTTGCCGGACCGGCTCGATCTACGCACCGAAGAGAGCCGGCAAGAGATTGTCTTTGCCCTGGTAACTAAGGCGGAAAAGGAAAATCTCACAGGTGCGAAAAAAGACCAGATTGCAGCCGGGTTGGCGACCATGCTCGAGATCGACTATGAGGCGCTGGCGCGCAAGCGGATCTTGCAGCTCATGACTCCGTCCGAGGTTGGCGAGTTAGCAGCTTCCGGGGTTGATTTCCAGTTGCATACCCACCGTCATCGGACGCCGAAAGATGAAGCGTTGTTCCGCAGGGAAATTCTTGATAACCGGGGCTGGCTCGATCGGGTAGTGAACAAGCCTTCGCAGCACTTCTGTTATCCGGCGGGAGACTACGATCGGCAATTCCTGCCGTGGTTGCGGGCCCTGGGGGTAGTTTCCGCGACCACCTGCGATGCTGGACTGGTCACGACAGCCAGCGATTCGTTATTGCTTCCAAGGTTCGTAGACACTACGTCCCGCAGCATGACGGAGTTCGAAAGCTGGCTTACCGGAGTGGGCGACTTGCTTTCCTTCCGCCGTGAGGCTTCGCAACATCGGCTGGCCATGGCCGGGTTCCCCAAGCGCGCGTAAGTGTTAAGAGCGGCTCGAGCCTGCGGGAAGGTGACTGCTTACCGCGGCAAGCAAAGATTCGCTGAGGTTCGGGCCGCAGGCAAGAAGCCCCGAAAGAAGCGGATTTTTCCGATTGCCCTGCAAGCGGGCACCATCGAGCGTGCGCACATAGCCTCCCGCGCTATCGACCAGCGCCGCACCCGCAACGACATCCCACTCGTTTTTCGGTGTGAGAGTGAAGGTGATGTCAGCCAGACCCGCCGAGACCAGCGCGAGCTTGTAGGCCACCGAACCCATGGGGCGGATCCTGAATGAAGGATTGTCAAAGGCCTTCCACTCGCCGCGTTTGACTTCACTGCGGCTGGCGAGGATGAGCGATCCCTCGAGAGTGGTGCGTTGGCTCGGCTGCGCGGGTTTTCCGTTATAGGTGACGCCGCAGTCGATGGCGCCAAGGAAGATTTCATTCGTAGCCGGATTGCAAATCCCACCGGCGACCGGGCGCCCATCTTCGACCATGCCCACGGAAACGCAAAACTCGGGAATACCAGCGACGAATTCGCGGGTGCCATCGAGGGGATCCACTACCCAGACGCGCTTCTTGTCGAGACGGGTGAGGTCGTCAACGCTTTCCTCAGAAAGCCAGCCTTCGCCCTCGCGCAGGAGTTCCTTTCGCAGAACGGCGTCGACGGAGCGGTCGGCTTCGGTGACCGGATCGTGTCCGGCTTTGTATTCGGCCTCAATGGCGCCGGCGGTGAAGTGGTTCAGGACTGCGCGGGCAGCTTCCAGGGCAGACTCGATGCGCTGCAGGATATCGGCGTAGGCAGAATTCATCATGAAAGAATCTCAAGGGCAGGTCAGGCCAAAAGCATGCGCGCCCCAGTCGCGAGCAGCACGGTACAGAGTATACGTCGCAGCCACAGGACCGGAACTCGTGTACTCAACTGAGAACCCAGCAAGCCGCCCGGGATGGACCCGATCAGCAGCGCGAACACCAGGTGGAGATCAATATTTCCCATTCTCCAGTGCAGAAGGCTGGTGACGCCGGTGAGGGCAACGGCATGTACGATGTCAGTGCCAACCATAACCTTCGGCGGAAAGCTGTAAAACAAAAGCAGGAGCATCATGATGATGCTGCCTGAGCCCACCGAAGTCATGCCCACCAGAAATCCAGCCAGCAGGCCGATGATCGACATTCCCATGAACGACTTCATGGTGGGAGGGCGATTGACGACCCGGTCTTCGATACGGCTCTGGAAAAGTAACAAAGTCGGGATACAGAGCAGCAGGATGCCAACCGCAGAGGTGATGAAGGAGTTGACGCCGGTCCCATAGATGTCGCGCAAATGCTTGAGGAAGCTGACGCCGAGAATCGATCCGGGAACACTACCGACGGCCAGCGCCAGGACTACCTTGCGGCGGACGGTGCCTTTTTTCAGGTGGACCCAGCTGGAACCGATTTTGGTAATGAAGTTGAACAAAGCGTCGGAGCCGACGGCAACGATGGGCGGAACTTTGAGGCCGAAGATCAAAAGGGGCAGCAACAACACGCCGCCCCCCAATCCCGTGAGACCAATCAGGGTACCCACCACAAAGCCAATCAGGATTTTGATACCAAAGTCCATGACTGCGTTGTTGCCGTCCCCTCTACGTGGTGTTACTTCGACTGATCGTTGGCCCCGATGAAACCTTCGCGCTCGAGATGAAGAATGATCTCTTGCGCGGCCTCTTCGGGGGTCAGATCGGCGGTATTGATCACCACCTCCGCATCCTTGGGCACTTCGTAGGGATCGGAAATGCCGGTGAACTCCTTGATGATTCCGGCGCGCGCTTTGGCATACAGGCCCTTGCGGTCGCGCTGTTCGCAGGTTTCGACCGGGGTGGCGATGTGTACCAGCACGAAGCCGCCGTGGGGTTCGACCATCTCCCGCACCTGGCGACGGACGGCGTCGTAAGGCGCGATGGGAGCGCAAATGGCAATGCCGCCGTTCTTGGTGATCTCCGACGCCACATAGCCGATGCGCCGGATGTTGATGTCACGGTGTTCCTTGGAGAAGCCAAGCTCCGAGGACAAGTGCTTGCGGACCAGGTCTCCATCGAGAATCGTGACTGGCCGTCCACCGGTTTCGAGGAACTTGGTGAGCAGGACATTGGCGATGGTGGACTTGCCCGACCCCGAAAGACCGGTGAAGAAAATGGTCACGCCCTGCTTGTGGCGCGGCGGGAAGCTGCGGCGCAGTTCGTGTACGACTTCCGGATAGGTGAACCACCCGGGGATATCGCCACCCTCATTCAAGCGGCGCCGCAGCTCCGTGCCCGAGATGTTGAGCACGCGAGCGCCATTCTTTACCTCATTGTCGGGGACATAGCGGTCCTCATCTTCGAGGTAGACCATCATGTTGAAGGGAACCATGGTGACGCCGACCTCGGCTTCGTGTTTCTTGAACAGTTGCTGCGCGTCGTAGGGGCCGTAGAAAGGCTTGCCGCTGGGATCGTTGCCCGGTCCGGCGTGATCGCGGCCCACGATGAAGTGCGAAACTCCGTGGTTCTTGCGAATCAGCGCGTGCCAGATGGCCTCGCGCGGACCGCCCATGCGCATGGCCAGGGGCAGGAGAGAAAGCTTTGCGGTTCCCTGCGGATACTTAGAAATCAGCAGCTGGTAGCAGCGCACACGGGTGAAGTAGTCCACGTCGCCCGGCTTCGTCATACCGACCGAAGGATGAATGAGGAGATTGGCTTCTACCTGCTTGGCCGCGCGGAATGTAAGCTCCTGATGAGCGCGGTGCATAGGATTACGGGTTTGAAACGCTACAACCTTGCGCCAGCCGAGGCGTGAGAGCTCATTGCGCAGCTCACCGGGAGTCAGCCGCAGCGACTTGAAGTCGTAGTGCGAAGGGCCTTGCAGGCCTTCGAGCTTGCCGCCGACATACCAGGCATGGCCGCGATTCAACAGATAATCCACGCCAGGGTGAGCTGGGCTGGTGGTGCCGAAAACCATCTGGGCTTCGGCGTTGCGGTCAGGTTGCCAGACATCTTCTACGTTGAGGACGGCCAGCATGACGCCCTCAGCATCGCGGAGAGCCACTTTATCGCCCTGCTTGAGTGTCTTGGCAAAGGCTTCGGTGACGTCGAGGGTGATGGGCATGGGCCAGATCACGCCGCTTTTGAGGTGCATGTTCTGGCAAACGCCGTCGTAATCGGCGCGGGTCATGAAGCCGCGCAGCGGAGAGAATCCGCCGCTCATGAGCAGTTCGAGATCACAAATTTGCCGTGCGGTCAGGTCCCAGGAGGGCCATTCCCGGGAATGGGCTTTCAATTCCGCGGCCCGTTCAGGTTGAGCAATTAAGTTAACGAGTTCGCCGCCATGGGGCGCGATCAAATGGCTTGTCGAAGCAGTCAAATCCGTGAACCTCCCAGGTTCATTATTCTTTTTTGCCTTACTTGGGCCTGGATGTTTTTCTTCCAGACGACCAGAAGATGACGGGTATCACTTTTGCAGAAGCTGTGGGAAAGGCGATGCCCTAGAGCGTTCCCTCCCAGAGTAACTCGGGCGCAAGGCTGAGCAAAAGGTCCATGATTTCTCTACCGTATGAAGGCGCTGCAATTCGGGGGCCTTCGCGCGATCTAATGTTGGCCTCTAGACTAAAGGAAATAAAGGCTATAAGAAATATCAACATTCCCCGTCAAGACTCCAAACCCCAGATGTGCAAATGTTTGCGACAAAGATGCTGTTCCATTTGCAGGCGGTTGTCCATAGCCCAAGGCAGCTCTCGGATTACGTTGGTTTACTCTTTTCACGGCCCCTCCAGCCGTCCTTTGCGTTCTTCTATGTATAGTGGATTCAATGGTTTACTACGATTGTCCCGCAGCTTAGCCAAAGCTGCGGGTAAGGTAGAATCGGAAGGACTATAGCTCCCGAAATATGAGCCGGAATTGGATCAAAAAGGCCCTGCTGGGCAGCGGCGCCATGCAGGCCGCAGGCCGCCTGAAAGGCCGCGGCGTGGCCATCCTGATGTACCACTCGGTCATGGAGCGGCCGGAGCAAGAGAGCCGGACGCTGGGGGGCATCATCCATTCCAGCAAGGTATTCCGAGAACAGATGGAAATTGTGGCGCGGAAGTTCGTTCCCATCAGCCTGGACGACCTGCTTGATTTCCTCGTCAAGGGGAAAGCACTGCGCCCGCGCTCGGTAGTGGTGACCTTTGACGATGGCTATACCGATAACCATGACGTTGCCGTGCCGATCCTGAACCGGGTGGGGGTCCCGGCGACCTTTTACATTACGGTGGATTGCGTGGAGACGGGGACATTGCCCTGGCCCAGCCGCCTGCGGTACGCCTTCTATAGTACAGGTAAAGTATCGTGGAACGATACAAATAATGTTGCCTGGAGGTTGCAAAATTCTGCAGATCGGGAGGCGGCTTTCCTGAAAGCCTCGGACTCATGCGCCCAGCTCGCCGGCGACCCCCAGGGGGAGTTTGTCCGGCAGGTTGAGAAGGATCTCGAATCCGCAGTTCCCGACGCCAGCCGCCGTTTGATGATGACCTGGGAGCAGGTGCGCGGCCTGGCGAAAAAAGGTCACATCGTGGGTTCGCACACTCTTACCCATCCCAACATGGCTTACGTGAAAGAGGGTGCAGCACGCAGGGAACTGGTCGAATCGAAGCTTCGGCTGGAGGAAGCCCTCAAGACTTCTGTGGAGCACTTCTCCTATCCTTGCCCGGCCCTCTACCCTCATTGGAATGAACAGACACGGCGCATGAGCGAGGAATGCGGTTATCGCACCGCGGTCACCACCATCGGAGGCGCCGTGAACCCTGGTGACGATCCGTTGTCTCTCCATCGTGTGCGGCCAAGCAAAGAAACACAAGGACTTGATTGGAACTTGGAGTGTACGTTTCTGGGCAGGGCGATGTGAGGGCGAGGCTCAACCTTGGCTAGGATACTGGTTCTCGATGGTCATGCGGCGGCAGCCCTCGCTTTCACCCGCTCTCTGGGCCGCGCCGGGCATTGGGTCGCGGTTGGGGCCAACCGCGGCATTTTTGCTCCAGCGAAGCAATCGAAGTACTGCAAGACCAGTTTTGATTACCCGGTATCTACCGAAGATACTCACGCGTTCGCCACTGCTGTTGCCGGGTTTGCTGCGGCGAACAAGATAGAACTGATCATTCCGGTCACCGACTGGACCACGCTGCCGCTTTCCCGCAATCGCGACGTTTTCGCTTTGCTTTGTCCAGTGGTTCTCCCTGATCCGGCCGCGCTCGATCTGGCCTCGGATAAATATCGGACCGTCGAGTTGGCGCGGGCGCTCAACATTCCGGTCCCGGAAACCTGGCTGGTCTCATCTTCTCAACCGGTGGAACAGCTCCCCTCGTCGGATTTCCCGGTAGTGGTCAAGGACCGTTTTTCCGTGCGTTGGGTGAATGACCGCGCGGTGTTCGGCTCGGTCGCGTACGCTTACTCCCGGGAAGAGTTAGCCGCGAAAGTTGCAGAGCGCTTGGAGGTTGCCGGCGATGTGCTGGTGCAGCGCTTTGTCGGCGGCGTCGGCATCGGCTTCTCCTGCTTTTCCGTTCACGGGGAAGCACATGTTCCGTTTCAATGGCAGCGGATTCGTGAGACGGATCCGCGGGGGTCGGGCAGCTGCGCCCGCAGGTCTGTAGCTGTCGATTCCGCGGTTCAGGAAGCGAGCGCCCGGCTGATTCGCGGCGCGGGTTTCGATGGAATTGCGATGGTGGAATACAAGCGCGAGCCTGCTGGCCGTTTCGTTCTGATGGAAATCAACGGCCGTCCCTGGGGGTCGATTCAGTTGGCAATTACCAGCGGGATCGATTATCCGCGCTACCTTGCCGATTGGTGGCTGGAGAAAAAGATCCCGCCGAAAGAGATGGCCTTCAGGACGGGAATAACATGCCGCCGGATGGCTGGCGAGCTTACTCACCTGGAAAACTTGCGCCGAGGAACGCCGCCGGGGTGGCCAGTGCCTTTTCCCAGCCTCTGGAGCAGTTTGTGCAAGGTTGCAGTTCCCTGGTATCCGGGTTTGCGATACGACGACTTTGCCGCGGGAGACCCGCGCCCAGGAATGGCGGAAATCGCCCACTGGTTTCGCATCCGGCTGAAAAAGCAAAAAACCTAGTGTTTGTTCGACGCGCTATGATGCAACGGCGGGTTGTCGGCTGGGGAAACCAAGTCATAGCCGAGTTTGTGCATGGTGGCTCCCCAGGCAGACTCGATCTGCGAGATGGCTTGAGCAGAGAGGGTTGACTTCCAGCCGCCGGACTTGGCTGATCGAACAAAGGGTTTGTCGTGGCGGGTTTTTTGCGTAAGTACCCACTGGTTGCCCTGTTCTCTCTCTAGAGCACGCATGCGCTCGGGCGTGCTGAGATCAACGGCGCGCTGCAATTTTTCCGGTCCCGCATCAATTGGGCGAAACGCGCATTGCCGCAAGAAGTCGGCTACCCGCAGTAATTGCCCCTGCGGGTCCGTTTTCAGGTCTTCATACCGCAGCATGAGGAAGGTCGGCTGTCCCTCACGCAAGGTCAGCCAGCTAATCACGCTCTCCTGCCAGCATCCCCAGCGGCTGTCGAACTCGGCTTCGATAAAGCGCGGAATAAAGTCATCCATTGGATAGCTGTCAGGGATGTTTCCCGCTTTCACGTTGTGGTGATAGAAGGAAACCGCGACATCGCGTGGATCCCGGACGATATAAATCACTCGCTTGTAGTGCGGTTGGAAGCATTCGTGACTCTTGAGGATGCGGGGGCGCTGCAGCGCGCGCATCTTGTGGTCGGGGTTGAAATAGATTTCCGGAATTCGCGACTCGATGTTGACAAACGTTGTCGGCTCGTCCTGATAGATCAAGTTGCTGATTAGAAAACGTGTCCAGGTATTACCAGAACGGGGATAGGAGACCAGGAAAACGTCATCGGGAAACACGGTTAGATTTCTTCCTGCCGGTTGCCGCCCGGTGAGAACGCGACCGACTTGATCCGCCACCCGGGCTACGCGATGAATGCCGCCTTTGGGGATTCTCATAACATTCTATTTAGGAGTCGCAACTGCTGAGTTTTCGGCGACAACCGGAAGTCCAGCAAGCGCGTAACCCAACCTCAGCATCAGGTCGCCCCATCCCGCCTCGACCCGTAAAGCGGCAGCTTCGGACATCTCGGACTTCCAGCCGCCGGCGCGGGCTTTGCGCACGAATGGCTTGTCTTGCCTTGTCTCTTTGGTGAGCTGCCAGTCTTTGGATTGCGACTTCTCCATCTCGCGCATTTTGTCGGCGGAGCTCAGTTCGACGGCACGTTGAATGCGCCCGGGCGTGGCCTCGATGCCGAGAAAGTCCGCCACCTTGTGCAGTTCGCGGGCAGCATTGTCGAGCATGTCTTCGTAGCGAAGAAGGAGAAACTTGCGGCTGTGCTGCATGGCCAGCCAACTTGACACGTTGTCGTACCACGAACCCCAGCGTGGATCGGCGAGCAGTCCCGCGCCGAAGGTTCCGCTCATGAACAGCGGAACGAATTCCTCCATTGGGCAGCGATCGGGCAGAAGCTTGACCTTAATTGAATAGTGATAGGCCGAAACCGTGACATCGCGCGGATCGCGCACGATGTAAATGACCTTCTTGTAACGAGGATCAAAGCAGTCGTGGCTCTTGAAGATGCGCGGCAAGCGCAGAAGCTGACGATCGGAAAACAGGTAGATCGAAGGGATGCGCGACTCGATGTTGCGAAAGGTGACGGGCTCGTCTTGGTAGATGAGATTGCCGAGAAGAAAGCGGGTCCAGGTATTACCCGACTTGGGATAGGAAACGATGAACAAATCGTCGGGCAGGACGGTCATCTGGCGTCCCGCAGGCTTGCGATGAAGCAGGAAGTCGCGGGTCGTCTTCAGATGCGCCACCGCCTGCCGAATTCGCTGGATCTGGTTCATCGCTGCAAAAATCTTACCGGCATCACGGCCGGGCACAGCTCGCTCAGCGTACCGTCCCCGCACCGTGAGCTGCGGCGAACTGGTCAACCGGCCAGAGGCTCCTTGCCAGATTGTGCGTGCACGTCTGGATGAGGGCATAGCAATCGCGGACTTCATCCTCGTCGCCGAAGTAGGGGTCGTCGATCTCGCGGTAACGTCGTGGACCGTCGGCGTAAGCGCTGAGCATAAAAATCTTCTTTTCAGCCTGGGGAAAGCGCGCCAGCAATTCGGCCTTGTTCTGAAAATCCATGGCAAAGATGGCGTCCGCCTTGTTGGCGAGTTCCTCGGTCATCGGCTGCGCCCGGTGATGATCGAGCGAGAGTCCCATCTCGCGGCCGACGCGCAAGGCGTAAGGGTGAGCCTCCCGTCCGGGCAGGGCGTGCATGCCAGCAGAGCAGACCTGAACGTCATCTTGTCCGTGTTCTACCACGGCGCGTTTAAACATGCGCTCCGCCATCGGACTGCGCATGATGTTGCCGTGACAAATGAATACAAAAGAACGGGCTCCGGCTGGAACCAGGCGGCGGTTATCGATAGCGATTCCCATGGCGTCCGCGGCCCGCAGGCGAGCGTAGATCGGGCCTGCTTTGGGCCCAAGCCGATAATAAATGCCGCGATCGTGCAGGAACTTACCCGGAACCAACTTCTTCACCAGCGATTTGGCATCCGCTTTGATCCAGCGCAGCAGGGTGTCAGCCAGTTCGACAATCGCGGGTTTGGGATCGGACCACGACCATAGGGAATCCCGGATGGCTGGTGAGAAGTCGAGCGGGACTTGTGCCAAGGTGCGCAAACGGGAGGGGCTGGGTCCAACTTTGGCACGGAGTCCGGTCATCACTCCATGAAACCGGTCGACGTATCCGGCGGTCCAGCGCCATCGCATTCCTACACGGTACTTCTCGGGGATCGCAGGATGGATGCCGTGTGCGAGTTCCCAGGTATAGCGGGGAAAGTCGAGGCCGGCAAGCACCGGAAGCGACGTAGTGCCCCAGAATCTTCCATTGACCTCCATCAAGGCCGTGCGTCCGGTTTTGCGATCGTAGCGGAACTCGACCATTGCTGGTCCTTCCCACTCCATGGCACGAAGCAGGTCAAACGCGGCCTGGCCCAGCATCGGTTCGACTTCTTCGGCGATGGCCATGACGGCGACTCCGCCCGTGGCAGGCGCCTCCTTGAGTCGGCGATGCTGGAAAGTTGCCAGGGCGATTCCCTGGTGCATCAGTATCTCGATGCCAACCCCATCTCCGGGGCAATATTCCTGCACTAGCATGGGGCCATGCGGATTCGCGGTGAGGAAGGCGACGAGTTCGGGTGCGTTCGGGAAATAGGCAACTTTGAAGCTCTGTGCACGACGCTCTGCGGGCTTCACCACAACGGGAAACTGTAACTTCCCGGCATAGCCTTCCAGATCCTGCGGCCGCGAAACCATGCAAGAAAAGGGAATATTCAGGCCGCAGCGTTCGGCAATTGCCAGGGTTTCGGCTTTATTCAAAACCCGGTCGACGATTTCGGGTTTTGGGCAAATCGGGTGCAGCCATTTCTTGAGCACAAAATGATGCTGAGCCACGAGTGCCAGGGATGTGTCGCTGGTGGGGATCAGCATATCGAAACCGCGATTCTTGATGAGGTCGCAAAGCGCCTGGATGAGCTGCGGATCTTTGTGGGGTAAGCGGTGCGAGGCCCGGATTGCGTTGGAATGCAGTCCTTTTTCGCCGTCCAGGAAATATGCGATCTCGACCGGGATGCCGAGGCGATCAAGTGAGCGCGCGATCGCCACCGAGATGCGCGGCGCGGCTCCCAGAATCAGTACCGGCTTGTGTTTCCCGTCCATCGACATCTTAGCTGCGCTGCCTGACTGCGTTTTTCACTTTCTCCATGATAGTTCGGAAAGTGTCACGATCCGGTCTCATGTTGGGTATCGAAACAGACTCCCTATGCCTCTCGATTTTGAGAAACCTCTTCCCGGGGTTGGGGCCGGAGAGGATCGTTAGGTTTTTCCTTCGCGTTCCACCGCTGCGGCGGCGGCAAATTCAAGAGCAATGTTCAGATTCTGCAGTTGCCAGCGGACTCTTTCAGCTGGGTCGGGACGGGTGGCGAGCAACTCTGCGACATCACCGAGAGAAACGTCGAACTGATGGAGAGGGTGCGACAATCCCTCGCCAAGGGCCTTTATGTACGCTTCCTTACGCGTCCAAATTCGAAAGAACGGGAGATAACGCCGGTCCAAGGGAAGCTCGCGCAGGGCCGCACGTTCGGCCGCGGAGAAAAAACGCTCGGCGATTTCACTGGTTTGGAAATCGGTGCGGAGCTTTTCGATGTCCAGGCCGAGGCGGCGGCCGCGCGTGAACCCCAGGATGGCCATGCCATCCGTATGTGAGACATTGAATTCGATATCCGTGCCCGCGGCCTTCGGCTTTTCATGTTCAGAATATTGAAACCAGATCGCCTGTGGCGAAATTCCCGCGTAAGAAGCCAGCAAGCGTCGCAAGGTTCCACGAGTCAAGACAAACTGGGCGTTGTGCCTGGGAAAACGAAAGCGGGCTGCACGATCGAGTTCATCGGGCGAGAGTAGCTCGCGCAACTGGGGAATGGCGGGGTGGGATTCGTGCAAAGGTAGCCACCAGACGTGAACCTGGTTTTTGTGCAACTCCGGGATTGCGCCCTCGTGGAGCGCGGCGCACGATCGAAGGCTGAATTCGACACTGCATGCGGTTGCCACGGCCATTACTCAGTCCTTTCGGCCGCAGATTCGTCTTCCGGCGAATATGCTCCAACGCCGTTCCCGTTGGAATGAGACACGCGGTTCACACAGGTGGCAAGTTTCTCGCCCAGAATCCGGACATAGGGCTCGCGCAGAATTTCCAGATGGTGGAAGTCGATCTCGTGAATTTCGACGCCGCCCTCGCTGCGCGCTCCCCATCCCATCTGGGGATCGTTGACATAGTAGAAGGGCTGCTTGGGCCGCTTAAAGAGCGCGACGGGAGCGTGGAACCGCCGGGGCGTGAAATTCTCAGGCCAGTAAGCCCGCCGCCAGTCGGTACGCGCCCCCGATTTTCCGGTAGCAATTTCTACCTTGTTCTTGGCCGTGCGCTTGTAGGCCTGGATCTGCTCCGAAAAACTCATCTTCCGTAAAGCGCGCAACCGTTGCTGATAGTAGAAAAGGCGCCAGCGCCAGGGGTCTTGAGAGTGCTGCAGAACCCAGGTATCGAAGATGGCGAACAATCCAACTTTCTGGCCCTGGGCTTCGAGTTCCAGCACCATGCGCTCGGCAATCTGGACGCCTTCGCACATGCCACCCAGGCAATAGGGACCCTGCGGCTGCACCGCACGCATGGCAGCGATGTATTCCTGCGATAAGGTACGCAATTCATCTTCAGTGAACGGACGACGCTCCACGAGGGGAGCGTCGCCCTGCAATTTGTAAACTGGCTGGTCCGCACCCATATGGCGCGCCAGTAAGGCGTAGCCCAGGCTCTCTACGCCCGGGGAGGCGACGGCGAAAAATGGCAGACCGCCATTCCCGGCCTGGATCTCCATGACCACCGGATCGGGGTTTGATTCCGATCCTTCCCGCAACAACTGGGCTAAAGACTCGACAGTAGCGCCTCGGAAGAGGGCTGACAAGGGAATCTCGCGACCCGCGACCTTCTCGACTTCCGCCAACAGCCGCGCCGCCAGCAAAGAATGCCCGCCGAGATCAAAGAAATTGTCGGTGACACCGATGTTGGGAACGCCGAGCACTTTCTCCCAGATTTTCACCAGCATCAATTCCAGTTGGTCGCGCGCCGCCACCGATCCCTGGCCCTGGATCTGCGACCAGTCGGGAGACGGCAGAGCCTTTCGGTTGATCTTCCCATTGGGAGTGAGCGGCAAAGCATCGAGCTTCACAAAAATGCCCGGCACCATGTATTCGGGCAGGCTGGCCTTCAAATGTTCGCGCAAATCGGGAGTCTGAGGATCCGCACCCGGCTTCGCCACGATGTATCCGACCAGCCGCTTGTCGCCTGGACGATCTTCGCGCACGATGACGACGCCCTGTTGCACAGCCGGATGCTGCGCCAGGACTGCTTCAATCTCGCCCAGTTCAATGCGAAAGCCGCGCACTTTTACCTGGAAGTCTGCCCGCCCCAGGAATTGAATGTTCCCGTCGGTCAGGTATTTCGCGAGATCGCCGGTGCGATAGATTCGCTCGCCCGGACGGAAGGGATCGGCAAGAAATTTCTCGGCGCTGAGTTCGGGACGCTGCCAATAGCCTCGCGCCACGCCGTCGCCACCGATATAGAGTTCTCCTGGCACGCCAATCGGTACCGGGCGATTCTGAGAATCGAGAACGTACATCGTCGTATTGGCGATGGGACGCCCGATGGGAGCGGTGTTCGCCAGGGTGCTTGCGACGCGATACACCGATGACCAGATTGTGGTCTCGGTCGGGCCGTACATGTTCCACAATTCGCCGCAGCGAGAGAGCAGTTGGTCCGCAAGGTCGGAGGAGAGAGCCTCCCCGCCGCAAAGAGCTTTCAACTTCGAACTGCCCTGCCATCCGCTCTCGATTAACATGCGCCATGTTGCGGGCGTTGCCTGCAGAACCGTGGCGTGGCTCGATTCCAGCAGCGAGATCAGAGCCTTGCCATCAGAGGTTTGTTCGCGAGTGGACAGAATGATACGAGCGCCAGTAATTAATGGCAGGTAAAGTTCAAGTCCGGCGATATCAAATGACAAGGTGGTGACTGCGAGCAGGGAGTCGTTGGCTTTCAAGCCCGGTTCCTTGGCCATGCTGGCAAGGAAATTCACCAGGTTGCGATGCTCAATCTGAACGCCTTTCGGTTTTCCGGTCGAGCCCGAAGTGTAGAGTACGTACGCCAGGTTCGTCGGAACCGGGACGGGAGAGAGATTCGCGGCGCTTTCTTGGGCAATCGAAGGCCAGTCGGCGTCGAGATAAAGAGCCTTCGCCGAATTTTCCGGGACAATCTCTGCCAGGCTCTTCTGCGTCACCAGAATCGGCGCCTGGGCATTCTCAAGAATGAACGCAATGCGGTCTTTGGGGTACGAGGGATCCAACGGGACGTAAGCGGCGCCGGCTTTGAGAATTCCCAGGACACCAGCGACCATTTCGAGCGACCGTTCCACGCAGATTCCCACCAGCACATCGGGTCCTGCGCCCAGCTTGCGCAGATAGTTCGCAATCTGATTGGCCCGCTCGTTCAACTGCCGATAATCGAGCTGATTCTCCTGGCAAACCACCGCGACGGCGTCGGGAGTCCGGTTCGCCTGGTTCTCAAACAGGCTGGTCACGCACAGATCGGCGGGATACTCCGCCTGCGTGCGGTTGAATTCCACCAGCAATTTCTTCTCTTCTGCGTCGGTCAGCAGCGGCAAATCGTTAATACGCTGTTCAGGGTTCGCTGCGATCGCATCGAGGAGGCGGCGGAAATGGCCCATCATTCGAATGACGGTGGATTCATCGAATAGGTCGGTGTTGTAGCCGAAAGTTGCTTTCAGTCCATTGGCGCGTTCCACCAGCGTGACCGAAAGATCGAACTTTTCGCTGCCGCCCTCGGCCTGGAAAGGAACCGGAGTCAATCCCGGCATCCTCCACTCCTCGCGCGGCAGATTCTGCAGAGCGAACATCACTTGGAACAACGGGTTGCGGCTGAGATCGCGGTCAGGCTTGAGTTCTTCCACCAACCGCTCGAAGGGGATGTCCTGATGAGCATAGGCGCCCATGGCGGTTTTCTTGACCCGCTGCAGCAACTCCGCAAAAGATGGATTGCCCGACAGGTCGGAGCGCAGTACTAGCGTATTCACGAACAGGCCAATGAGCTTTTCGGTCTCGGGCCGGCTCCGTCCGGCGATGGGAGTGCCGACGACCAATTCGTCTTGCGCGCTATGACGCTGTAACAGCACGTTGAAGGCGGCAAACAGCGTCATGAAGGGGGTAACGCCATAACGCTGGCTGACCTGCTGCAGGCGCTGTAGCAGCGGCAGTTCGAGCAGTGCCGTGCGGGTCCGTCCCCGAAAGCTTTGCATCGGGGGTCGCGGCCGGTCCGTCGGGAGTTCGATAGTCGAAGGCGCCCCTGCGAGTTCCTGTCTCCAATAACCCAGTTCCCGCTCCAGCGCGGCACCCTGCAGAGTTTCGCGTTGCCAGGCGGCGAAGTCCACGTACTGGATTGGCAATTCGCCAAGGTCGCAATTCTGGTTGCTGAGTTTGGCCGCGTACTGCGCCGCCATTTCGTGAAGAAATGTACCAGCCGACCACCCGTCAAAGACAATGTGATGGACGGTGATCAGGAGGACAAAATCCTGTTCGTCGAGACGGAGCAGCTTCGCCCGGAGCAGGGGCCCGTGAGCGAGATCGAATGACTTTCGCGCCTCTTCCGCAGCCATGCGCAAAGCGCGTTCTTCGCGTTCGGCGGCTGGCTTGCCGCTGATATCGACGATCGGGAGCGTTCGATGGCCTGGTGGCAGCACGGTTTGAGCCGGTTCTCCACCTTCGCTGTGAATCTCGGTTCGCAGAATTTCGTGCCGGCGCACTACTTCGTTGAGGGCAAATTCCAGGGCCGCGACATCCAGCGAGCCATTCAAACGAAGGCTGATGGGCACGTTGTAGGCGGCGCTTCCCGGTTCCAGACGATCGAGAACCCAAAGCCTTTGCTGCGCGAACGACAACGGGAACGACTGCGGGGCCTGGGGGAATCGTGGAAGCTGGGGGATTGTTGATTCCAAAACTCCACTGTCTTGCTGGTGTACCATTCCGAGTTCCTTGGCCAACTGAAAAATCGTTGGATGTTCAAACAAGCTACGCAACGGTAAACGTGCCCCGAGTTTTTTCTGGATTCGTGATACGACCTGCGTGGCGAGCAGAGAGTGGCCGCCCAGTTCGAAGAAGTTCGAATGGACGCCGATGGGAGAAGTGCGCAACACCTCTTCCCAGATCTGGGCAATTGCCTTCTCGACCTCTGTTTGTGGCGCAACGATGTCTTCCGCAGGCCCGCGCTCTGGAGCCGGTAATCCCTGCCGGTTGATCTTGCCATTCGGCGTCAGAGGCATGGATTCGAGAAATACGAATGCCCCGGGCACCATATAGTCGGGCAGACTCCCTTTCAGGAACGATCGAAGATCGCTCGCTGTGAATGATGCTCCTGGCCTAGTCACAACATATCCGACCAGGCGTTTGTCGCCGGGAACGTCCTCGCGGACAATCACCACTCCTTGCTGTACAGATGAATGCTTCGCAAGAATGGCTTCAATTTCACCCAGCTCGATACGGAATCCCCGGACCTTCACCTGGAAATCAGTGCGTCCCAGATACTGCACATCTCCGCCCGGTAAGTAGCGCGCCAGATCACCGGTGCGGTACATCCTCGCGCCTTCCGATGTCGAATAAGGATCGGCTACGAACTTCTCCGCGCTGAGTTCAGGGCGATGTAGGTAGCCTCGGGCCAATCCGTCTCCGCCAATGTAGAGTTCGCCGATCGCGCCCATCGGTACCGGTTGCCGCTGTGCATCGAGGATGTACAACGTAGTGTTGGCCACGGGACGGCCAATCGGAGCGATCGAGGCCAGAGGAGATTGCACCCAGTATAGCGTGGACCAGATGGTAGTTTCCGTAGGTCCGTACATGTTCCAGAGTTGCTTGCAACAGGGCAGCAACTGGTTCGCAAGATCAGGCGGGAGCGCTTCGCCACCGCACAGAATCTTCAGCCTGGAAGAGCCGGTCCATCCGGCTTCGAGAAGCATTCGCCAGGTTGCCGGCGTGGCCTGCATGACAGTGGCATTGGACGTCTCGAGTAGCTTACGCAGTTGCTCGCCGTCCGCCGCCTGCTCGCGCGAGGCCAGGGCGACGGTGGCGCCGGTGATCAGCGGAAGGTAGAGTTCCAGTCCCGCAATATCGAACGAAAGAGTGGTGACGGCCAACAGCGTGTCGTCTGCACCCAGTCCAGGCTCATGCTGCATGCTGGCCAGGAAGTTGACCAGGCTGCGGTGTTCGATCTGCACGCCCTTGGGCTTTCCCGTGGAACCCGAAGTGTAGAGGACATAGGCGAGGTTCGCGAGGCTTCCCGAGTCAGCAAGCTCAGAGGCATCTTCTTCTGCAATTGCTGCCCAGTCATGATCAAGACAGATGACCTGTGCCGTATGTGCGGGCAAAACGCTGAGAAGCGCCGACTGCGTGACCAGCGCCGGGGCCTTGGCGTCCTCAAGGATGAACGCGATGCGGTCAGCCGGGTAAGAGGGATCGAGCGGTACATAGGCGCCACCCGACTTGAGGATGGCCAACAACGCCACCAGCATGTCGATTGAGCGCTCAAGGCAAAGCCCAACCAGGACTTCCGGTCCAACCCCGTGTTTTTTCAGGTACCGGGCCAATTGGTTCGAGCGCGCATGCAATTCGCCGTACGTAATCTTTTCGTCACCAAACGTGACAGCGGTCTTTCGCGGAGTTCGCGCGGCTTGTGCAGCGAACAGAACCGGTAGAGTGCTCTGCGGATACTTCGCGGCGGTGGCGTTCCAGTCGACAAGAACTTGCTGCCGTTCCGTTGGAGTGAGAAGCGGGAAATCGAAGACGTTTCGTTCGGGATCCTGGGCGACGCCCTCGAGCAGAATCTGAAAATGCTCCATCATCCGTGCGACGGTTGCGGCCTCGAAAAGGTCCGTGTTGTACTCAAAGGTAGCGCGCAGGCCGTCTGCTTTTTCGGCCAGAATCAGGCTCAAATCGAACTTCGAGGTCTGAGTTGACGCCGGGAAGGGTTCCACCTGCAGTTCGGCCATCTTCTGGCCGGCTCCCGGCATGTTCTGCAAGATCATCATCACCTGGAACAGCGGATTGCGGCTCAGATCGCGCACCGGCGCCAGTTCTTCAACCAGCTTTTCAAAAGGTAGTTCCTGATGCGCGTAAGCGCCCATGGCGGTGTCGCGCACCTTATGCAGCAGTTCGGTGAACTTGGGATTACCGGAAAGGTCCGCTCGCAGAACCAGAGTATTAACGAAGAACCCGATTTGCTTTTCGATCTCTGCGCGATTGCGTCCTGCGATCGGCGAGCCCACAACGATGTCGTTTTGTCCGGAGTGCCGCGCCAGCAACACGTCGAACGCTGCCAGCAGCGTCATGTAGAAGGTGACGCCCTGTTTCCGGCTCAATGCCTTCAGGCCATCCACCAGAGTTTTTGGCAGGATCACGGACTTCTGCAGACCGTGGAAGTTCTGAATCGCCTGTCTGGGGCGGTCGGTGGGGAGATCGAGGGTGGGGGGAGCGCCTTGCAGCTGCCGTTTCCAGTACTCCAGTTGCCGGTCGAGGGCCGCACCCGACAGGTATTGCCGTTGCCAGACCGCGTAGTCCGCATACTGGATCTCCAACTCCGGCAATGGCGAGGGCTTGCCCTCCAGCTGCGCTTCGTAAATCGCCGCCAGTTCCTGCGACAACACTCCCAGCGACCAGCGGTCGCTGATGATATGGTGCGTGTTCAGGATCAGCACATGGTCGTCATCGCCCAGCCTGTAAAGCGAGGCGCGCAGCAGCGGTCCCGTCCGCAGGTGGAACGGCGTCCGGACTTCCTGCATGGCCAGCCGCCGCGCTTCGGTTTCGCGCTCGGCTTCGGGCAACGTCGTGAGATCGGTGGTAGTGAGCGGCAGCGTCAGGCTGGGCGCAATCACCTGCACCGGCTGATCGTTCACGCTGTCAAAGCGGGTGCGCAGGCTCTCGTGCCGCCGTACGATTTCGTTCAGCGTGCTTTCGAGGATTCCGGCATGCAGCCGTCCGCGCAAGCGCACGATGTGCGGCACGTTATACAGCGGATTATCCGGCTCCAGCTGGTCGAGGAACCACAGCCGCTGCTGCGCAAACGACAGCGGCAACGCCTGCCCGCGCGCCACCCGGGTCATCGGCGGTGACTCGAGTCCCTGCTTCCGGCGCTGCCAGTTCTCGACCCGCTCTCCCAGTCCGGCTACCGTCGGCGCCTCGAACATCGCCCGCAGCGGCAGTTCCACCCGGAACGCCTGCCGGATGCGGGAGACGATTTGCGTCGCCAGCAGCGAGTGTCCGCCCAGTTCGAAGAAGTCATCTTCCGTGCCTACCTGGTCAAGCTTCAGCACCTCGGCCCAGATGCCGGCAATCACCTCTTCGGCCGGCGTCCGCGCCTCGCGGTAGGCCCGTCCCAACTCCGGCCGCACGTAATCCGGGGCCGGCAGGTGCTTGCGGTCCACCTTGCCGTTGGGCGACAGCGGAAAGCGTTCGAGCGTAACCAACGCCACCGGCGTCATGTACTCCGGCAGCCGCTCCTTCACCCACGCCCGCAGCTCGGTCACGCTCGGTGACTGGCCGGGGACAGCCACCACGTATCCCACCAGCCGCTTGTCCCCGGGCACATCTTCTCTCGCGATCACCGCGCACTCCTGCACCGCGGGATGCTTGCCCAGCACGGCTTCGATCTCGCCCAACTCGATGCGGTAACCGCGCACCTTCACCTGGTTGTCGATGCGCCCTTCGAACTCGATACGTCCGTCGGCCAGGTAGCGTCCCAGATCGCCGGTGCGGTACATCTTCGCTCCCGGCTTCGACGAGAAGGGGTCGGCCACGAACTTCTCCGCCGTCAGCTCCGGCCGGTTCAGGTAGCCGCCAGTGACGCCGTCGCCCGCGATATGAATCTCACCCGGCACTCCGACCGGCACCGCCTGTCCCTGCGGGTCGAGAATGTAGATCTGCGTGTTGGCCAGCGGACGGCCGACCACGATCTCTTCCTCCGGCGAGCGGAAGTGATGAAACGCCGACCAGACGGTGGTTTCCGTCGGGCCGTAGAAGTTGTAGAGCGAGGGATCGGCTTCGAGCAGACGCCGGCAGAGATCGCGCGGCAGGGCTTCGGCGCCGATCACCCGCTTCAATCCCTGACCCGTGAATCCGGCTTCAAGCAGCAGGTTCCAGGTGGTGGGCGTGGCGTGCACGATGGTCGCCCGCTCCCTCCGCAACACCTCCGCCAGGGCCTCGCCGTTGGCCGCCAGGTGCTTGTCACCGACAATGACCCGCCCGCCCGACACCAGCGCCAGATAAAGCTCGGGAATGCACATGTCGAAGGCAAACGAAGCCAGCGCCGGAAAGACATCCTGCGGGCCCATGTGCAGCTCCGCGGTCATGAAGCTCAGCAGGTTCACCACTGCGCGGTGCGGCACCTGCACCCCCTTGGGACGCCCCGTGGAACCCGAAGTGAAGATCACATACACCAGGTCTTCGGGCGTGGCCCCGCTCTGGGGATTCGCCGTGCTGTGGGCGGCGATCTTCGCCCAGTCGGCATCGAGACAGACGGCTTCTGCCTGGGGCTCGGGCATGGACGATGACAACAACGACACCGACGATGACAACGACTCTTGCGTGAGCAGCACCGGCACCTGGGCATCGTCGAGCGTCAGGCGCAGGCGCTCGGCGGGATACGAAGGATCGAGCGGCACATAGGCCGCGCCCGATTTCTGGATGCCGAGCAACCCGACCATCATCAGCAAAGAGCGTTCCACAAAGATGCCGACCCGCTGTCCCGGGCCGACGCCGCGGCCTTTGAGGAAGTGGGCTACTTGATTGGCGCGCTGATTCAGCTCGGCATAAGTAAGCGACCGGCCTTCGTGGACGAGGGCGACCGCATCGGGCCTGCGCTCGACCTGTTGTTCGAACACTTCGTGCAGGCAGAGATCGCGGGGATAATCGAAGTCGGTCGAGTTCCAGTCGATGAGCAGCTGCCGGCGCTCGCGCTGGGTAAGCAACGGCAACCCGGCCACCGGCAGCGCGGGATTCGCCACCGCCGCTTCCAGCAGCACCTGATAGTGCTCCAGCATGCGCGCGATCGTTGCCTCATCGAACAGATCCGTGTTGTACTCCATCCGCCCACGCAACCCCGAGGGCGTTTCGACAAG
>Ga0335085_10003077_pt1 | contig 29712 bp, 38 predicted proteins | sample Lox_Sample_45_FD_206712 | JGI IMG/M metagenome (GOLD analysis project Ga0335085, IMG submission 206712) | Soil microbial communities from Loxahatchee National Wildlife Refuge, Florida, United States - Lox_Sample_4.5 | ecosystem: Environmental > Terrestrial > Soil > Wetlands | place: USA... | reverse complement strand
CGCACGCCGCTCGGGCGCTTCGCGCAACCCGATGAGATCGCACCGGCGGTGCTGTTCCTTGCGAGCCCGCAGGCGCGCTATATCACCGGCCAGACGCTCGCGATCGACGGCGGATTCTCTATCGCGGGTTAGACCGCGTCACGCCACGGCATCAACGACATCATCAAGCCCGTCGGGTCCTCGACCAACTCGACGTAGAGCCCGAGATCGTCGAACGTGTCGAGATAGCAGAACCGTAGCGCCCCGAACGTCGCACCCTGCAGGTTCGCGAAACCCAAGGCGTGAGCCGCGTCGTTCTCGGCGTCGAGATCGTCCACCAAAAAGCCCAGATGATGCGCGCCGGGCCCGTTCGAGGCGAGAAATTCCGAATGCAACCCGGTGCCACGCACCGGGCGGATCAGCTCGATCTGCACATTGCCGCTACGCGCGAAGCCGATGTCGAGCGCGCAGGTGGTCCGACCGCCGCGGAAGTCGTAGTCCAGATCGGAAGGCGGGAGCGTGACGAACGGGCTGCATCCCATCGTCTCGCGCAGTCCACGTTGCGCGCCTTCGAAGTCCTCGACCACGTAGGCCTGCTGGAAGAGCCCGGCGCCGATGCGCCCGAGCAAGGTGTGCATCGCGGATCCGGGCGTCACCGCGCGAACGCTAGCTGCGCGACTGCGGCGCGGGGAACCTCCGCCCAGATCGTGCGACCGTCGCTTCCCGACATCGTGGACCATCGCGACGTCAGGCCGTCGAGTGCCGCCCGGCGGCGATCCCCGAGCACGTCACGGGCCGCCCGCGGGTCGCGTATCAACAGCATCGTCGAGTCGGACTGCACGGTGACGATGACGAGGACCGCGCCGTTGCGGCGCCCGAAGCGCGAGGGCGTGACGGGCGGGTCGGAGCAGATCAACTCGCCGGCGAGCGCGCACACCCGCTCGACATGGTCGTCGAGCGCACCGACGCGCCGGCACTCGGCGGCGATCTCCTCGCGCAGGCGCGCGAGCTGTTTCGCACCGACGACCACGCGTAGTTCCAACATTGCCGGTCACGCATCGGATCTCCGCTCCCGGCGGATGAGTGTGCGCGGTCCGATTGTGGCCGGTGTCACCCGGTTCGACCGCCCCGCCGGCCGCTCCGGATGTCCGCCGATCTCAGCGCTTCTTCGCAGTGCGCTTCGTCGTCTTCTTCGCGGCCTTCTTCGTCGACTTCGTCGCCTTCGAAGTGCGCTTGGCCGCCTTGGCCTTGGCCGCCCGGGCAGCCCGCGCCTTCACCAAGTTCTGGGCGAGCTTCGCGCGCGCCTCGGGCGAGAGCGGCCGGCGCTTCTTCGCCGCCTTCTTGGCCGGCTTGGCGGCGGCGCGGCCCGTCGTGACCGGCGGGCGTCCGACTGCGGGACTCACGTCCGCGACTTCGACGCTGTCGCCGAAAAGATCACGCGCGGCGATCGCCGCCTGGTACTGGTTGCTCGCTTCGACGATCTCTACCGAAGATCGTCTCAAAGTGACTCGGTAACGGGGCATCGCATTTTCCCTTCGGGGGTGGGTTTTCCGACACCGTAAACGACGCGACACAACGAAAACGCAACAGGCAGAAGCTGCTGACAGCAGCGAAATGCCGAGCGCGGCGAAGTGCCGGTCGATTTGCAAAGAACGCCAGAAACCTTCCCCGCGCGAGACGACTTCATTCCGGGCGGCTGAGACCGCCCGAGAGCAGGTGAATCAGGAGGGTGGCAAGGCCCGATTGACGCCGAATTCCGCTTGCACCATCGGCAGCGGCTCGGCCGGAGCGAGGTCCGGGACACGCCGGCGAGCCGCGGCGAGCTTTTCGCGGTCGGGCCCGCGTACTCGTCCCGTCCAGGCGCCGTGGCGTTCCCAAGCTGCGTCACAGACGACGCACGTCAGCAGCAGTGAACCCCGGTCGGACAATTCGACTTCGACCTGAGAGCCGTCGTAAGGGCACTGCGTCAGATTCACGATCGAAACGTCGGCCGCGCGCCCACACAAGTGAAGGTTTCCGGCGCGGTGTCGCGAAAGTCGCTACAGGGATCGTCCTCCGGCGCCGACAATGATCGGGACGCCGCAACCCCCTCTACGCGCGACGTCGAGCGACGCCTCCGGTTCACGCATTGCCATAGCCGCCGGAGGCGTCGCCGCGTCCGGACGCAGAACGCCGAGGCTCATTCCTCCAGCACACGTCGTTCACGATGCTCGCCGAAGCGGGCCGCCGGGCTTTGACCGGAGTCGACGGCGTCGAAGCTCCAGTCGGGTTGTTTCAACGCGTGGTGCTCGTCGACGCGGGCGACGCCGTCGTCGATGCCGATCAGCTCGGCGATCAGTGTCGGAACGGTCGGCGGAGCGGCGCGCTCGACGTGAGCACGCACCAGTGGAAGGTTCCGTTCGAGCAGCGTGCCTGCGATCACCTGTTGCTGGGTTGCGAGCGAGCAGCGGGCTCCGTCGGCGACAGTCGCGACCCGGGTCCGCAACTCGTCGAGATCATGGGCGCCCGCCGTCTCGCGCACCGCCCGGTCGAGTAACTCCGCGATCCGGACACCGTCGAGCTTGCAGGGCGAACACTGGCCGCACGACTCGACCGCAAGGAACCGCACCGCGCCGGCGGCGATGCCGACCAGATCGTCCGTGTCGTCGAGCACGATGAACCCCGCGGACCCGAGGCCGCTACCGATCGCGGCCAGGTGCTCGTAGCTGACCGGCGTGTCGAGGTCGGTCGCGTCGATGAACGCGTTCGACACGCCGGGCAGCACGGCGCAGATCTGCCGGCCGTCGCGCGGCCCGCCGCCGATCTCATCGATCACCTCGCGCAGCGGCGTGCCCATGATCACTTCGCCGACCCCGTGGCGGCGGGTCGAGCCGGTGACCGTGCACACGATCGTCCCCGGCGATTCCGCCGTTCCCTCGGTGCGGAACCAGGCAGCACCCCGGCCGATGATGCGCGGGATGTTCGCCAGTGTCTCGACGTTGTCGACGAGCGTCGGCGGCGCCTCTGCGTCGGCGGTCGGGCCGGCCATCTCCACGTGCGCCGACAAGCCGCTCTGCGTCCCGACGTCGCCTGGCGACTCCACCACCTCGTCGATGCCGCGGCGATACGGCGGCGCGATGCGCGGGAACGGGTAGCGACCGTCGAGCACCTCGAGCAGCGCCGTCTCTTCGCCGTAGAGATACTCGGCCGGCCCCTCGTACACGTCGAGACCGACGCCGTCGAGCCAGCCCGCGCGCTCGACCTCGGCGATCGCAGCGCGCAGACGCGCGACCTCCACGGTGAATCGTTGCTTCGTGGCGATGACGATCTGGTCCGCGCCAACCGCGAGCGCGGCGATGACCGCGCCTTCGATCACCTGGTACGGATCGTTGCGCAGGATCGTTCGGTCCTTGAACGTGCCGGGTTCCCCCTCGGCGGCGTTGACGACGACGGACGTGCGCTCGAAGCTCGAGCAGTTATCACGCACGGTTCGCCACTTGCGGCCGGTCGGGAACCCGGCACCCCCCCGGCCCCGCAGTCCCGAGGCCAGGACCTCGGCGATGATCGCGTCCGCCTCGAGATCGCGGGCGCGTTCCAGGCCGAGTCCGCCCCGTGCCTCGAGGTATTCGTCGAGGGAGGCGATCGGTGTCGGGTACAGGATCCGATGCACGAGCGTCACCCGTTCGGGTTACCCGCAGCTCGCGGCGGCAAAACCGCTGAACCGGCACGGAGACGGGGGCGTTCCGCGGTTCAAGCGCTGCCACCTCCTGGATCTGCGGGTCGTGGCGCCGCATCGCAATGCGCGAGCCGCGGGAACGACCCTTGAGAAAAGCGTGCGCGGAGGTTACCTCGGAACGCGAATGCCCACTTGCCCGAGTGTTCTCCTCTCCTGTGCAACAAGACCCGAACTTCGACTACACATCGCTTCTACCGTCGAACTCATCGACGGACCGACCGCACCTCCCCGCGGCGTCACCGCGCGGAGAATGCGACGAGTCGCGCCACCAGAAAAGATGACACTTTCAACACGAGCGTGAGGCGGTGCACCATGACAAGGCTCGGATACCAGATCCCGAACTTCACCTACCCGGGCGTGGGTCCGGCGGACCTGTTCGAGGCGATCGCGGCGCAGGCCGCGGCCGCCGACCGGTCGGGCTTCGACACGGTGCTCCTGATGGATCACTTCTACCAACTCCCCCAGATCGGACCGCCCGACCACTACATGCTCGAGTGCTACACCACGCTCGGCGCGCTCGCGCGCGAGACGAGCACCGTGCGCCTCGCCGCGCTCGTCACCGGCAATACATACCGGAACCCGACCCTCCTCGCGAAAACCATCACCGCACTCGACATCGTCTCGCAGGGTCGCGCGCAGCTCGGCATCGGCGCAGGGTGGTTCGAGCTCGAGCACAACTCGCTCGGCTTCGAGTTCGGCACGTTCACCGACCGGTTCGAGAAGCTCGAAGAAGCGCTGCAGATCATCCTGCCGATGTTGCGCGACGAGCGCCCGAGCCTCGCGGGCAAGCACTACAACGTCGAGAACGCGATCAACCAGCCGCCACCGGTGGGCCGGATCCCGGTCATGATCGGAGGCGGCGGCGAGAAGAAGACGTTGCGGATGGTCGCGCAGTACGCGGACGAGTCGAACCTGACGTCACCCTGGCCCGAGATCCCGCGCAAGCTCGAAGCACTCGCGGCCCACTGCGAACGGCTCGGCCGGGATCGCTCCGAGATCACCGTCAGCCAGCACCTCAACGTGTGCATCAACGACACGCATGAGGCGGCCTACGCGGACATCCGATCGTTCCTCGGCGACCGCGGCCTCGATCTCGAGAGCATCGACGCCGGCCTGCGCGAACAGATCCTCGCGCTGTTGGTGTGGGGCGACCCCGACGAGGTCGGCGAACGTCTGACCGCGGTCATGGAGAACGGCGTCGACGGCATCACGTGCTCGCTCCCCGGGAACGGCTGGAACCCCGAGCGCGTCGAACAACTGGGCGCCACCGCGGGCAAGATCGTCGGCTGACCCTTCGCGTCACTCGTCCTCGGGGGGTACCAACGCCTTCCAGAGCACGCCGCCGAGGAGACCGCCCAGCAGCGGGAAGATGATGAACACCCAGAGCTGACTCAGTGCCCATGTGTGCTGGAACACCGCGGTCGCCAGGCTGCGCGCCGGGTTCACCGACGTGTTGTCGACGGGGATCGTGATCAGGTGGATCAGCGTCAGCATGAGCCCGACGGTGATGCCGGTGAAGCCCGGCGACATCGACTTGCGGCTCGTGCTCGCGATGACGAACACGAACAACGCGGTGAACACGACCTCCATCAGGATGACCGCGCCCAGGTTGAACCGGCCGGGTGAGTGCGCGCCGTACCCGTTCGAGGCGAAGCCGCTGACCTTGGCACTGAACCCGCTGTGGCTGTTCGCGATGACGAAGATGATGAGCGCGCCGACGATGCCGCCCACGACCTGGCCGCCCATGTAGAAGGGAACGTCACGTCCCTTCGTCTTGCCCAGCGCCCACAGCCCGGCGGTCACTGCGGGATTGATGTGGCAGCCGGAGATCGACCCGATCGCGTACGCCGCGCACAACAGGCTGAGCCCGAACGCGAGCGCGACGCCGAGCACGCCGACCGATCCGGTCGGGAAGAACCCTCCGGTCGCGAGCACCGCCGTTCCCGGACCGCCGACGACGAGTATCAACGTGCCAAGTCCTTCGGCCAGCGCAATTCGTCCTCGATCGGACATCGGTCGCCCTCCAGTCGCGGGTCGGGACAATTTGGGCGGAACGCTACAGACGTCGCCGGCCGAGGTGGAGGACGATTCGTGGGTGATCGCGGCGTACCGACCGTGTCGACGCGAAGGATCGCTGGTCTACCGTGGCGCCCGGAGGTGACTCCATGAGCCCGGACGACCTGGTGGCCGAATGCATCAGTGCGATCGCCACGACCGAACCGTTGCCGGCGACCAAGGCCGTACTCGAGCGCGCGTCACGCGATGCAGAGCTACGCGGCGCCCTTCGGCTCGGCCGGACCGGGATCAACGTCGTGTACAACGCACCGGATCTCACGGTGCTGAACGTCGTGTGGCCGCCCGCGATCACACTCGTCCCGCACAACCATCTCATGTGGGCGGCGATCGGGATCTACGACGGCCGGGAGGAGAACCGCTTCTTCCGGCGCCGCGGTTCGACACTCGAGCCGTCGGGCGGAAAGGAGCTCGACGAGGGCGACGTCCTGCTCCTCGGCGACGACGCGATCCACTCGGTGCACAACCCGGTACGCGCGTACACGGGTGCGATCCATGTGTACGGCGGCGACTTCATCCGCCGGCCGCGCAGTCAGTGGACGGGAGAGCCGCTCGAGGAGTCTCCCTACGACTACCACGCGATCCGCGAGCAGTTCGCACAGGCCGAGCGCGACGCCGGCACCTCCCGCTGACGCCCGCTTACGCAGGCGACGGTTCGACCTCTTCTGCGGCGCCGGGATCGCCGTCGTCCCCCGCGACGGCTGCCCACTCCTCGACTTCGACCGCGCGTTCGTGTTCGGCGGGGATGTTCGGCACCAGCAGCGAGATCAACGCCCCCACGGTGACGACGACGCCTGCGAACGCGACCGCGGGTTGCGCGGCGCGGGTTGTGGCGTCGGAGACGATCTGGGAGACGTGCTGGCCGATCGCGGTGTCGCCGGCGGCGACCGGCGCGCCGCCGCCGACGTGGTCGCTCACCCCGGCGAGGACGTTCTGCTGCACCGCGGCCGGGATGTCGGACGACCGGCGCAGGTCGTGGCGGACGTACGCGGTTGCCTGCGACACGAAGATCGCGCCAATCAGCGCGATACCGAGCGCGGTGCCGACCTGGCGCACCATGCCCGCGGCGCCGCTCGCGGAACCGGCCTTCTGCGGCGGGATGTCGCTGAGGACGACGTTCGTCAGCTGGCTGGTCGCAAAGCCGATGCCGATGCCGTGCAGGACGAGACCCGGTAACAGCGCCAGGAAGGTCGTCGTCGGCGAGAACACCGCGACGTAGAGCCAGATGCCGATCGCCTCGAGCGTCAGGCCGACGGTGATCACGTACTTCGGTCCGTAGCGCCGGCTGAACTGTCCGCCGATACCGCCGCCGATGAACGCCATGATGCCGGCGGGCAGCAACCACGTTCCGGCCTTTACCGCCGAGAGGTGGAGTCCCGCCTGCAGGAAGATCGGCAGCACGAAGAACGCGCCGAACTCGCCCATCGCGAGCACCGTGGTGTTGATCAGTCCGTAGCGGAAGCCGCGGTGCACGAGGTCGGTGAAGTCGAACACCACCGGTTTGCGCTGCGCCACGCGACGCGTCTCGATCGCGACGAACGCGGCGAGGCCGAGCGCCCCGATGAGCAGCGCGACAGGAACGATCGAGACCGAGTGGATGGGCCACGTCCACGGTCCGATGTCGCGCGTGCCGACCGGTGTCCACCAGCCGTAGCGACCCGCTTCGATGATCCCGAAGACGAGCGCGAGGAGACCGATCGTCACTGCGACGACACCCGGCGGGTCGAGACCGGTCGCGCGTTCGTCGCGCGACTCGTGCACGTAAAAGACACCCGCGAGCACCGCGAGCGGAGCGATGACGACGTTCACGCGAAACGCCCAACGCCACGAGTAGTAGGTGGTGAGGATGCCGCCGATCCACGGACCGAGCGCACCGGCGCCGCCCGCCACGGAACCCCACACCGCGAACGCGACGCCCCGCTCCCGGCCCCGGAACGTCGCCGAGAGGATCGACAGCGTCGCCGGCAGCATCATCGCGGCCCCGACGCCTTCGATCAGCGACTCTCCGACGAACAACTCGACAACCGACTGCGAGAGCGATGCGATCAACGATCCGATCGCGAACAGCGTGGCGCCGATGAAGAACATCTTCCGGCGGCCGACGATGTCGCCCAGCCGGCCGAAGCTGATCAGAAGCGATGCGAACACGAGTGAGTAGCCGGCGATGACCCATTGCATCGACGAGACCGTCGTGTGGAACTCGCGGATGATCGTCGGTATCGCGACGTTCAGGATCGTGTTGTCCAACACGATGATGAACAACGTGCTCGACAAGATGACGAGCGCGACCCATCGCTTCGGGTCCGCGGGTCCGGCCGGCGCGCCCCATCCACCGGTCCCGGCGGCCGCGGCGCGGGCGCCATTCGGCCGCGAACCGGAATCCTGCTCCCCTGCCATGGCTTCGTCCCCCGAGCCTGGTTGCTACCCCGTTCAGTGACCGTATCGTTCACGACCGCGTGGATCCGTCACTCGAGCGCGGCAAATCCCGCGGAACTCCCGGGTCGGGCTCGCGGCCGTCACTTGTGCGCGAATCTCCCGGTCGGGCAACCTCGGGCGATCCGCGCCAACGGCAGCTTGGAGTCGCAATGCCTGTTTCGGGAATCGGCGTGTGGTCCGCCCAACTGCGGTACGGCGATCCGGGGTTCATCCGTGAGGCCGCGGCCGAGCTCGACGGGCTCGGCTACAGCGCGCTGTGGATTCCCGACGTCGGCGGCGACGTGCTCGGCGCAGTCGAAGTGCTCCTGGAGTCCGCCCCGGCGACGACGGTCGCGACGGGAATCCTCAACATCTGGATGCAAGACGCAAACGACGTCGCCCGGCGCCGCGCAGCCTGGAGCGACAGCTGGAAGTCGCGGTTCCTGCTCGGGCTCGGCGTGAGTCATGCTCCGCTCATCGACCACGGCAACCCAGGCCGATATCAGCGGCCCTACTCCAAGATGGTCGAGTACCTCGACGCGCTCGACGCGGCCGACCACCCCGTACCCCGCGCAGCGCGTGTGCTCGCGGCGCTGCGGCCGAAGATGCTCGGTCTCGCGCGCGACCGGGCGGCGGGCATCCATCCGTACTTCGTGCCGCCCGAACACGTCCGGGCGGCGCGCGAGATCGTCGGGCCCGACGCGACGATCGGCGTGGAACTTGCGGTCGTGCTCGACACCGACGCTTCGTCCGCGCGCGCGACGGCCCGCCGCCACACCGCGATCTACACGACCCTGCCGAACTACACGAACAACCTGCGCAACTTCGGCTACGACGATGCCGACTTCGCCGATGCGGGTAGCGACCGGCTCGTCGACGCCATCGTCGCGTGGGGCGATCTCGACGCGGTGGCCCGCCGCGTCGCGGAGATGCAAGACGCCGGCGCGAACCACGTGTGCATCCAGGTCATCCGCGCCGACGACGAACCACCCACGAGGGAGTGGCGCGAGCTCGCGGGCGCGCTGCTGGGAAGCTGACCCCGCACGAACCGTTGCCGTAACCGCGCCGTCAGACCGATACCGGCGCGGGCTCCTCGGGCTGCGGCGGGTGCAAGACCTCGTCCGGCACCATGCCGCGCGACACCCAATTGCGCCGGTCGGCCCATACCAGCATGGGCGGCAGCACGACCAGCGCGCTCAACAGCGCGACCGCGACGTTGAGCGCGACGACCTCACCGAAGTCGCGCAACAGCGGCAGCGACGACGTGCCGATGACGGCGATGCCCGCGACCGCGGTGAGCGCCGACACGATGAACGCCCGGCCCGTACGCGAGGCGGTCACGTCGATCGCTTCACGAGGCGCGAGCCCTCGCCGGCGTTCCTCCAGGAATCGCAGCAGGATCAGCGACGTGAACTCGGTACACGCGGCGACGACGAGCGGGCCGCCCACCGCGGTCATCGGGCTCAGCTTCAGGTGCAGCGCCCAGGCGAACAGCGACGCCGCACCGACCGCGATCAACACGGGGACGAGCGACAGCAACGCCCGGATGATGCTGCGCAGCCGAACCGCGAGGAAGAGGAACACGAAGGTGATCGCGAGGTAGGTCAGTCCTGCCCGGTTCTTCTCCAGGTTGTCGAGCAATCCGACGCCGACCACCGCGAGGCCGGACGGCGTCGCGCTCACGTGCGCCGGTGGTCGCACTTTCGCGCGCACCTCGCGTACGACCGCGGCGCGCGCGTCGAGCGAGCTCGGACCCGTACGGAAGATGAGATTCATCGCCGCACCGTTCGGCGACACCGTCGACGACCGGATCGCGGCCGGGGCCACGAGATACGCGCTGTGCACGTCGGCGGCCGTCGGAACGACGTGCGGCGTACCCGGCACGTCGAGCAGCTGACTCACGACCGGGACGAGGCCCGAGACGGTGAGCAGCGTGTCGGGATACTTCGCCATCTGCGTACGCGTGAATTGGTCGACGAAGCGCACGGTCGTATTGTCGAAGACCGTCGGCGTCGACACGACGAACATGCCCAGTTCGCTCGAAGAGCCGGTCTGTTTGTCGAGCACGTCGAGGTCCTTGATCACCTGCGACTTCTGGTTGACCCACTGGACCGGGTCGGTCTGCAACACGATCTTGCCCTCGGCGAAGATGCCGCCGAGGAAGATGACGAGGCTGACGACGGCGAGCACGGGGCCGATACGCCAGCTGAGACTGCCGAGCCACACGACCAGGCGCCCGAGCGGACCCTCGCGAAAGTCGCGCCCTTTCGTGGGTGACTTGTATTCGCGGATCCCGAGGATCGCGAGCGTGCCGAGGATGCTGTTCAGACAGATCATGGCGACGCCGACCGCGAGCAAGAGCCCGAACGCGCGCAACATCGGGACGCGCGCCCAGTGCAACGCGGCGAACGCGAAGATCGCGTCGAACGTGACGACGAGCAGCGCGGGACCGAGGTTGCGGGCGGTCTCCTGGATCGGGTGGTCGGCCCGGTCGATGACGACCTCTTCCTCGACGCGCGCGTGCATCTGGATCGCGTAGTCGATGCCGATGCCGAGCATGACCGGCAGCCCGGCGATCGTCACGATCGTCAGCGGGATGCCGAGGTATCCGGCAAGACCGAACGCCCAAATGATGCCGATCAACACGATCCCGAGCGGCAGCAGGCGCCAGCGCACGCTGAAGAGGACCAACAGGATGACGACCATGATCAACACCGCGATCAACGCGAGCGTCGCCATGCCGCCCGTGAGGTAGTCGTTCAGGTTCTGCAGCAGCTTCGGCGCGCCCGTCGTCGTGATCGTTGCGTTCGCGAAGTGCAGGTTGTCCTTGACGGCCTGTTGCACGACGTCGGCCGCGTCGCCTTCTTGTTTGATCGACTGGTTGCCGAGCAGCCGGACGACCATCTGCGCGTGAGTGTTGTCGACGCGCGCGCCCGGTGCGCTCGGGAAGAACGGGAGCAGCGGCTCGCGGATGTGGCCGGTGTTGTCGTAGAGCAGGACGTGGAGATACTTCGGGTTGTTGATCTTCCGTTGGGCGACGGGGATCGCGCTGAGGCGGGTGACGGTCCGCAAACCGTCCGCCGTCCTTTCGGCCTTCGCCTTCGCGCCCGTCGCGCGCTGGATGCCGCCGAACAGGATCTTCCCCGCGACGCTTTGTGTCGGATCGCCACTCGGACTCTGAATGAGCCGGTCGTTCCACTGCAGCGCGGTCAGTGGTGTGACGACGTTCAGGACCTTGTGCGAGTTCTGGATGTCACGGTCGACGGCGAGCCACTGGTTGATGCCCGCGGTATCGAACAACTCCTCGACGGTGTGGCCTGGATGCATCGTCACGAGCGTGACCATCGCCTCGCCGCCGAACAGCTTCTGGTAGGCGACGTTGTCCTTGTACACCTGGTCGGATTTGTTCAGGTAATTCTCCTGGCCCGTCGAGAACTCGAGCTTGGTCGTGCCGTACCCGAGCACGACCGTGACCACTGCACCGACCGTGACGACGACGATCCAGTGCTTTCCGAGGTTCAGCCCCAGCCACGACCAGAATTTGTGCACGGCGGCTCCCCCGAGGCGCGATTCACGCGAACCGTAACGCCGAATCGCGAGCCGTGCATGCGATCGCCGCCGCCGGGCGACGATGGGCCGGCCCGTCGACCCACTGGCTGCTCCGGCTCACGCCGTCGGTTGGGTCGAGCGCATGCGTCCGTTTACGGAGAACGACGTCGCGCCCCTGCTCCTCGCGGTCGTCGCGGTCGCCGTCGTCGTCACGCTCGCGCCGGCCGCCGGGAGCTGCGCGGCCGGACTCGCACTCTTCCGGCACCGCGACGTTCACAGGGACGAATTGGAAGCGGGCACTCGACGTTGCGAGTGCCCGCGACCCGGAAACGAGATGTGAGGACGAAGACCTAGCTGAGCGCCTTCGCCTTCGCCTGCTGGAACTCCTGCTCGCTCAACAGGCCCTTGTCGCGGAGGTCGGCGAGACGCGCGATCTCGTCCGCGGCACCGCCACCGCTGGTGTTGACGCTCTGGATGTAGGCGCGCATCTGCGCGTCCTGCGCCTGCGCCGCCTCGACCGCGTGTTCGTGCATCTTGCCGCCCCGGGCGATGAGATACACGAAGACGCCGAGGTACGGCAGGAAGACCACGAAGATCACCCACAGGGCCTTCGCCCAGCCGCCCATGTCGTGGCTGCGGAAGATGTCAGCGAAGACGGTGATGAGGATCCAGATCCAGATGAAGAACAAGAAGAACCAGATCATCGACCAGAAGACCTGGCCGGTTCCGAACTCTTCAGCAAGCAGATGCATGGGTAGAGGCCTCCCGAGGCTCTAAGGGTCTAGGAATCCGCGTCGGCCTCGAGAGCCTGGCGGGCTTGCGCGTTGGCCGTCCGGTCCACGCCGGATTCGGTCGGCCAGCGAACTTTCATGCGTTCCCCTCGCCTTCGGCCGCGGCGGCCGCGCGCTCGGCGGAGAAGAATTCGAGCGCGGTCTTCGTCTTCGTCTGCTGCGCGGCCGAGAGATCGACGCCTTTCCTGCCGAGCAGCGCTCGCGTCGCGGCGGCGACTTCGAACGCCTCGGCAGGTGTCGTCTTCGTCGACAGCTCGAGCAGACGAGTGCCGTCCGGATACATCCACAGCTCGGCGACGATGCGCCGGTCGAAATCGGCCGGCTTGAACTTGAGCTTGAAGGTGGTGATCGGACCGAGCACCTCGAGTTGATCAAGGTCGACACCCGCCGGCGCGTGCGCGCGGAAGAACGCCCGCTGCTCCTTGCTCAGGAGCTTGCGGATCGAACGCGACCCGGCCATGACCGACTTGACCTGCGCGTCCTGGGCGACGCCCTTCATCGACGCCGAACACACGAAGCCACCCGGCATTGCGTCGACCTCGACGCCGAAGGACGCGGACGCGCGCAACGCGGGCGAGAGCGCGTCCGGAACGACCGGGCGCAGCTTGACCACCGTGTCACCGGGCCGGGCCTGCACGCGCCGCGCCCGCACGACCACGCCGGCGCGGTTCAACGCGAGGTCGAGCGTGTCGAAGAACGCGACCTGGCGGATCTGGGCGGCGAGCGGATCGATGCCCAGCGCGGCGACGACCGACCGGCGGTCGGTGTCGGGAACCGTCGCCTTCAGCTCGACGGTGTCGGCCGTATGGACGAGGGCGAGCAGCTCACCGAGTTGCTCCGCGGTCAGCATCGGCGCCGCGACGCGGGCTTCCTCGAGAGGAGACCGCGTCGAGAGGTTCTCGGTGCTGTTCGGGGCGGTCATCGTGGGGCGACCATCGCGTCCAACCGGGTGGGCCGCCACCACCCCTTCGGAGGTGGGCGGACACCTCGACCGCCGAGACCTGCCGAAACGCCGTGGGATGCGGCTTCAGTGGAGCAGGCGCAGGCTCCGAGCGCGGCGCGGGACCGAGACGACCGGGACGTCGGTCACATGCACGAGACGTCGCTCCATCCCACCGAACATCACGTCGTGGACGGCGGTGTGGCTCGAGACCCCGACGGCGATGAGATCGGCATCGCAACGGTCGGCGATCACCGACAGCTCGTGCGCGGGATCACCGACGGCGAGATGGAAGGCGAGGAACGGATCCGCACGGCGGAGGGGCACCAGCGTCGTCGCTTCGAGGTGCGCCCGGAGCTCCTCGAGATAGCGCGCGGAGTCGACCTGGGCTCCGGCGATCATCCACAGCGTCGGCCTGGGCACGACATGGACGGCGATGATGTGCGCGCCCATCTCGCCGGCGGCATCCGCGACCCAATGGACCAGGGACTCGTCCTTCGACGTTGCGTCGAGACCGACGACGATTCGCTTCATCGCGCTACCTCCTCATGCCGTCCAGCCCAGCCTCCACGCGTCGTCGTGAACCTCCTCCGCTGCGTCCACCAGCGCTCCGACCGCGTCGACGATCTCCATCTGGGTCGCGCGATCGAGGCGCTCGACGATCCGGCGGATCGCCTGACGGCGGCGATCCGTTTCCGCTCGCACAAGGGCGCCGCCGGCGCGGCTCAGACGGACCGTCACCTCCCGCCTGCTCTCCTCGGACGGGCCGCGCGCTACCAATCCCTTCGCGACGAGCCGGTCGCACAGGCGCGTCGCGGTCGACGGATGGATTCCCAGCGTGTCCGCCAGCGTGCCGACGTTCTGTTCGCCGTTCAGCCCGAGCGCCACGAGTGCGCGGTACTGCACGAGGCTCAGGCGCGCCTCCGTGCGTGCCAGCGACTGGGCCGCGACGCCGACGAGCGCGCGAGACGCGCGGAGTACCGCCTCGGTCGCCTCGTCGATCGGATCCGCCATCCGCTTCACGCGCTTCGCCACGCTCGCCATACTTGTAGAATAGCAACGGTTGTTGAAACACAGCTGTTTTGGGTATACCCCGAACCGCACGGAGCGCAACGCAAGCCCGGCAGGAGGCCCCGATGGCGATACAGCCGGCCCCGCACCAGGAGCCCGTGGCACCCGTCGTCCACCTGCACGGGGCCGCCGGGCCCGACGACGAAGCGCGCCTCGTTCGTCACATCATCGTCGCGATGTGCGTGGCCGTCCCGCTGTTCATCGGGATCTGGGTGGGTCTGATCTCCCTGGCGGTCACCATCGCCGGAGTCGGCTACGCGGCGCCGATCCTCATGGGCATCGCGGTCGGCACCCTCGCCGGGGTCTTCTTCGGCGCGTGGATCGGATTCGTGCTCTTCAGTCGCGAGATCGACTGATCGCTACGACCGGATGTCCTTGCGCCTGAAGTAGACGAGCGCGGCGGTGCCGAACACGGCGAGATATCCGACCTGCACCGCGATGCCGGCGAGCATGTCGTGCGGATATCGGTTGTTGACGAACATCGGCTCCCACGAGTCGAGATAGTGCGTCGGGAACAGGTAACGGATGCGGCCGAGCTGCGGAATGCCGTCGAGGATCTCCGACACGATGTAGATGCCGGCCGTCGCGAGGATGGCACTGGCTGCCATGTCGGTGAGCACGGAGAACAGCAGTCCGAGCGCCAGCAGCGCGCTGAAGCCGAACGCCACGTAGCTCGTCGCGACGAAGACCCGCCAGATGATCGTGCTCTCGCTCAGCTGGAACACCTCGACGCCGCGCAGGAACGCCAGTCCCGGAAATGTCACCGGATGCGCACCGAACATGATCACGCCGATCACCAGCGCCGCGCCGACGACGAGGAAGGTCGACAGCCAGATCAACACCGCGGCGACGATCGCCTTGGCGACGAGCAGCCGGCCGCGCGGCACGGGCCGCATGAGGAGGTAGCGCAGGTTGCCCCACGCGGAGTCGCCTGCGACCGAATCGCCCGCGAACGTCCCCGCGATCACGACGAGCAGGAAGCCGCTCGTCACGCTCAGCACCGCGGCCGGAATGAGGAGTCCGCTCTGGCGCGCGAGCCGGAACAGGCCCGGTCCCTCGTCGGGGCCCCGCCCGGGATTGTGCGAATGGATCGCGAGCACGATCAGCAGCGGCAGCCCGACGAGCAGCGCGAAGACCACGAGCGTGCGGATGCGGCGCGTCGCCTTGACGAACTCCGTCCGCAGCAGCGCGATCACGATGCCTCCACCGCGTTGATCGGCGTGCTCCCGTCGCCCGAGGCGAGCAGGTCGAGGAACGCGTCCTCGAGCCGTTGCGTCGGCATGATCGTCTCGAGTCGCAGCCCGGCGGCGACGAGCGCGGCCGCGACGTCGGATCGCCGGCCGTCCTGCAACTCGACTACGACGCCGTCACCTTGCATTTGTATGCGGCCCACACCGGGAAGCGCGGCGAGAACCTGCCGGCCGCGTTCGCGGTCGTCGACCTCGACGTAGACGGATCCGGCCGAACCGACGAGGTCGCTCACCGTGCCGTCGGCGACGAGCCTGCCGCGGTTCATCACGATCACGTGGCTGCAGACCTGCTCCACCTCCGAAAGATGATGGCTCGACAGCAGGACGGTCGCCCCTTGCGCGCTGAGACGCGCGATGAGCTCGCGGATCTCGCGGATCTCGCCGGGGTCGAGCCCGTTCGTGGGTTCGTCGAGGACGAGCAGTTCCGGGCGACCGAGCAACAACCTTGCGAAGCCGAGCCGCTGCTTCATGCCCTGCGAGTACGTCTTTACGTTGCGATCGATCGCCTTGCCCAATCCGGCGATCGCGAGCGCGCCGTCGAGATCGGCGTCCCGCATGCGTCTGCCGCCGGCTTCCCACCACAGGCGCAGGTTCCGCATCCCGGAGAGGTGCGGAACGAACGCGGCCTGCTCGACCATCGCGCCGACGCGCACGAGCTCGCGACAACCCGGCGTCACGCGCGTACCGAACAAGCGGGTCTCGCCGCGCGTGGCGCGTTCGAGGCCCATCAGCACGCGTAGCGTCGTCGTCTTCCCCGCACCGTTCGGACCGAGGAGCCCGTACACCTGGCCGCGGTGCACGGAGAAAGACAAATCCTCCACCGCGGGGACCGATCCGAAGCTCTTCCAGAGCCCGTCGATCTCGACGATCGGCTCTCGCGTCGGGTCCGTCATCGCGACTGAGCGTAGTAATCGGCGCGCGGTCCTAGGCTTCACGCGATGCCGGCCGAGATCCGACCTCCGGAGCTGGCGCGGCTCGTGGACTTCGCCGAACGCCCGCGGGCCCGGGAGTGGAGCCTGCGCTCGGCGCTCGTGCGCTACGCGCAACCCGAGCCCCAGCGAGTCAACGACGTCCTGGAGCTCGTCCGCCGCGTCGACGCCGCGCTCGGCAAGAGCACGGCGAAGCTCGACCGCGAGGGCCCGGCCTTCTGGGACGCGTTGGAGCGCGACGGCGACGATTCGGACTCCTACCTCGTCGGGCTGTTGGAGGCGGCGCGGGAGCTGGATGCGTTGGGCGACGCCCTCGCCGCCTGGGCGATCGACCGGTTCGGCGAGCGTCCGAACGCCGAGGTCGACCGCACCGTCGCCGAGGTGGCCCGACGTCTCGACGAGCTCGGCGTTCCGCGCGAGGAGCGGCCCCCCGGCCCCCGCAACCGCGGATGACCGGATAAGAATGCGGCGAGGCACGCGCCACGCGGCACGCGAACCGGGGGGAAACGTTGACGACGCGGGAACAACGGCACGGAGTCTCGCGGTCGCGATCGGGCGCGGTCGCCGCGGTCGTGTGCATCGCGATCCTCGGTGCGGCGGCGTGTTCGAGCAGCAGCAAGTCGTCACCGCCGGTCACCGCTCCGACGACGACCACGCAGCCGCGCCCGGCCGGCCCCGCCGCGGACATGTCGACCGAGCTCACCGGTGGGAACGGCGTCTTCATGGGCGAGGGCACCCCGCCCGATCTCGACAAGGACGGCTACGTGCAGCGGGAGTACGTCGCGTCGGGAACCGCGACGTCGTATAAGGCGGCGAGCCCGGAGACGCACGACGGCCGGTGGACGTTCGAACCCGACACACACGCGGCGTACCGCACGCGCGTCGTCGTCCGCGCTCCCGCCGACAATTCCAAGTTCAGCGGAAACGTCGTCGTGGAGTGGCTGAACGTGAGCGGTGGCGTCGACGCCAACCCGGAATGGACGAGCACATCCGAAGAGATCGTGCGTTCGGGCGACATCTGGGTCGGGGTCTCGGCACAGCGGATCGGCGTCGAGGGCGGCCCGGTCCTCGTGAAGGTCTCCGGCGTCGCCGGCGCGGATGCGGCGGGGAAGGGGCTGAAGAAGATCGACCCGGCGCGCTACGGCTCCCTCGAGCACCCGGGCGACGGCTATTCGTACGACATCTACACGCAGGTCGCGCGCGCGGTGCGCAACGGGGCCGGGCTCGACGGGTTGAAACCGCAGCGGCTGATCGCGGCCGGTGAGTCGCAGTCGGCGTTTGCGCTCGTCACGTACTACAACGGCGTGCAGCCGCTTACGCACGCGTTCGACGGCTTCTTCGTGCACAGCCGCGGCGCCGGCGGTCTCCCGCTCGTGACCGGCGACAAGCCGGCCGACATCGCCGGTGCCATCGGCAGCACCGCGACGATCTTCCGCACCGACCAGAACGCGCCGGTGCTCGACATCCAGACCGAGACCGACCTCACGAGCATTCTGGACTCGTACGCGGCGCGTCAGCCCGACAACGACCGGTTCCGGCTCTGGGAGGTTCCCGGCACCGCGCACGCCGACGCGCACCTCGTCGGTGCCGGCGCGAGCGCAATCGACTGCGGGGTGCCGATCAACAACGGTCCGATGCACATCGTCGCCAAGGCCGCTCTGCACGACCTCGTCGCCTGGCTCACGACGGGCACGGCCCCGCCCCACGCGCCGCGCATCGACGTCGCGCCGGGAGCAACCCCGCAGATACAGCGCAACAGCGACGGCATCGCGCTGGGCGGCATCCGCACGCCACCGGTCGACGTTCCGGTCGCCACCTTGTCCGGCGTACCCGGTCCGAACCCGTCGACGATCTGCTTGCTGCTGGGCTCGACGAAACCGTTCAGCGACGCCCGGCTCGCGCAGCTCTACCCGTCGCGCGCCGTGTACACGCAGCGGTACGACGCCGACGCCGACGCGGCAATCAAGGCCGGATTCGTGCTCGCCGCCGACCGCGCCGCGCTGCTCGGCTTCGCCGAACCGTCACGTATCCCCTCGTGAGCTGAATACGATCGGACCGTGCGCACCGACCTCGGCGTGACGCATGTGGCGTTGCCCGTGACGGATCTCGAAGCCAGCCTCATGTTCTACGAGCGCTTCGCGTCGATGAAGGTCGTCCACAAGCGCACCGACGCCGCGACGGGGACATCGGTCGCGTGGATCAGCGACCTGACGCGGCCGTTCGTGCTCGTGCTGATCGAAACGCCCAGCGTCGACGCGTCACTCGGCGGTGTGTTCTGTCACGTCGGGGTGGGCGTCGCCGAACGCGACGACGTCGACCGGTTGTGCGCATCGGCGAAGGAGGACGGCCGCACGGTGCTCGGGCCGCTCGACTCCGGTCCGCCCGTCGGCTACTGGGCGTACATCGTCGATCCCGACGGCCACAACCTCGAGATCTCCTACGGGCAGGAGGTCGGGTTGACGGTGGAACGCGCGTCGTCGTAGCCCGTGGCCGCGGTCAGCACCGCGCACAGCGGGCCGGGAACAGCGTCGAGCTCGACGACGCCGGCGAGGAGGCGCGCGTAGCGCACCTTGCGACCGGACTTCGTCCCGATGAACCGGTGAAGTTGCTGCTCGACCGCTCCGTCGCGGTGAGCAGGTTGACGCTGCAGTGTGCGGAAGGCTTCGGACTCGCGCTCGCGAGCGACGACCTCGAGGACCTGTTCTTCGCCGACCGCGCGGATCAGCTCCGTCTCGAGGTCGGGCACGCACACGAAGACGCCGGCGACGTCGAGCCGCTCCGCGCTCCGGTCGAACGCGAGCCGGAAATCGCGCTGCTCGGCCGCGTCGCAGAGGCCGGCAACCGTGCCTCCGTCGGGCGCCGCATCGAGATGCCGCCGAATGTTCGTGACACCGTGGAGGACGACAAGGCGCACACCGTCGATCCCGAGGTCGCGACCGCGGCGGTGCGCGAGGGTGCGCAACGCGACGGCGTCGCTCGTGCCCTCGACGAAGATGTCCGTGCCCGGCATGACGACGATGTTACGGATGGTGTCCGGCTTGCACCTCCCGATCACCCGGGACTGCGCCGTGCGCTCCGGCTTATTCTTCGCGGGTGAACGATCACATGCACTTCCACGACTACGGGTCCGACATCTATACCGAGGCCGACGGCGACGACGACACGCTCGCGAACCTCGGTCCGCTGCGCAATCTCGCCGGGATCTGGACCAGTGCCGACGGTGCCGACGTTCATCCCGTCGGCCCCGGGTCGGACGTGACCGGACCGGTCATCGACGGCGACGAGCACAACGAGTTCGTCGAGCGCTACGAGCTGCAGCCGATCGACCCGCAGACGAACGGGCCGCAGCTGTTCTACGGGCTGCGCTATCACACCCACATCGTGAAGCCGGGCGAGTTGGAGACGTTTCACGACCAGGTCGGCTACTGGCTGTGGGAACCCGCGGCGCGCACGGTGATCCATTCGCTCGCGATCCCGCGCGGTCAGGTGCTCCTTGCGGCAGGGCCGGCCGAGCCCGACGCGACGGAGTTCGAGGTGCGCGCGGCCGCCGGTTCGGAGCTGTTCGGCATCTTGTCGAACCCGTTCCTCGAGCAGAACTTCCAGACGATCGGCTTCCGGATCCACGTGACGGTGCACGACGACGGCACCTGGTCGTACGAGGAGCACACGGAGATGCGCGTCCCCGGCCGCGAGGGCGTCGTCGACCATGTCGATCGCAACACGCTGCGCCGCATCGCCGCGCCGACGCCGAACCCGCTCGCAACGACAGTGGAGAGTCAAGGCGCGAGCTGACGCGCCCGGCGCCGCCCGCCGTCGTCAGACGGCGACACGGCTCGGCGCGGTCGCGGCGCGCGCTGCGTCGCAACGCGGTGTAGCCCCAGGCCGCGACCGCCAACGACGCGAGACCCAGCGTCCGAACCCTCATTGCAAGAACGATTCTTATTCCTGAGCGTCGAGTCCCCGGGCGGCAAGCCAAAGCGGCGTACCGCCGCACGTCAACTGCTTCCGGAACTGACGCATGTACCGCGGCCCGCATCTCGACGCCAACGACCGTGGCACACGACCGGGTGAGATCCTCGTCAAGAAGACCGTCGACCTCGATCACCAGACTCACCATCGGCCGCGAGGGGTCTGGACGAATCGAGCCTTGGAAATCGGCTAGGTGCAGCAGGTGTCTTCGAGCGATTCGGCACGCCACGTCCGCTGCGCTTCGACGAGCGCGATCGTGGCGATGCCCAGGGCAGCAACAGGATCGGCCCACCACCACCCGAGCGCGGCGTTGGCGAGCAGTCCGATGAGCAAGACGGCAGACAGCAATGCACAGAGCCGCGTCTGATTCGCCTCCGATTCCTGTGCGCGCGAACCGAGCACGGGCGCGAGGTTTGCCTTCGCACGAGCCAGGACGGGCATCACGACGAGGGACAAGGCCGCGAGCACGATCCCTACAGGGCTCGCATCGGGCCGCGCTTCGCCGCCCAGATCACGCACCGCTTGGATCGAGACGTAGAGCGCGAGTGCCGCGAAGCAGAGCGCGATCGCGTGGGTCGCCCGACGATCCGCACCCTGCATGCAATCGTCACGCCGCTCTTGGGCCAGCCGCCACGCGAGGATCATCGCGGCCGAAACCTCGATCACACTGTCAAGCCCGAACGCGACCAGGCTCACCGAGCCCGCCGCGAGAGCCGCGCCGAACGCGACGACTGCCTCGCCGACGTTCCACCCGATCGTGTATCGGTTGAGTCGCCGCGCGTGCCGCACCGCGGCACTCCGCGCGGCTGCGGTGGCGGTCATCTCCGGCCATCCAGATCGGGGTGTCCGGCCTCGACGACCAGTGGCAGCGCGCCGAGCTTGCGAAGTGCCGAGGCCAGCGTGCGATGCGCGAGTTGGTAACGGACGTTGCGGCCTTCGCGCACGGTGGTGACGAGGCCGCAGCCGCGAAGACAGGTCAGGTGGTTCGAAATATTGGATCGGCTCTCGCCGAGCGCTTCGGCGAGCTCGGCAGGATAGGCGGCGCCGTCGAGCAGGCGGACAAGAATCCGACACCGGACGCCGTCGCTCAGCGCGGTACCGATCCGCTCCAACACGTCGAGATCCACCGATGTCGTCGCGACCACGACGAACACTCTAACAGTTCAGTGTCACCTGTACTACAGCGAAGGCTGAACCATCGTGCACGGCGACGGACCGCCGCTCTACCGCTGACTCCGACGGGTCGGCAATGGGGAATCGGCGTTTCGATGGCGGAAGGCCAGTCGACATCGCGCCGAGCGATGCCGAAGCAATCCGCGCTCGCGAACCGCAGTGAGGAGAAGCGCGCCATCGCGTCGCCTTCACGGGCGGGACGACGCGTAGCCCAACTGCTCGGGCGAAATTTTAGCGAGCGTGAAAGTCGGCCGCAGCGTGTTGGTAGACGTGCCAGCGACCGTGTCGCTGAACGCGAATGAGAGGCTGTTCTCGCGGGAGTCGAAGGTGGTAGATCCCACTGGCGCCGCACGATCGACGGGCAACGGTGACGACGATCTCTGTGTTCTCATCTCGTACGGTCGCGACGACCCAGTCCGTACCGTCGACATGAAGTTCGTCGCCGCGTCGCAGTGCTGCGGCGTTGGTGATGTCGCGGTGCGTGTGCGAAGGGACAAGAAGGCCGTGATGGGTCGCGTCAAACATGACAACTCGCCGATCTCTATCGAGAGTCCGTCACGACGGACGTGCTGGTCAGGTGTCCGCGATCGCCCTGGTGCTCCGGGTTGGTCTCGCGACAGGCCGCGCACGTGCCGATGATGTCGAGCTGGTAACTCTCGAGCGCGAACTGTTGCTGTGTGGCGAGCACGGTCAGCGCGCGCGCGAGGTCGGCTTCGAGGTGGTCGGCGAGGGTGACGTCGAGCATCGTGCCGCACTGTTGGCAGGCGAGGTGATGGTGATGGCCGAGGAGGTCTTCGGCCAGTTCGAATCGCGCGTATTCGCTCGTGCTATTCGTCAGGCGGTGGACGAGCCCGATCTCTTCGAGAACAGCGAGGGCGCGGTAGACGGTACTCACCGGTGCGCCGGTCTGGGCTCGAATCCGGTCGACCGTGAGCGGACGGCAGGTCTCGGCCAGGACATCGACGACGGCCCTGCGCGTCCTGGTGTAGCGGATGCTGTCGCGGTCGAGTCGCTCGGCAACCGAGGCGTGAATATCACTTGCGATGTGAGCGCTCAGGCTCGCCTCGCCCCGCGTGTCATGGGTGCGGCGAGTGGAACGATCGCGCAGCCGCGCACTCATGGCGACAGCGGCGCGCGCTCAGGTGTCGAAAGGTGGAGGGTCGGCGCGTATTTCTTGACGAGGATCGAGACGAGGTAGACGGTCGTCGTGGTCGCGACGATTGCGAAGCTCGGCGGGATCTTCGGGGCGGCGTACGCGATCGAGAGTCCGGCCCAGACCGAGGCCAGCGCGATCGCGGCGGAGAGCCACATCGCAGCGAACGGCCGGGTGGTGAGTCGTTGCGCGGCGCCGGCGGGTGCGGCGAGCAGTCCGAGGAGGAGGAGCGCGCCGACAGCCTGGGTTGCTTGCGCGGCGGTGACGCCGACGAGGAACAGGAGCGCGAATCCGAGTGCGCGCACGGGTACGCCGCGGGCCGCGGCGACGTTTTCGTCGATACTCGCGAACAGGAGCGGTCGGGCGAGGCAGATGACGGCGACAGCAATGAATATCGTCAACACCGCGCTCGTCTGGGCGGTGGCGCGCGAGAGCCCGAAGATCGACCCGAACAGGACATTGATGCCGGTGGTGCCGCCCGTCGTGCCGCTGCGCGACGTGGTGTAGATGGTCAGGAAGAAGGCACCGAGGCCGAGGATCCAGGCAAAGACGATGCCGATCGTGGTGTCGTCGCCACTGCCGCGATTGCCGAGCGCGGCGATCAGGAGCGCGAAGAGGATGCAGGCCCCGTAGAGGCCAATGCGCAGGTTGATGCCCGCTGCGAGGGCGGCGAGTGCGCCGGTGAACGCAACGTGGGAGAGGGCGTCGCCGGTGAAGACCTGCTGGCGGAGCACGATGAAGTACCCGACGAGCCCGGACGCGATCGCAATCCCCGTACCGGCAAGAAACGCGTACCGAAGAAACGGGTGGCTGAGCATGTGACCGATACCGACGAACGCGTTCGCAGCGAGCAGCGTCATGCGACGACGACTCCTCGAGGTGCGCGGCGCGCGACGTACGCCGCCGAATGCCGGATGACGACAGAAAGCAAGTAGCCCGCCATGCCGATCGTCGTGACGAAGAATCCGACGGGATAGACCGAGAAATAGGCGACCGCGAGACCGGCCCAGGTGATGAGGAGCGCGAGCCCGATGGTGATGGCGAAGCCGAGCGCGGGGCGGGCGGTGAGTTGTTGGGCGCTCGCGGCCGGCATGACGAGCAGCGCGAACACGAGAAGCGCGCCGGTGATCTGGCTGACTTCGGCGGCCGCGCAGCCGAGCAGGACCAAGAACACGAACGACAGCAACCGCACCGGGACACCGCGGGCCCGTGCGACGTCGCTGTCGACGGTCGCGAAGAACAGCGGCCGGGCAACGATCGCGAGGGCGACCAGCACGACGGCCGCGACGACAAGCAGCGTGATGACTTGGTGGTCGGAGATGCCGAGAAAGGTGCCGAACAGGAGGCCGGTGAGGCTGTTGAGGAAGCCTCCGTACAGGCTGACGAACAGGACACCGCACGCCAACGCGAACGCCTGGACCGTGCCGACGACGGCGGACTCCTCGCTATAGGTCTGACCAGAACTCGCACGCGGAATCGCGGCGATCACGACCGCGGCCGCGATGCACGCGCCGAAGTAACCGAAGTTCACGCTGACACCGAGCCAGATCGCGGCGGCCGCGCCCGGAAACGACACGACGGCAAGGGTGTGCCCCGCAAAGGCTTGACGGCGAAGCACCATGTACCAGCCGACCGCGCCCGCGAGCACCGCCACGATGGTCCCAGCCCTGAACGCGTTGACCATGAAGTGGAACTCGAACAGCTGATGGACATCGCTGCGCAGGTTCCAGGTGAGCCCGGTTCCGAGCATGGCGGCGGTCAATGGTGCAGGACGTCGCGGTGGCGGTCCGAGTGGTACGCGGGCGCCTCCGGTTGGCCAACGACGACGAGCCGTCCGTCCGAGGTGTGAAGCACCTCGATCGGCGTGTCGTACAGCGCGGTGAGCGTCTCGGACGTGATCACCTTCGCGACCGGGCCCGACACCGCGCCACCGCGGGCGATGTACACGACACGATCGAGGTACGGCAGGATCGGGTTCACGTCGTGCGCGACGATCATGACCGCGACGCCTTCTTCGCGACATACCTGTTCGATCAGCGCGGCGATGCCCGCTTGGTTGGGCAGGTCGAGGCTGTCGAGCGGCTCGTCCAACAGCAACAACTTCGGGCGACGGACGAGGGCCTGCGCGATGAGCAGGCGCTGTTGCTCGCCGCCCGACACGTCACCGATCGGCCGGCGCGCGTAGGCCGCTGCGCCGACCAGCTCGATGACGTCCTCGACGCGGCTCTCCTCGTTCCGGCGTGCGCGCGAAAGGCGAGTGGGAATCGGTGCACCCCATCGGTCGCCGTCGGCCCCGAGCCGCACGATGTCGATGCCGCGCACGCGTAGGCCACGGTCGAAACTCCGCCGTTGGGGGAGATAGCCGATGTCGCGGCCGGCGTGTCCGGGCGGGCGACCGAGCACCCGCGCCGAACCCGCCGACAACGGCAACACCCCGAGTGCCGCTTTTACGAGCGTGGACTTGCCGACACCGTTCGGTCCCAGCACCGCAACGAACTCGCCCGGCAGTACCTCCAGGTTCACGCCGGACCAGATCGTCCGACCGCCCAGACGCACGGCCGCGTCCTCGAAGCGCACGACCGCCGACGAGGTCGTCGACGACGGGTCGTGCTCGTCGCGCGCGCCCGACGGTAGATCGTCGCTCTGCATCTCAACGGAGGATCGCGCCATTACAACTTCCTCGCACTGTTGGCCTTGACATCTCGACGCGTCAGCTTCCAGCGGCCTGAGCTAGCGCGGCTTGGATCCCTCGGAGCTGAGTCGTCTGCCACTGCTGATAGCTCGCATTCGCGGGCGTCAGCGTCTCGGTGATGGTCGCGTAGGGGATCTTCTCGGCTTTGACCTCAGCGAGTTGGGCCTGCACATCGGGCGTGACGTTCTGACTGTTGTAGACGTAGATCTTGATCTCGTGATTCTTGATCTGGTTGTCGATGGTCTGCTTGTCCGCGGCCGACACGTCGGTCCCCTCGCTGACGGCCTTCAGGAACGAGTACGGCGTGATGAGATCGAGGCCGAGCGCGGGTGCGAGCATCGAAAAGATCGACTCGGACGCGCCGACCTTCGTGCCTGCGTACTTGGTCTTGATCGCCTCGAGCGCAGCGTGGTAGTCGGCCAGGCCCGCCGTGTTGAACCGGGACTGCTGCGCACCGAAGTAGGAGCTATCCGTCGGGTCGAGCGTCTGCAGATCCTTGACGATCTGAGCGATGACCGTTTGCGTGTCGGTCGGGTTGTACCAACGGTGCGGGTTCCCGCCCTCCGCGACGCCGACGAGGTCGCCGACATTCAGGACCGTCGGTTTGGAGGAGTTCGCAGCAAGCGACTTGTCGACCCACGGGTCGTAGCCAATGCCGTTCTCGATCACCATCTGCGCGGTCGCGAGCGTCCGCGCGTCAGCCGCGGTCGGCTCGTAATCGTGCGGGTCGGTGTCGGGGTTCGTGATGATGCTCACCACGTGCGCGTGAGTCCCGCCGATCTGTTCGGCGATGCTGCCCCAAAAGTTCTCCGCCGCGACGACTTCGATGACTTTGCCCGATCCCGCTGCAGTCGAAGCTGCCGTCGAAGAGCTCTTCGACGATGAACCGCACGCCGCCAACACGAGCATGCTGCCGACGACGACCGCGGCGACGCACCGGCCGACTCGCCCGACCCCCGGCTGTTGCGAATTCATTCTCACGTGACTCCCTCGAGACCTTGTTCCGACCATCGGAGCCGCACCCTAGATGAGAATGATTCTTGTTGCAATCCGTTGCATCGATACCTGCCGTACACTCGGAAAACATGAAGCGCGAAGCGTTGAACGTCGAGCTACGCGAACGCATCGCGAGCCGGCTCGCCGAGCACGGCCAGCGCCTCACCCCGGGCCGGACCTCGCTCGTCCGAGTCCTCGCGGCGGCGCGGCGGCCGCTCACGATTCCCGAGGTCGTCGATCGTGACCACACGCTTGCGGTCAGCTCCGTCTACCGCAATCTCACTGACCTCGAAGCGGCCGGTGTGGTGCATCGGCTGCTCACTGACGGCGAGTTCGCCTACTACGAGCTTGCTGACGATCTGACGGGCCATCACCATCACGTCGTGTGCTCGAACTGCGGTTCTATCGACGACATCGAGGTCTCGCCCGAGCTGGAACAGAGCGTCCTTGAAACCGCGAACGAACTGGCACGCCGCATCGGTTTTCGCACCGAACGGCATCTCATCGACCTCATCGGTGTCTGCAAGAGTTGCGCATGAGCCCGCTTCACTGAGGCCGAGCGATGACGATTCGGCGGGACGCGGCGACGTACACGTCACGTCGATGCACGACACTGCGAGGGTCGTCATCGTCGAGCAGCACGTCGATCGTGTCCCGATCGTCGTTGTCCGGGTAACCGCGAACTGCGTCCGGGTTCGGGGGAGATACCCGAGTGCCACGCGACGCGCGAGGTCGGACATCGGCGGGTCGAACTGCATGCGAACAAGACGGGAATCGACGACGTCGAGACCTGCGGCGCCGATCATCGTCGTGAGATCTTGCGACGGAACCGATCCCGGCAATCCGTTGCGCATTTCCGCGAACCAGGCTGCTGCGGCCCGGTCGAGATCCTGACGATCTTCGACCGAGACGGCCGGCTCGCCCACCTTCGGCCGTCGGCACCCCACACCCGCTGAAGAGCGCTCCGAGCGCCCGGGGGCCGGCTATCGAACTTATGCTGATATGCTTATATATGCATGAATCTGCGAGTGGACGACGACCACGCGGTCGAGAGTGCGGCCGAGCTGCTGGGAGCATTGGCGCACCCGTTGCGGATCTCGATTGTGCGCGAGCTCGGCGCCGGGCCGCGCTGTGTGCACGAGCTGGTCGAAGCACTCGAGGTGTCGCAGCCACTTGTCTCCCAGCATCTGCGTGTCCTGCGCGGGGCGCGGCTCGTCGCCGGAGAACGGCGCGGGCGCGAGATCGCGTACACGCTCGCCGACGAGCATGTCGCGCACATCGTGGGCGACGCCATCCGTCACAGCCAAGAGATCGAGAACCCACCGAAAGGAACCCGACCATGACCCAGACCGAGCATCTCACCCACGACGACCATTCCCATACGCATCACGACGATTGTGGCCATGCGTCGGTCAAGCACGACAATCACGTCGACTACTTCCACGACGGGCATGTGCACGTCGCACACGACGGTCACTGGGACGAGTGTCCGTCGCCCGCGCACGCGGTCCACGACGATCATTCCCACGTCCACGGCGCGGACTGCGGGCACGAAACCGTGGAGCACGGCGATCACGTCGACTATGTCCACGACGGCCACCGCCACGCCGCGCACGACGGTCACTGGGACGAGCACTGATCCGGTTGGCCCGAGCGGCGGGGAGAACCGCCCGGGCCAACCCGTCTCGCGCGACGGACTGCGGGCTGCACGAACTCATCGGCGGTAGCGCCGGTTGAAGCGCTCGACGCGCCCTGCAGCGTCGACGATCTTCATCTGCCCGGTGAAAAACGGAAGACTCGCGGAGGAGATCTCGACCCGGACCAACGGGTAGGAGCTGCCGTCCTCCCATTCGAACCCGCGCGCTTCAGCAGTTGCCATCGACCAGCTGTGCGGTGAGGCCGGCCGCGTCGATATGCGCGCCGACCACCCACACTCGTCCACTCGTCCCCGTCGCCACCGACACAGTCTCGTACGAGAAAGTGGGCGGGACACCGAACCCGACGACAGCCAGACCGTCGTCGATCGGTAGGACCGCTTCGAAACGCAACACGACGCCGAACGCGCCCGACATCAACGACGCGAGCCACGAACACACTCGGGCCCGCTCGAATACCGTTCCCACCTCGCGCACCACCGACACAACCCCCCGAACACGGCGTGTGCCACTCGGAACCGATGACTGCTGCACAATGGCGTCGGGGCACGACGCATCGAACGACACGAGATCGAGCCACCTCGAACATGCGACGTCACGGACAATCGCGCGGGGTTCACCTCCTGGATCGAAAGATCGATATCGAGCCGCGCCGACGGCGTCACACGGTCGAAACCGGTCAACGCGATACCGTCCGCCACCATCACCTGTGCTGCCGCACACTCAGTCGGAGCGATCCCCTCACCGACCGCCAGTCTCGCAGCCGCCGCGCACGCATCGACCACGGTGACAATCCCGTGCAATCGCGTGCTCCCCGACGCACTCTGCAGCACCCCACGCGGATCGGCTGCCGCGGTTCTGGCGCGGCGGCGATCGCTCGTAGAGTGCCGGTTGTCGCGAGCAGGAGGGCAACGGGATGGCCGAGCGAGGTGTCCTTGAGCATGCGCTTAGCGAGTGTTGGGCAGCCGAGGTCTCGGGCGTTGCGTACTACGAAGCTCTCGGCGAACGGTTCCCCGAGCACCGTGATGAAGCCGATGTGCTCGCGTTGGTCGAGAAGACCACGCGAGACCTCATTGAGGCGGTCGCTCGGAGCTGCGACGTGGCGATCGACCACGCCGCCGCAGAGCGGATTGGAATCGAAGTTGCCCAGGTCGGTACCGGGTGGCGTGATGCCCTGCAGAACGCCCTGGCATATACGCCGGACACCCTGAGGATGTACACGAACCTCGCGGAAGTGCTTCCTGAGGACGAGTCCGCCCTGGGTCGTGCCATCGTCGAACACGAGCGTGCGCAGATCGTCTTGTTCGAGAGTGTCGCCGCGGGCAAGGCGTACGACTGGTCGGCGATCGACGCCTATCTACA
>Ga0335085_10003076_pt1 | contig 29713 bp, 27 predicted proteins | sample Lox_Sample_45_FD_206712 | JGI IMG/M metagenome (GOLD analysis project Ga0335085, IMG submission 206712) | Soil microbial communities from Loxahatchee National Wildlife Refuge, Florida, United States - Lox_Sample_4.5 | ecosystem: Environmental > Terrestrial > Soil > Wetlands | place: USA... | reverse complement strand
TCCTCTCCGACGTGCAGAGCACGCTGCGTGCGCAGTCGCTGTCGCTCGCCGGGCGCTTGCAGCTGCGAGACCTCACGAACGCCAACGAGCAGATCGGCGGCTTCCAGAAAGAGATGAATGATGCGGCCACCGCCATGGGTCCCGCGGCCGAGAAGCTCGCGCGGCAAGCGTGGGAGGCGGCCGTGCCGGATGAGCAGAAAGCCTTGCAGCATCTGCTGCGCGCCCAGGCCACCTTCCGGCAGATCGAAGTCGCCTTCGGCAGCATGGGAGCGGGCTCCGGCGCAGTCAACAGTCTCGGCCGCGACCTCGAGAGCCTGGCGGATCTGGAGCTCGATACGCAGAAGAACTCGTACGAGACGCGGCAGACGGGCTCGACCACCCCGGACCGCAATGCCGAGATCGATGCGGCGCTCAGAAAGCTCGACGAGCTCGCCCGCCGCCAGAGCCAGCTGGCCGCGCAGCGCACCGACCCCGAGCAGACCGCCGAGGAGCGCTGGCAGCAGGAGATGTTGCGCCGGAACGCGGAGGAGCTGCGGCGGCAGCTCGAACAGATGACGCGCAACAACCGCTCGGCGGCGGATGGCTCCGCGGACGCTGCGGGCGCGGAGCAAGCCCGCGGGAAGCAGGCAAGCGCCGCCGTGGCGAGCGCGCAAGGCAGCGCGAGCATGCGCGAGGCTCTCAACCGAATGCGCGAGGCGGAGGAGGAGATGCGCCGCGCCGTGGATCAGCACGATGCGAACGGCGCGCGCCGCGCCGCCGACCGGCTGCGTGAGGCGATGGGCCTGCTCGGCGGCATGCAGCAACAGCGATCTCTTGCCCGGCTGGGTGAGCTCGAGACGCGCGCCGGCCAGCTCGCGAATGAGGAGCAATCACAGGCCGAGCGGATGCGTGGCATGGCGGGCGGCGGTCAGTTCTCCCCGCGCTCCCTTGGCGGGGCGCCGCGCCTGGAGCAGAACGGCGATGCCGGGGCCATGGTCGAAGACCGCCAGGAGCTCGCCGACGAGCTCGCGCATCTGGAGGGCGATCTGCGCGCCGCCGAGCGCGAGGCGCGCACGCGCGGTGATGCAGCGGCCTCGCAACTGCGTGATGCGCTCAGCGATCTGGATCAGGCCGATACCGAGACGCGCCTGCAGCGCAGTGCCGATCTGCTGCGCCGTGGCTACAACACCGTCAACGACGCTCTCGAGAGCGAGATTCAAACATCGCTACAGCACTTGAAGGATCAGCTCGGCGCCGCGCGCCACGCCCTCGCCGCTCAGAAGTCCTCGTCCAAGGACGAGCTCCTCGATTCCATGGAGCGCTTGCGCAATCGCCTGGCGGCGCTCGATCCGAATCAGCGCGGCGGCGAGGCTGCTCGTGGAGCGCGGCGCGATGGATCGGGCGCTCTGCTCGTCGGTCCCGTCGATGGTGGCGGTCGCCGTGGTGATACGGCCGCTCCCGTCTACGGCGGCTGGAACACCGGCAACAATCGCGAGCTGCCACGTGCCGTCGGTGCTGACCGTACGCCGGTTCCCGCGGACTCGGAGCAGGACTACCGGCAGGGAATGAACGAGCTCGGACGATTGCGCCGGGCGCTCGGTGAGGACGCCGAGGCCAAGCGCCAGGTGGATGCGCTCATTCGCGCCATGCAACAGCTCGATCCGCGGCGCTTCCCGGGCAACCCGGCCATGGTGGAGGAGCTCTACGGGCGCGTGCTGAGCGATATCGACAAGCTCGAGCTGCAACTGCGCCACGAGCCGGATGAGCCGGGTGCCGGCGACGTGCGCAGCGAGACCCCGTCCGCCGCTCCCGCCGGCTATCAGACGGCAGTCGCCGAGTACTACCGGCGGCTCAGCAAGAATCCGTGAGTCGCCATGTGATTCTGGGGTCTCAGTATTTGAACCTGTAGTGAAACTCCGCGTAGATCTCGCGCGGGTTGTTCCAGTGCATGCCATCGAAGGTCAGGCTGTTGTCGATCAGCAGATGGCGGTCGGTCGCGTTGAGCACCGTGAGGGATGCGGTGAAGTCGGTGCCGAAGTTCTTGCCGAGACTTACGTCGAGCGTGGCATAGCTCGGCAGATGGCTGGGCGGCGCATCGCCATTGGCGAAACCGGAGCCGTAGTACACGTTGACTGAAGCGTATGCCTGCGCCGGAAGCGGCGCGGTGACGCCTACGTTGAGCGTGTTCCTCTGATCGTGGTCGAGCGCGTAGTAGCCGCTGGGAGGTGAGAAATCCGTCAGTCCTCCGGTGATGGTGCCGAAGCCGTCCGCCGTCTGATTGGAATAGGTGAGGTATACCTGTTCGCCCATCCAAAAGCGCGGCGAGCGCACGCTCACCTCCGTGGCGCGTATCAATGCGCCGGTGATCGTGAGTGGCAGGAAGACGTTGGAGTTGCCGATGGGATTGTGGTCGAAGAAATTCTGCGCCTCGGTGCGGAAGTGATCGATGTCGAGTGTCCAGCCGCGCAGCGGAATCGTCACACCGAGCTGATACTCCTTGTCGCGCTCTCCGTGCAGCGGCAAGAAGGCAAGATCGCTGCCCTGCACGTACTCGAGCAGCGGTCCGGAGATAGTCTGGAGAGGGGGAGCCTGGTAGAACTTGCCCCAGAAGGCGCGCCACACCCAGTCGAGCCCGGCAAGCTTGACGGTGAGCCCCACGCGCGGATCGACGGCACTCTCGGTGATCAGGCCCGCGAAATGGGTCGCGCGGACCCCGGCCGATAACGTAAGCCAATGCGCCACCTGGTAGCTGTCCTGCAGATACGCCGCCACGAGATTTCCCGATTGGCTGAGAGACTGGGCGACCGGGGGATTGCTGCCGTCGTTGAACAGCACGTTGAAGTACTGATTGTCGTCTTGGCCGAAGCCAAGGACACCGACGTCGAGATGGTTGCGCGCCGAGCTCAGGCGTAGATTTTCCTGGCCTCCGTAGTAGCTCGATGCGCGCTGGTCGGTCGTGCTGATGGGATAGTCCGATGGGTCGCCGTCGAGGTCGGCACGGTTGTAGTGATAGAAGAGCGAGCTCGTCAGGACGAGATTGCTCGCGAAGGTATGCACCCACGAGAGAATCGTATAGGCGTCAGCCTCGCGCTGGACGTCATTCGCAGGCTCGCCGGGAGTGTTGGGGATCTCGTAATTATCGCGACGTGCCGAGCCGACCAGACGCAGCTGATCGTCGGGACCGACATTCCAGATGAGCGTCGTGAACGCCCCATAGCCGTACACGCCATCGTGGATGATCTGCTCGGAGGGTGTCATCAGCCCGAGATCGCTGCGATTACCGTTGGCGCTCGCGTAGTAGGCGAACTCGTCGCTGTGGCCGCCCACGCTCAGGGCATCGTTCGTCTGCCCGAAGTTGCCTCCGCTTACGACGAGCTCGCCCTGGTTGTTGCGCTCGAAGCCGGTGCGCGGCACGACGTTGAATATCCCGTAGGTGCGATCACCCTCGTCGGCGCCGTAGCTGCCGCGCTCCACCTCGAGGTAGTCGATGTCCTTCGGATCGATCTGCGGCCCAAGGTTGCTCGCGATGTTGGTGTTTGGGATCTCGACGCCGTCGATCTCCCAGGTTGTCTGGTGTCCGCCCCGCACATGCAGCTGGTCGTGAACGACGTAGGCGCCGGGCACGAAATTGGTGATCATCGCGAGGCTATTGGTGCGATCGGCACCGGGAGTGAGCGTGATGTCGCTGCGGTCCACCAGCGTCGTCGGCGTGAACTTCACACTCACAGGCGGTGCCGACGCGCTGATCGTGACCGTCTCGGTCGCCTCTCCGGGGCTCAGCTGCACGTGGGTGGAGGGCGCTGCGCCCGATACCACGGTCAAGTGCAGTGCAACCGTGCCAAAGCCCGTCCGGCTCACTCTGAGCACGTAGTCGCCCACGGGCACCGTGGGGAAGGCAAAATCGCCATCACGATTGCTCTGCGTTGTCTGCGACCACGCCGAGCTCAGCGATTTGAGCTCAATTACCGCGGCAGCGAGCGGGCGATGCTGCGAATCGTGCACGATGCCGCGCACGCCGCCGACGTTCGCCGCCCGCACCGTCGGTGCCAGCAGCACGGCCAGCGCGAGCAAGGCCGCGCGCCCGGCGCAGCCGCTACAAGTTCTCATGGAAATTCTCCCCGAGCTGAAACTGACAAAGGGTGCAAGCACGCCGCCGTGGAGCGCGCGCGCCATGCCGGTACTCGAGTTCGCTCCGGCCGCTGAGAGTTCGCTCAGGCCGCTACAGGTGGTCCGCGGGGATAGGGGAGATGGACGAGACGGATGATGCGCGCCGCAGGGATGAAGCGTGCGGCGACAGAGGAGTCAGTGACACCAAGGCTGTCGAGCAGCCAGCAGTGTGCGATGGGTCCACTCGCGCATGCGGCGAACACGCAGTGCGCGCCGAAGCCCTCGCCGGCACCGTGGTGGTGATGGTGCACGAGCAGCTGCGCCGGGAAACCATCCGGGCAGATCTCGATGGAGAACGGGCGCTCGCCCCCCGGCATGAATCCCGGCGGCACCAGCGCGCGCAGCGCGAACGCCAGCAGCACGGCGCCTGCGAGCCATGCGCGCGAGGCCTTGTTATCCGCACCGAAGCGCACAGCAACCCCGCTAGCCCGCTGAGTGGTGATGGCCGCCGGGGCCGTGCACGTGACCGTGCTCGAGCTCCTCGGCCGTCGCATCGCGAACACCCGTGACGTCGACCTCGAATGATAGATGCTTGCCGGCGAGCGGATGATTCGCATCGAGCGTCACGAGGTCGCCGGCGACGCGTGTGATCGTGACGCTCCGAGGCCCATGACCCTGACCGGCGGGCCCCTGCAGCCGCATGCCGACCTTCACCTCGCGGATGCCCTTGAGAAGACGCCGCGGGACCTGCTGCACCAGCTTGCTGTCGTACTCGCCGTAGGCATCGGCGGGCGCGATGGTCACGTTGAGCTTGTCGCCACTGCTCTTGCCCAGCAGCTCCCTTTCGAGCCCCGGGACCAGGTTGCCGTGGCCATGCAGATAGGTCAGCGGCTCGCCTTCGGTGGAGGTCTCGATCAAAGCGCCGGACTCATCCTTGAGCGTGTAGTGCAGCGTGACGACCGAGTCCTGCTTGATGCTCATGGGGGTTCCCGCGCTCAGGGTGCCAGCCAGTGTGGGCGGCGCCCACCGTAGCGTCAACCCGCCAGGGCCGTGTATGCTCGTTCGCTGACCCCCGATTCGGTTGGCCCGCGCGCCCGGTGTCGCCAGCATGCCTGGTCGCTCGGACGTTTTCGGGCGCCTCCCAGCCGCTTAATCAAGGAGATCGCCGACATGTCCATCGAAGACGCAAAGGCGCGGCGCAAGGCGCTGACTTCCACGCCGACGGACCTCGGTCCCGACGCGACCCGCGATATTTCCGGAGCCCTGAATGCACTGCTCGCGGACGTGTTCGCCATCTACGTGAAGACCAAGAACTTCCACTGGCACATGTGGGGGCCGCACTACCGCGACTACCATCTGCTGCTCGATGAGCAGGCGGATCAGGTGTTCGCGATGACCGATGTCATCGCCGAGCGCGTGCGCAAGATCGGCGGCACGACGCTGCACTCGATCGGCCATATCAGCCGTCTGCAACGCGTGCGCGACAACGACGCGGATCTCGTGACGCCCAAGGACATGCTGGCGGAGCTCGCCGAGGACAACAAGCACCTGGCGGCGAGCATGCGCTCCTGTCACGCCACCTGCGATGAGCACAACGACGTGGCGACGGCAAGCCTGCTCGAGGTCTGGATCGATGAGACCGAGCGGCGCGTGTGGTTTCTGTACGAGACGACCCGCACGGGCGAGCCGGGACACTAACGCGCCTGCAGCTTGCGCACAGCGCTGAAGAGCGGCACGGCCGCGAGCTCGGCGACCACGCAGAAGGCGACGGCGGCGTAAACCGAACGATCGTACAGCAGGCCTATGGCGGCACTGCCCAGGAACCAGGCGATGCCGTAGCCGGCCGTGAACAGGCCGAACGCCGAGGCGCGACGCTCCGGAGCCACCATCGGTGCGACGGCCGCTGGAATGATGGTCTCGTGCACGCCCATGCCGAGGCCCCAGACGGCCGCACCCACCAGCGCCACCCAGAAGCCGCCGAGAAACATGAGCGGTGCAAAGAGCATCGAGAGCACGGTGAGCGCGATGAGCACTGTGAAGCCGAAACGATCGAACAGCCGCCCGAACGCGAGCGACCCGGCGCCGCTCACCGCCATGGCGACGGAGTAGAAGATCGGCACCTGATCCACCGCGAGAACGTGCCGATGCGTGAAGTGATAGGCGATAAGCGGGTAATCGGCGAAGCCTGCGGCCACCAGCCCAGCCCCTGCCAGATAGATCCAGTACACGCGCGGCAGTCCCGCGCCCTGGATGCGCTTTGATTCGGTCTCGAGGTCCTGGGGGCGCGGATAGAGCAACCGCGCGGTCACCACGAGCGCCAGGGTGATGACGGCCGGCACCAGCAGAATGCCGAAGGCGCGCGCATAGGTGCCATGATGCGCGAGCACGAAGGCGACGACGAGCGGGCCGGCGAACGCACCGAGTTGATCGAGACCTTCGTGTAGGCCGAAGGCCCACCCGTAGCCGCCGATGTGCTGACCGGCATGGGAGAGCATCGCATCGCGCGGCGGATTGCGGATTCCCTTGCCGATTCGCTCGAGAATGATGAGCGCGGCGGCCGCCGGCCAGCTGCGCGCGAGCGCCAGCGCGGGCACGGAGGCCATCTGCACCACGTAGCCGAAGATCGTGATGGGCCAGTACAGGCGCGAGGCATCCGCGATCCGACCCGAAAGCAGCCGCAAACCATACCCGGCGAGCTCCCCGAGGCCCGTGATGACGCCGATCGCAGCGGCCGTGACCCCGAGCGAGCCGAGATAAGGACCGAGCGTGCTGCGCGAGCCCTCATAGGCGAAATCGGCAAAGAAGCTCAGGACCCCGATCAGCAGGACGAAGCGCAACGCCGTCCGTACCGGGCCGCGATCACGCATGCCGGCTACTCTGACGAGCATTCCTCGAGGGATGGCGGGTCTGCGGTGTCTGGATTGATGATGCCGAAGCAGGCGCTCGTGTAGGCGTAGAACAGGCGCACCTTCTGCTCGTGCAGCAGATTGAGAAGCTTCTGGGCCTCGTCCTCGGTGACGATGAACTCGACCTCGATGGTCAGTGTGCCCGCCAGCTCGAAGAAGTGCGCCTCGTGCAGCACGTGGTGGCGCCCGAAGCCGGCCATGGCACGAAAGGCGGAGCCGCCGCGGATGCCTAGCTTGTTGGCCTGCTCGAGCAGCCATTCCCAGACCAGGCGGCCCTGATGACGGTGATTCTCGTGCACGTAGAAGCGGAACAACGATCCTTGCATGGCTCGCCCTCGGATCAAGTAAGGCGCGCTCGCGCGTCAGCCTCGAAGCCATTGCACCGTGCCGATCCCCGCCAGGGTCATCAGCACGCAACCGACGAGATGGGTGGCGATGGCGCCGCCGGCGAGCAGCAGCCGCCCCTCACCGAGGAGCGTGACCACCTCGGCCGAGAAGGTCGAGAAGGTCGTAAGTCCACCGCAGAAGCCCGTGATCACGAACAGCCGCCACTCCGGCGCGAGTGCCGCGAACGATGCGAAGAGCGCCACCGCGGCACCGACGACGTAGCCGCCGATGAGGTTTGCGGCGAGGGTGCCGGGCGGTATCGCCGGGAAAAAGCTGTTGAGGCGTGCACCCAGCCACCATCGCAGTAGCGCGCCCAGGCTCGCTCCCAGCGAGATCGCGAGGATGGACTTCCACATTCACCGCCCCTTTTTCTTCTCCCCGCCGCATCATATCCGTCCCGCTCGGCCTTGCGCGAATCTGCGTCGAGCCCTTTTCCTCAGATGGACTCCGTCGTCTTTTTCTCCGCCGTCTCCGGCTCGGCTGCGGCTGCCGAAAGATCCGGGGCGAGCTGCCAGAAGAGGCCCGCCGATGCAGCGGTCATCAAGCCGACGCAGACGAAGGTCGCATGGAACGCCGGCAGCTCGTTCGCCCCGGGCTGCGAGAGTGCCGCGACGAATGCCGTGAGCAGCCCGCCCGCGGCCGCGACGCCCAGACTGAGCGCGAGCATCTGTACCATGGAGAGCAGACTGTTGCCGCTGCTCGCCGCGGCGCCGCCGAGGTCCTTGAGGGTCACCGTATTCATGGCAGTGAACTGCAGCGAATTGACGATGCCGAAGCAGCCGAGCTGCACGAGCGTGCACCACAGCGGCTCGCGCGGAGAAACGAGCACGAAGCTCGCCATCGCGATGCCCACCAGGAAGGTGTTCACGACCAGAGTACGCCGGTAACCGAAACGCGTGATGACGGGTGTCGCGAGCCGCTTGGAGAGGATGGCCCCGACGGAGGTCGGCAGCATCATCATGCCCGCGTGAAAGGGCGAGTAGCCGAGGCTCACCTGCAGCAGCAGCGGAATGAGAAACGGCATGCTGCTGCTGCCGAGACGCGAGAAGAGGTTGCCGAGCAGACCGATGCTGAAGGTGGGGGTACGGAACAGCGTTGGCGAGAAGAGCGGATGAGCCTGCTGACCCGCGCGCAACCAGTACGCCGTGAGCGCGGCCAGCCCGAACACCAGCAGGATCAAAACGGTGGCGTGATGCAGGCTCAGCTCCGAGAGCCCGTCGATGGCGAAGGAGACGCTGACCATGCCGAGCGCGAGCAGTCCGTAGCCGGGCGAGTCGAAGCGCGTGATATCCGGCGCGTGGCTGTCGGGCATGAACGTGAACGTCGTGAAGCAGCCGATGAGACCGATCGGCACGTTGATGAGGAATATCCAGTGCCACGAGGCCACCTGCACCAGCCAGCCGCCGAGCGTCGGGCCGATGAGCGGCCCCAAGAGCCCCGGAATGGCGATGAAGCTCATGGCCGGCAGCAGCCGCTCGTGCGGGAACGCGCGCAGGATCGCGAGCCGTCCGACCGGCAGCAGCATCGCGCCGCCCATGCCTTGCAGCACGCGCGCGCCCGTGAGCTCGAGCAGCGTGCGCGATGCGGCACACAGCAATGAGCCCACCATGAACAGCACGATCGCCGCGAGAAACGCGCGGCGCGTTCCAAAGCGATCCGCGATCCAGCCCGATGCGGGGATCAGCATGGCCATCGTCAGGGAGTACGCGATCACCACCGACTGCATGCGCAGCGGTCGCTCGCCGAGGCTGCGTGCCATCGCCGGCAGCGCCGTATTGACGATGGTCGTATCGAGGGTCTGCATGAAAAAGCCGATGGCGACGAGCCACAGCAGCAGCGCGAGCGACTTCTCGGAGCGCATGGCGCCGGCGGGCAGGCTTCAGCCGCCGGAGCGCTTCGCGTCGTAGCCGAGCTTCATCAGCTCGGCGATCAGACGATCGCGATGATCGCCCTGGATCTCGATGCGACCGTCCTTGACGGCACCGCCCGCGCCACAGAGCTTCTTCAATCTCGTCCCGAGCAGCTCGAGCTCGGGTGCCGCAAGAGGCAGTCCCGAGATCACGGAAACACCCTTGCCCGCGCGACCGGCCACTTCTCGGCCGACGCGCACGCGTGCGGGTCCCGAGACAGCGGCAGTGTCGCGTGCGCGAGGCGTCGGCGGGCGTGAAGCGGAGCCCCGTACGACGGCGCCGCGGAAGGTAGGCCTCGGTTTCATCGGCTCCGTCATCTTACACGGCACGGCGCAACGGCCACGCACGCTTCGACATTGCGCAACCGAGCGGCGATACTGCGGCTTGCCCGTGAACTTCGGACGCTCACACGTGAGGCTGACACCTTTTCACATCGCCGTGCAGGTGCGCGACATCGCCGAGGCGCGCGCATTCTATACGGGCGTCCTCGGCTGCGCCGAAGGCCGCAGCGACACGCACTGGGTCGACTTCAATCTCTTCGGGCATCAGTTCGTGTGCCATCTCAATCCGAGCTTGGGCAGAGAGGGCAGGATCGCTTCCCATTTCAATCCCGTGGATGGCGACAGCGTCCCCGTGCCTCATTGCGGCGTGGTGCTCGAGATGCGGGACTGGACCGCGCTCGCATCGCGACTGCGCCGACACGGCGTGAGCTTCGTGATCGAACCGCACGTGCGATTCGCCGGCGCCCCCGGTGAGCAGGCGACGATGTTCCTGCTCGACCCGAGTGGCAACGCTCTCGAGTTCAAGTCCTTCCGCGATATCGAGCAGCAGCTGTTCGCGATTTGAGCGGGGCTCTCTCAGGCCGCCTTGCGCTCAGCCTCCACCGGTGCGAGCTCCCGCGGCCGGGGCCACGGCCGCAAGTAGAAGCTGGACTGCGTGCGGCAGGAGCGCCTGAAACTGGCGAGCCGGTATCCGCCCCGACGCAGCACCTTGCGATGCGTGAGCCAGACAACGAGCACCGCGCTCGCGAAGAATGCCCGGTACACGAGACGCTGCAGAGCGCGCTGCCAGCGCGGGCGCGCCGCCCGCAAGGCGTGCAGCAGCTCGGCCTCGAGTCCCACGTGGGCGAGCTCGTCGGCGACCATCATGCGGCACAACAGTCGCAGGCTTTCGCAGCGCGTGGCGGACTCGAGCGCGCGATAGTAGACGATGCCGATGAGCTCGGCGGTCGAGAGCACGTGCAGGGCGAGCTCGAACCCCGCCAAGCCACGCAGCAGGCGAAACACTCGATCCGTCCAATCATGCCGCTTGCGCGCGATGCCCTGGGCGTCCATGAACGCACCGAGGAGCCGCGCGTGGCGTTGCTCCTCGCCGATCAGGAGCTCGATGATGCGCGGCAGCTCTGGTGCGGCGTACCGGGTCGCGAAGCATTCGGCCGCGTGCATCAGGCGCTGCCCGTCCGACTGTTCGCCGAGCTGGAAGGTCGCGATGGAGGAGGCGATCGCCGCACGCTCGCCGGCGGTCAGGCGACTCGCAATGTCCGAGCCGATATCGCGGTGGTGTTCCGAGTGGTACTCGAAATGGTTCAGCCAGATCCTGAGGCTTGGCAGCACGGCGTTACCCTCTTGGTGTCCCGATCAGAGGGTGACGGGAGATCCGGTCGGCGCCGTGGCGCAAATCCGGCAAATTCTGGCAGGCACCCGAGCCCGCGTGCCTGCCGTGCGGCAGCCGCTCAGTGGGCGGGGCTGGCGTCCCGCGGCAGGGCGACCCGTCGGTGGGTCACCATACGCTCATAAAGCTTTGAAATCGTTCGACTTCCGGTACTGACAAACAGGGCGGGGCAGAGCCCGTGCAGACAACAGGCAAAGCCCGCGAGCATCATGCGGACGCCGAAGCCGAAGGCGTGGCGCTGATGCTCCAGATAGCCTTCGCCAACCGTGCGGGGATGCTCGAGAAAGAGTCGCTGCAGCAACACGTCGATCTCCAGAACCTCGACCAGATGGTTATGAGTATATAGCAGAAAGTTATTTAAGGGTCAGGCGGCTCCTCACACTCTCACTCGCTCAGCCGATGCTCTCGGCGGTATAGCGGGCCAGGAGGCCCGTACGGACCGCGTAGCGGTGCACACGCACAAAGAGCTGCGCACACAGCAAAAGCTCCAGCACCGCCAGGGCAAGGCCCCACCAGAGCCCCTGCAGCTGGTAAGGCTGGCCCGTGACGATGGCGCGCATATCCTGGAAGACATAAGACGGCGGCAGGAGGTGCGCGACGGCCTGCATCCACGCGGGCAAGGTCGTGAGGGGATAGAACACGCCCGCGAAGGGGGACAGCAGGGCAGGCAGCGGCCAGACCATCCACTCGGATGCCGGTCCGAGCCGCAGCACCATCGCGCTCGCGAGGATCCCCAGGGCGATCCCGAACAGGAACAGCACGAGCAGAAATGGAATGAGCATTACGCCGAGCGCGAAGAAGGACAGTCCGAAGACCGTCGTGGCGAGCACTAGCATCACGACGAGGCCGATGAGGCTGGTGGCGATGCTGGTCGCGACGAGTCCCGTCAAGTACTCGGAGATAGCGAGCGGCGTTGCGAAGAGGTTGAGGAAATTGCGCGACCAGACATCTTCGAGGAATCCGACCGTCACGCCCTGCATGATGCGCGTGAAGAAGTCCCACAGCAGCACGGCACCGAGCAGGCTCGCGACGAAGTTGATGCCTCCGGAGCTCACGCTGTTGAGATAGCGCGTCATGAAGCCCCACACGATGATGTCGATGGCCACCCAGGCGAACATCGGCAACACGCGCACGGGACTGCCGCGCATGAGATAGAACTGCCGCAACACAATGCCCGCGATCGGCTTGAGTCTCATCGCGCAGGCGCCTCGCTGAGCGGCTCACGCGCCAGATTGATGAACAGCTCCTCGAGCGTGCCGGCGCCGTGCTCCCGTGGCAGGCTCTTCGGGTCGCCCGCGAGCAGGATGCGGCCGCGCGAGAGGAACAGCACGCGATCGCACACCTCCTGCACCTCGTACATGTTGTGCGAGGTCCAGAGAATGCCGCAGTCCCCGCGCGTCGCGAGCTCGCGGATGCGCGCGCGCGCAAGCTGCGCCGCCGACGGATCGAGCGAGGCGGTCGGCTCATCGAGCAGCAGCAGTTGCGGCTCGTTGAGCATGGCCTTGGCCAGGGCCACGCGCGTTTGCTCACCCGAGGAAAGGACGCCGCATTTGGTGTTGCGCAGCCCCTCGAGATCGAACTCGTGCAGCAGCGTCTCGACCCGGCGTCCGAGAGCGCGCACGCCGTAGATCAGGCCGAAGATTCGCAGGTTCTGCGCCACGGTGAGATTGCCCGGAAGCGTGGCATACACAGCCGCGAAATTCGTGCGGGCAAGCGCTCGCGAACGCTCCCGCGCGAGATCGACCCCTGCGATGCGAATGCCGCCCGAGCTCGGCGCGAGCACGCCGAGCACCATGTTGATCGTGGTCGTCTTGCCGGCGCCGTTCGGTCCGAGCAGCCCGACGACCTCACGGTTGTGAACGCTGAAGGAGACGTGATCGACGGCGCGCAGCTCACCGTAGCTCTTGCACAGCTCCTCCACCGCGAGCACGACCGGCCGGGCGCGCTCGTTCGCCGCATCATCGTTCATGTATCATTAATCCTACCGCGAATTTGAGGCCTTCCCATGGCTGATGCGTATGACGTGGTGGCCGTAGGCTCTGGGCACAACGGCCTCGTGGCAGCGGCTTATCTGGCTGCGGCGGGGCGCCGCGTCCTCGTGCTCGAGCGCAATGCCTGGTTCGGAGGCGGCGTGATCACGCGCGAGCTGACGGTGCCGGGCTTCCGGCACGATCAGCACTCGATGGCGCATATCTTCATCCAGGCCAATCCGCTTCTGAAGAGCGACGAGCTCGCACTGAAGGCGAAGTACGGCCTGCGCTACGTGATCCCGGAGACGCCGATGATGGCGATCTTCGAGGATGCGCGGACGCTCGCTCTGCACCGCGATCGCGAGCGCACCTGTGCCGAGATCGCGAAGTTCTCCCCACGCGACGCGCAGGCCTATGTGCGGCTCGCGCAGCAGGCCGCGCAATGGTTGCCAATGGTGACCGCCTCGCTCTACTCCGCTCCCGCGCCCGTCGGGGCGACGGCCGCGATGATGGACCAGAGCCGCGAGGGACGCGCCCTCTCGCGCATCATGCAGATGAGCACGCACGATCTGCTCTGCAACTACTTCGAGCACGACCGCGTGCGCATGCTGCTCGCGCGTGTGGCGGGCGAGAATCTGATCTCGCCCGATGAGAAGGCCACCGCATTCGGTGTGTTCGTCTTCGTCGGCTTCCTCGAGGCGTACGGCTTCGGCGTGCCGCTCGGCGGCAGCGGACAGCTGTCCGAGGCGCTCGTCGCGTGCATTCGCGCTCACGGCGGTGAAGTGCTGAGCGGCGTCGACGTCGAGCAGGTTCAGGTGCGGGGCGGCCGGGCGCGCGGCGTGCGCACGCGCGACGGGCGCGAGTTCGCGGCCCGGGATTGTGTCATCGGCGCCATTCATCCGCATCACCTCGGACGCATGGTCGAGGGCATCGATGCGCAGATCGCAGCCGATGCCGCCGCGACGGAGATCTCGCCGAACGCGTGCATCACCGTGCACGCCGCGCTGCGCGAGCCGCTGCGTGCGCGCTCCGGCGAGCCGCGTGCCGTGATGGTGGAGCTGTTGCCGAACTCCTACGAGCAGCTGCGCCGCTCCTTCGACGAGCTGCGCTACGGACATCTCATGCCCTATCCGCTCGTCGGTTTCGGCTCACTCTCGCAGTTCGACGCCTCGCGCGCGCCGGCAGGTGCGGCGACACTCCACGCCTGGGACTATGTTCCCTACCAGCGCGCCGATGGCCGCAGCTGGGAGGACAGCAAGCATGAGTACGCCGAGCGCATGCTCGAGCACATGCGCAAGTTCATCCCGAACCTCACGCGCGAGAACATCATCGCCTATCACTGCGACAGCCCGGTGGACATGGAGCGCACCTCTGCGAGCTTCGTGCACGGAGATCTGCACGGCATCGCGACGTCCACCTATCAGTCGGGCGCGCATCGTCCGACGCCGGAGCTCGGTCAGTTCACCGTGCCGGGCATTGAGCGGCTGTATCTGGTGGGACCGTTCCAGCATCCCGGCGGAGGAGTGTTCGGTGCCGGCCGGGCGACGGCCGTCAAGATCTTCGAAGACCTGAAGCTGGATTTCGACCGGGCAGTACGGCATGCCTCTTAGGCATGGCGCGCTCATCCTCATGTCGATGCTGAGCAGCGTGGCCGCCGGGCAGCCACGGGGCGCGGCGCAGGATCCGGGCTTCGAGCGGCTCGAGCACGCGTATGTCGTTTATTTCTTGAGCCGCTTTCCAGTCGTCGCGACTTATCTGGGCGGTTCGGTGTTCGATGCCGCGCTCGCAGAGATCGATGGGCAGCTGCGCGATTACTCACCGGCCTCGCTCGAGAGCGAGGATGCTCGCTGGATGGAGCTGCGCGCCGAGTTCGCCCGGCTCGATCCGGCCCAACTCAGTGCGCGGCATCGCATCGATCGGGCCGTCGCCCTTGCTCAGATCGATTTCCTGCTGCATCAGCACCGCAACTTGCATCATCAGGAGCGCGCGCTCGACAGCTACGTCGACGAGCCCTTTCGCGGCATCGATTGGCACATGCAGGGCATGGCGCCGACCGGACCGACCACCCGGGGCACCGAGGAGGAGTGGCGGCAGCTCATCGCGCGCACACGTGCCATACCGGCGTATCTCGGTATCGCCGAGCAGCAGATCCTGATCGGCGTGCAAGCGGGGCGGGCACCCGATTGGCGCGTGCTGCGGGAGTTCGGTCTGGAGAGCAGCGCCGCAGATGCTCAGTACTTCGCGACGAGCTTGCCGGCGATCGCTGCCGCGAGCATCGCCTCGCCGCAGCGGGAGCAACTGGTCGCGGAGCTGCGCCGCCCCTGCCAGGCGGCCGCGGCCGCCTACCGCCAATTGCACACCTTCATCGTGGCGACATTTTTCGATGACCCCGCGGCCGCCGACCCGCAGTCGCTCAAGCCGCCCTACCGCGCCGACCGCTACGCGCTCGGTGAAGCCGAGTACGACTGGGCGCTGCGCAACAACCTGCAGCTCTCGACCACGGCCGCCCAGCTCTACGCACAGTCCTGGACGCGCGTGGAAGCCACGCGCGCGGCGCTCGAGAAGCTCGCGGGAGAGATCGCCGCCCGGCATCGCTGGGCGATTTCCGGCAAGGACGGTGCGATGGTGCGGGCCGTGTTCGATCGTCTGAGTCAGAACGCACCCCAGAGCGATGGCGAGATGCTCGGGTCCTACCGCGCTACCGCCGCACGCCTGGTGAGCTACGCCCGTCAGAGCGGTCTCTTCGAAGTGCCGGCCGATTACCGGCTCGAGGTGACCGAGACACCGCCGCCGCTGCGCTCCGCTCTCGATGGCGCGGCCTACTATCCGGCGCCTCCCTTCAAGAACACCGGCATGGGCCGCTTCTACGTCACGCCGACCGGCGATGATCGTGCGGCACTGAAGGAGCTCCACAACTTCTCGGCAATGGCGGACCTCGCCGCACACGAGGGCTTCCCGGGACACGACTGGCACTACCAGGTGATGACTCGCTATCGCAACCAGATCTCCCCGATCCGTTTCCTCACGCCCGGCGCGGTGGAGGACTCCTCGTCGATGTGGGAAGACTCGATGGCAGCGGAGGGCTGGGCTCTCTATTCCGAAGCCCTGCTCGCCGAGCCGCAGCCGGGTGCTGCCCACGGCTTCTACACGCCCGAGGAGCATCTCTATCAGCTGCGCGGGCAGCTCTATCGAGATCTGCGTGTGCGCATCGACACCGGGCTGCATATTGAACGGCTGTCGTTCGAGCAGGCGGTGACGCTCTTCTCCGAGGTCGTGGATTTCCTGCCGGGCTCATGCACCGATCCGCGCGCGCTGCAGCTCGATGCCAAGCGCGTCAGCTGTAATGCTGCACGCAACGCGATCACCCGCTATGCGCGCTGGCCGACTCAAGCGGTCACGTACCGGCTCGGCAAGGACGAGATCCTCGCGCTGCGAGGGCGCGCCCAGCAGATGCTCGGCGAGCGATTCTCGCTGCAGCGCTTTCACATGGAGTTCCTGAAGCAGGGCACCATCCCCGCGGGTTACTTCGCCGACGAGCTGCTGCGCGTCTTGCGCTCTGCGCCTTAGCGCTCAACCCCGCGGGGCAGCACTGCCTCGAGCCAGCGCGCGATGTCGGCGATTTCCTCCGCGCACACCTGGTGCTGCATGGCGTACTCCTTCCATTGCACGGCGTAGCCGCGTGCGCGCAGCAGGTCGCGCGAGCGCTCGGCGAGCTCGACCGGCACGATCGGATCGTAGCGGCCGTGGCACATGAGGATGGGCGTCCGCTGGTTCGCGGTGCTGGCTTCCCCGAGATGCTCGCGCATCGGCAGATAGGTCGAGAGGGCGAGGATGCCCGCGAGCCGCTCGCCGTGGCGAACCGCGCTGTGCAGGGCAATGGCTCCGCCCTGCGAGAATCCCGCGATCACGATGCGCTCGGATGCAATGCCGGAGCCGCGCTCCGCGGCGATGAGCTCGTTCACCAGCTCGCCCGATGCCCGAATGCTCGCGACATCCTCTCGGGTTCCCGGGCCGAGGCCGAGAATGTCGTACCAGGCGCGCATGCGCATGCCGTTGTTGATCGTCACGGCGCGCACTGGCGCGTGGGGAAAAACGAACCGCGGCGCGCAGCTCGAGGAGAGCCGCAGCTCCGGCACGAGGGGCACGAAATCGTGACCGTCGGCGCCGAGTCCATGCAGCCAGATCACGGCCGCATCGGGCGGCGTGTCGGGAGTGAGGACGACGGCGCTTTCGAGCTCTTTGCGCAGATAACTCATTGCTTGCGGTTCGTACAATACACCTCATGCCCCCGCAGTGCTTGCCATGGCTCGATGAGGCAAGTCGGGCCGATCACTGCCTCGGATCACTGTCTCTTCTTCGGGGAATACCGGTCGCGCACGGGCTGGTGTGGCGGCGCGGTGAACGATGATCCTGGACTTCAAGCGCCGACCTGAGGAGATCGCGCGCTCCGGCCGTGCGCACGTGCTGCGCTACTTCAAAGAGCGCGCGCTCGTCGAGGTGGCACAGGCCTTGCGGCCCAGTTCGGTACGCCCGCCGTGAGAGCTGCCATCAGCTTCGTTCCGCTTCCCACCTCGAGAGGTCCCGAACAGCCCGGCTATTGCGACCGATTGCCGCGTGCGCTGCGGCTCGCCTTCGGCAGCGCGGCTGACATTTCAGATGCTGCTGCGTCGGCGCGCGAGCCCGAGCGTCGATCAGCGCGGCCGGCAGCGCCGCGCACTCGCGACCTTGTCGACCGAGGTCGATCACGCGCGGTTGCGCTGTGCGGCGGAGATCCGCATCAGAGAGCTCGCCCCGCGCGAGGCCGTGATCGCCGTGTGCAGCGCGCGCCGCGTGCCGTGCTCGGCCGCCGGCGCATGCTCCTGCTAGGATAGAAGCGCTCGAACGGTCTGTGCACGGAGTGAGCGGCGTGTCCAAGGCTCCGATCGACTACGCGGGTGCCGGGGTCGATTATCAGCGAATCGACGCGCTCAAGCTGCGCGCCCAGCAGGCGGCGCGCGCGACCGCGCGCCATCTCGCCCCGCACGGCGCGCGCGAGCTCGAGCGCTCCCGCGGAGAATCGGCCTACGTGGTGGAAGTGGGCGGCGTGCTCGTCGCGTCGGTCACGGAGTGCCTTGGCACGAAGGCGCTGGTCGCGGACGCCGTGCGGCCCCTTTCCGGCCGCAGCCATTACGATTCGATCGCGCAGGACACGATCGCGATGGCAGTCAACGATCTGCTCACGGTGGGCGCAACCCCGCTCACCATCCATGCCTACTGGGCTGCCGGCAGCAGCGAGTGGTTCAGCGATACCGCGCGCATGGAGGATCTGGTGCGTGGCTGGCAGGGCGCGTGCGATGTGTGCAAGGTCTCCTGGGGCGGCGGTGAGACCCCCGCGCTCGCCGGTGTGTTGAATCCGGCGCACGTCGATCTCGCAGCCTCGTGCGTGGGCATCGTGCAGCCGCAGGATCGACTGATGCTCGGAGAGCGGCTGGTGGCGGGTGATGCCATCGTGCTGCTCGCCTCGAGCGGCATTCACGCCAACGGCGTGAGCCTGGCGCGCGCACTCGCCGAGGGGCTGCCGCAGGGCTATGCCACGCGCATCGGGGACGGACGATCATTTGGTGAGGCGCTCCTGGATCCGACGACGCTGTACGCTCCGGTCCTCGAGCGAGTGTGGTCGCTAGGCATCCGGCCGCATTACGCGGTCAACATCACAGGCCACGGCTGGCGCAAGCTCATGCGTCACGTCGGCAGCTTCACGTACCGACTGACGTCGCTTCCGCCCGCGCTGCCGGTGCTTACATTCCTCGCGCGCGAAGCGGGTCTTGGGACGCGCGAGGCGTACGGCAGTCTCAACATGGGCGCGGGGTTTGCATTGTTCGTCCCACCCGCGGAGGCGCAGGAGACCGTGCGTGCCGCTCGTAGCGTCGGGGTGCAGGCGTGGATCTCCGGTGCCGTCGAGGAGGGTCCCCGCCGCGTCCTCATCGAGCCGCTCGCCCTCACTTACGAGAGCCGCGAGCTCGAGCTGCGTGGCTGACCTCGCGCAGCGCACGTATCGATTGCTGCGGCCGCTGCTCTTCCGGCTCGACCCGGAGAGCGCCCACGCCTGTACGCTCGCGCTGCTCAATGCCGCCTATCGCTTGCAGCTGCTGCAGACACCCCCCGCCCGGGCCGGCACGCCGCTGCGAATCCTAGGGCTCGAGTTTCCGAATCGCATTGGCATCGCCGCCGGATTCGACAAGAACGGGACCTGCATCGATGCGCTGGGGGCCCTCGGTTTCGGCTTCATCGAGGTCGGCACCGTGACGCCGCTCGCACAACCGGGCAATGCCCGGCCGCGCATCTTCAGAATCGTCGCGGCGCAGGCGATCATCAACTCCATGGGTTTCCCGAATGGCGGAGTGATCAACCTGTGCGCGCGGCTGCGTGCGCGGCGCTTTCACGGTGTTTGCGGGGTCAACATCGGCAAGAACGCCGTCACACCTCTCGAGCGGGCCGAGGAGGACTACCGCGCGTGCCTGCGCGCCGTGTATCCCCTGGCCGACTACGTGACCGTCAACATCTCCTCGCCGAATACCGCCGGACTGCGCCAGCTGCAGCAGGGTGAGCGCCTGGGCTCCCTGCTCGAGTCGCTGCGCGCCACCCGCACCGAGCTCGCAGCCGAGCAGGGCCGCCACGTGCCTCTGCTCGTGAAGCTCTCCCCCGATCTGACGGATGCGCAGCTCGCGGAAACCGCTGCGGTGATTGCCGCGCAGGGAATCGACGGGGTGATCGCAACCAACACCACGCTCGCGCGACCCGCCGTCGCCGGCCTTCCGGCCGCCGACCGGCCCGGAGGCTTGAGCGGTCCGCCGCTCCACGAGCTCGCCACGGCGACGGTGCGCAAGCTGCGCGCGCTGCTCGGCGCTCGCATGCCCATCATCGGCGTCGGAGGCATCGACTCGCCGCGCGCCGCCCGCGACATGTTCGCTGCCGGCGCCGATCTCGTGCAGCTGTATTCAGGCCTCATCTATCACGGACCCGGTCTCGTGAGCGAGCTCTGTCTGGCTCAAAGCACGGTCGGATGAAAATCGCAGTATTGTTCGGCGGCAGCAGCGAGGAGCGCGACGTGTCGATCGCGAGCGCGGCGCAAATCATCCCGGCGCTGCGCGGCCTCGGTCACGAGGTGCTCGCGGTCGACACGGCCGTGGGTCAGCTGACCGCGGATGCGGAGCGAGCGCTTCTCACCTCCGGTGTGGGACTGAAGCCACCCTCCGCCTCCTCGCTCGCGAAGATGCAGGATTCGGCACTCGCGCTGACGACGAGCGCTCCGGATATGCGCGCCGTGGAGGTGGTGTTTCTCGCCCTGCACGGCGGTGCGGGCGAGGATGGGCGCATTCAAGCAGTGCTCGACCTCGCGGGGTTGGCCTATACCGGCAGCAACCACATCGCGAGCGCCACCGCGATGGACAAGGATCTATCGAAGCGGCTGTTCCGCGATGCGGGTGTGCCTACGGCGGACTGGTTGATGGCTCCCGTGAGCCTCGAGGAGGTGCAGGCGGCGCTTGCCTGGCCGGTCGTCGTCAAGCCCAACAAGCAAGGATCCACCGTGGGGCTGTCGATCGTGCGTGGCCCCTCGGATCTCGAGGCTGCGATACGCCTGGCCCAGCGCTTCGATGATGAAGTCATGATCGAGCGCTTCGTGCCCGGGCGCGAGCTCACGGTCGGCATTCTCGACGGCGAGGCGCTGCCGGTCGGCGAGATCGTCACGAGCGGCGAGGTGTTCGACTATGCGGCGAAGTATCAGCGGGGCGGCGCAAGGGAGATCTTCCCGGCGGCGCTCGAGCCCGCTGCGAGCGCTCGGATCCAGGAGCTCGCGCTGCGTGCGCACCGCGCGCTGAAGCTCGGTGTCTACAGCCGCATCGACTTTCGCATGGACGCCGCGGGTGGCCTCTGGTGCCTGGAGGCCAACTCTCTGCCCGGCATGACGGCGACTAGCCTGCTGCCGCAGGCCGCGCGTGTGGTGGGCATCGAATTCCCCGCGCTTTGTGAGCGGATCTGCCGCGCGGCGCTCCGCAACCGCAGGCGTTGAAGACCCGTCGCGATAGATTCCTCCAGCACGTGGCCCGCAGCGCCACGATTTGCCACAAAAGATCCGCGGCCGCGCACTTTGACGTCACGGCTCCTCCTCTGCGCTCGCTTGAACTGTAGGTAAGGCGAGAGCGCGGTGCTTTCGCCGGCACCGACTAGCGGAGGTAGAAAGTCATGGGCACTTGGACGAGGAAGTTACGGGGCCCGGCAGTGGGTGTGGGCATTGCGGTGGCGGTCGCTGCGTCGCTGCCGGTTCATGCCGATACGACCCCCACGCCGGATCGCAGGGCATCGAAGCAGGAGAACATCGGCGTCCTCACGGGATTGGCGGTGGGCGCTGCCGCTGGCGGTCCCATCGGCGCGGTCGTGGGTGCCGCCGCGGGCGGGCTGCTGGGCGATCGCTATCACAAACAGCAGGTGGCCCGTCAGACTTTGGCCGCCGATCTGTCCCAGAGCGAGGCGCAGCGCAAGCAGCTCGCTCAGCACGTGACCGAGCTCGACAGCTCGCTGCACGATTCGCAGGCCGCCAAGCAGCGGCTGAGCGATGCACTGCAAAGTGCACGTGAGCTCGCGACCGATGTGTGCTTCCGCACGGGCGATGCGACGCTCGATGAGCAGACCGTGGCGCGTCTGCAGAGGATCGCGAAGCTCGCGAGTGCCATGGCGGACGTGCAGGTGAAAGTCGACGGCTATGCCGATCCGCGCGGCTCCGATGACTACAACATGGAGCTCTCCCTCAAGCGCGCGCAGGCCGTGGCCGACGTGCTGACGGGTGCCGGCCTCGGCCCCGAGCGCGTGAGCGTGGATGGGCACGGCGCACACGAGTCCACGAGCGCGGAGGGCGATCTGGATGGCTATGCGCTCGAGCGTCGCGTGAGCATTCAGCTTGCGAGCACAGCGGCCGAGACGGTCGCCCGCAACCCGTAGACGCCGGACTGCGCTCTGGGCTGAATACTGCGAGCCACTCCCAAAGTGTGACGTGCGTCTCAGTGGCAGCGCTCAGCGCCGCGACGCATCGAGGATGACGAACTCTTCAGGAGAAGTGGCTCGCAGTTTCGGGTGGCTGCACTTTCGAGCGCGTGAGCTCCGGTGTGAAATCCCCTGGGTCGAGCCGACTGAGCTATTTTCTGGGGAGTGCATGTCATGGAGACCGTCACTATCACTGCGGCACACGCGACGGGGTATTCGCCGCTGGCATTCGTTGCCGTTGGCATCGTGGTCGTCGGGCTGGTGGCCTGGCAGATCGTGCGCACGCGGGCGAGCCGCCGCGAGGGCTGAGCCCTTCTCGAGCTGACGCCCCCTACCCGGCGCGCAGCACGGAAGCGAGCGTCTCGTACATCTGCTGAATCTGTGCCCGCTCGACGATGAGCGGTGGTGACAGCGCGATGACGTCGCCACTCTGTCTGATGAGCAGCCCGCGCTCGAAGCACTTCACGAAGACATCGAAGGCGCGCGCGCCGGGCTTGCCCGGTATGCTCTCGAATTCCACGCCCACCAGCAGCCCGTAGGCGCGCACGTCCACGACATGCGGCAGACCGCGCAAGGCGTGCGCGGCTTCCTGCCATTCCTGGGTCAGCGACTTGGCGCGGGTCAGCAGATTCTCGCGGGTGTAGATATCGAGGGTCGCGAGCGCGGCGGCACAGGCGACCGGGTGCGAGGAATACGTGTAGCCGTGGAAAAGCTCGATCCCGTCGGGTCCCTGCATGAAGGCGTCATACACCGCCTTCTTGGTCAGGACGGCTCCCATCGGCACACAACCGTTGGTGAGTCCCTTCGCGCAGGTGATCAGGTCCGGAGTCACGCCGAACTCGACCGAGGCGAACGGCGCACCGGTGCGGCCGAAGCCGGTGATGACCTCGTCGAAGATCAGCAGGATGCCGTGACGATCGCAGATCTCGCGCAGCCGCTTGAGATAGCCCTGCGGCGGCAGCAGCACGCCGGCCGAGCCGGCGATGGGCTCCACGATCACCGCCGCGATGTTCGAGGCGTCGTGCAGCGCAACGATGCGCTCGAGCTCGTCCGCTAGGTGCGCGCCGTGCTGCGGCAGACCGCGTGAGAACGCGTTCTTGCTCAGGTCATGCGTGTGCGGCAGGTGATCCGTGCCGGGCAGCAGCGCGGCCGACCACATCTTGCGATTCGAGACGATGCCGCCGACGGAGATGCCGCCGAAGCCGACGCCGTGATAACCGCGCTCGCGTCCGATCAGCCGGGTGCGCGTTCCTTCACCGCGCACGCGGTGATAACCGATCGCGATCTTGAGTGCGGTGTCGACCGCCTCGGAGCCCGAGTTCACGAAGAACGCGTGATCGATCCCGGCTGGAGCAATCGAGGTGAGACGCTCGGCGAGCTCGAAAGCCGCCGGGTGACCCATCTGAAACGGCGGCGCGTAGTCCAGGGTCTCGAGCTGCTGGGAGACGGCCGCGACGATCTCCCGGCGCCCGTGGCCGGCGTTCACGCACCACAGTCCCGCCGCGCCGTCGAGGATCTGCCGCCCATCGGGCGTCCAGTAGTGCATGCCAGAAGCTCGGCCGAGCAGACGCGGCTTCGCCTTGAACTGGCGATTGGCCGTGAAGGGCATCCAGAAGGCTTCGAGAGTACGGGTTTCAGCCATGCGCGTGGGCTCCGGGGAATACCTGGAATGATACGAAATGACCCTGCTCTTGGCCACCCGCGCTTGAGCTGGTCGAGCCGCTCGGCGCAATCTAGCCGCATGATCGGCAAGCTAACGAGCGTGCGGCGATGAGCGGCCTCTACGGTGGGCCGCTGGCGTTCGTGGACCTGGAGACGACGGGCTGCGAGCCGCGCACGGCGCGCATTATCGAGATCGGCCTGGTCGCGGCCGAGGCTGGCGCGCTGCAGTACGAGTGGAGCACGCTCGTCAACCCGGGAAGATCGATTCCGCCCTCCGTGCAGCACTTCACCGGCATCACCGACGAGATGGTGCGCGATGCACCGTTCTTTGAAGATGTCGCGGCGGAGCTCGCAGAGCGGCTGCGTGAGCGGCTGTTCATCGCGCACAATGCGCGCTTCGATTACGGCTTTCTGCGCCAGGAATTCCGCCGTCTGGGGCGCATGTTCACGAGTCGGGTCGCCTGCACGGTGAAGCTCTCGCGACGGCTGCAGCCCGCGGAGCGGGAGCACAATCTCGATGCGCTCATCGCGCGCCACGGCCTGAGCTGCGCGCATCGCCACCGGGCGCTGCCGGACGCCCAGGCCATCTGGCAGTTCTGGTCGGTATTGCCGCAGCAGCGATCTGCCGCGGAGATCGAGGACGTGCTGCGGGAGCTGCTGGCCGAGCGAGTGGTTCCCGCGCACCTCGAGCCGCAGCTCGCCGATGACCTGCCGGAAGGCCCGGGCGTATATCGCTTCCTGGGCGAGAACGATGCGCTTCTGTATGTCGGCAAAGCCAAGGACATTCGTGCGCGGGTGTTTTCGCATTGGAGTGCGGCAACACGCGACGAGCGCGCGCAGCAGCTCACACAGCTCACCCGGCGCGTCGACTGGATCGAGACCACCGGCGAGCTCGGGGCACTGCTGCTCGAGGCGCTCCTGATCCGGGAGCAGCAACCGCTCTACAACCGCCGTCTGCGTCAGCTTGCGCAGGTCTTCACCTGGGTGGTCGCCGATGACGGCGCGACCCCGGAGCTCGCGCTGCTCGGAGAGCTGCCGCTGTCCTTCGAGCACAGCGACGCCTTTGGCCTGTATCGCTCTGAAGAGGCTGCGCGCAAGGCGCTCACCGGCCTCGCCCGCGAGCACCGCTTGTGTTTGAAGGTGTTGGGTCTCGAGTCGGCACGCGGCTCCTGCTTCGCCTACCAGCTCGGACGTTGCGCCGGTGCGTGTGTCGGTCGCGAGCCGCTCGCGCGGCACGCTCTACGGGTGAAGCTCGCGCTGCTGCCGCATCGCTTAAAGCCCTGGCCCTACCCGGGTGCGGTCGGTATTCGCGAGAGCACGGAGGAGGCGGATCCCCGCGCCGCCGCGCAGATCCACGTCATCGATCAGTGGCGCCACCTCGCCACGCTGCGGGAGGGGGATGCCTACGAGCCTAGCTGCCCCGCGTCCTCGGTGTTCGACCTCGACGTGTATCGCATCCTCAGCCGCTATCTGCGACACGTTCCTGCCTCGCAGCTCATCCATTTTTCCGCCGAGTCGCACTCGGTGTGAGCACTCCCGCATTTGAGCTGAGCACGAGCTGCCCGCGCGGGCTCGCCGACTTGAATGCCCGCGAGCTCAGCGCGCTCGGCGCGCTCGAGGTGCGCGAGCGCTCCACGGGCGTGACCTGCCGCGGTACGCTCGAGGTCGCCTATCGCGCGTGCCTCTGGTCGCGCGTCGCAAACCGCATCCTGCTCACGCTCGCGCGCTTCCAGGCGACCGACGCCGCGGAGTTTTACCAGCGTGCGCGCGCGCTCGATTGGTCGCAGCACATCGCACCGGGCGCCACGCTCGCCTGCGATTTCAGCGGCCGGCATCCCACGATCACGCACACGCACTTTGGCGCACTGAAGTTGAAGGATGCGATCTGCGATCAGCTCAGAGCGCAGGCGGGTGTAAGGCCCGACATCGCGCGCGAGCGGCCGAGCGTGCGTGTGCACGCGCACGCAAACGGCACTCATATGACGCTCGCGCTCGACTTGAGCGGGGAGAGCCTGCACCGTCGTGGCTACCGGGGTGCTGCCGGGCCCGCACCGCTCAAGGAGAACGTGGCCGCAGGCATGCTGCTGCGCGCCGGCTGGCCCGAGCTCGCCCGTCGGGGCGCGCCCTTCCTCGACCCGCTCTGTGGCTCGGGCACGCTCGTGATCGAAGCGGCGTTGATCGCCGCCGACATGGCGCCCGGCAGGCAGCGGGATTATTTCGGCCTTCTCGGCTGGCGGGGCCATGACGCCGCGCTCTGGAACGCGCTCTGTGCGCAAGCCGATGCGCGCGCTCGTGCCGTCGCACCCCGGGAGCCCCTGCGTGGCCAGGACAGTGATGTGCGTGCCATCCGCAGCGCGCGCGAGAACGCCGAGCGCGCAGGCGTCGCCGCTCGCGTGCAGCTCGAGGTGAAGGCGCTCGCGCTGGCCGTACCCAATGGGGAGGGAGCGCCAGGGCTCTTGTGCACCAATCCGCCTTATGGAGTCAGGCTCTCGGGCCCTGAGTCCGCGCCGGCCCTGCATCGCGAGCTCGGTCGAGTTCTGCGCGAGCACTTCGAGGGTTGGGACGCCGCGATACTGATCGGAGCGCCCGAGCTGGGCATGGAGCTCGGCATCCGCGCGCACCGCACGCATGTGCTGTGGAACGGCGCGCTCGAGTGTCGATTGCTGCGGCTGAAAGTGACGCCGGAGAGCCTGCGCGAGCCCGGGCACCTCGCGCGCACGAACCTCGCCGAGACGGCCGGTGCGCGCATGTTCGCGAACCGGCTCGCAAAGAATCTCAAGCGCCTGCAAGGCTGGGCCGAGCGCGCCGGCATCACCTGCTATCGGCTCTACGATGCCGACATGCCGGAGTACGCGTTCGCGATCGATCGCTACCAGAGCATCGACCCGCCTGGCACCTGGCTGTACGTGCAGGAATACGCGGCTCCTGCCGAGATCGACCGCGATGCCGTACGCCGCCGGCGGGGCGAGGTGCTCGCGAGCTTGCCGGGTGCCCTGGATGTACCCGCCGAGCGCGTGCGCCTGCGCACGCGACGCCGCATGCGACGCGGCGAGCAGTACGTCAAGGCCGCTTCAGGGGCGCGCGCTCACGAGCAGAGCGACCCTGCGGGAAGGGCGGGCTCGGTGGTGGTGGCGGAGGGTGGCCTGCGCTTCGAGGTGAACTTCGATGACTATCTCGATACGGGTCTGTTCCTCGATCATCGTGTGACACGCGCGCGGCTGCGCGCGCTGGCGAAGGGGCGGCGCTTCCTCAATCTCTACGCCTACACGGGCAGCGCGACCGTGTACGCCGCGGCAGGCGGGGCGCTCGCGAGCACCTCGGTGGATCTGTCGCGCACCTATCTGCAGTGGGCCCAACGCAATCTCGCGCTGAACGGCTGTGCGGGGGCTGCGCATCGCCTGGTGCAGGCGGACTGCCGCGAGTGGCTCGCCGAGGCGGCGCGCGCCGGCGAGCGCTTCGACCTCGTGTTTCTCGATCCGCCGACCTTCTCCAACTCCAAGCGCATGCGCGGCGTGCTCGATATCCAGCGCGATCACCCCGAGCTCATCGATGCGACCGCGCGGGTGTGCGCGCCCGGCGGGGTCATCGTGTTCGCAACCAATGCGCAGCGTTTTCGGCTCGATGCGACTCTCAGCGAGCGCTATGACATCCAGGATATCTCGGCCGCGACGCTGCCCCGGGACTTCGAGCGCAATCCGCGCATTCATCGCTGCTTCGAGCTGCGCGCGCGCTAGAGCAGATCGCGCAGCCGGTAGTAGAGCATCGCGAGCACGAGCGCCGGGCGACGCAGCAGCGGGCCGCCCGGGAAGTCACGGTGCGTGATGCGGGCGAAGACATCGAAGCGCTCCGCCTGACCGCGCAGCGCTTCCGCGAGCAGCTTGCCGGCAATGCCCGCGAGCGCGATCCCATGCCCGGAGAAGCCCTGCAGGAAGAATACGTTCGCTGACAGACGCCCGAAGTGGGGCGCGCGGCTGAAGGTGATGTCGAGATAGCCGCCCCACGCGTACTCGAGCCGCGCGGCCTCGAGCTGCGGAAATACGCGCAGCATGCGCCGGCGCGTGGTGGCGGCGATGCGCGCCGGATCGAATCCGGAGTAGGTCACGCGCCCCCCGAAGAGCATGCGATGATCGGCGGAGAGGCGGAAGTAATCGAGCACCCAGTTCATGTCCGCGACGGCAGCGTCGTTGGCGATCAGCTGACGCGCGCGCTGCGCGCCGAGCGGCTCGGTCGCGACGAGGCAGGTTCCAACGGTCATGATCTTCGCTATGAGCGGCGGAGCGGTCGCGCCGAGCCACGCGTTACCGCACAGCGCGAGGTAGCGACAGCGCACGGTGCCAGCAGGCGTACGCACCTCGATGCTCGCGCCCTCCGTGAATTCAACCGCGCGCGTGTCCTCGAAGATCTGCGCGCCGTGGCTCTCGGCAGCGGCCGCAAGGCCGAGGGTATAGTTGAGAGGATGCAGATGGCCGCTGTTTGAATCGTAAAGAGCGGACCGGTAACGCCGTGTCGCGAGCAGCGCGTGCAGCTCCTCCGCGGCCACATAACGCACGTGCGCATAGTCATACTGCTCGGGCAGAACGCGCGCGAGCTCGCGCAGCTCGTCGTCCTGGCGCGGCTTGATGGCGACCTGCATGTGACCGCTCACCCAGTCACAGGCGATGCGATAGCGCTCGATGAGCGCGTGGATCAATGTCAGACCCTCGACCGACACGTCCCACACCCGCCGGGCGGCCTGGCGGCCGAGCAGATGCTCGATATCAACCTGGCTCGCCGCGGTGCCCGCGAGCGCCTGACCGCCGCTGCGGCCGGAGGCACCCCAGCCGACGTGATGCTCCTCGAGCAGCACCACCCGGTAGCCGTTCTCGGCCAGGTGCAGCGCCGTCGAGCAGCCTGCGATGCCGCCGCCGACCACGCACACATCGCACTGCACGCTGCCGCTCAATCGCGGGCGGCGCGGGGCCGCGTGTGCGCTCGCCTCGTAATAGGAGCCGTTGAGCTGGCGTCTCGTCATTGTTTCATTGTGGCGGCCGGGTCGGCGCGCGGCAAACAGGCAGCGAGCGGGCAGGGCAGCCGGCATGCCCGCAGCTGTGGTCTAATAGTGCGCATCCACAGCGCGCGTTACGGCGTTCTTATTTGGACCACAGCCGCCGCAGGCATCCCATTTTATGACTTCCCGCCTCCCTGTCATCGGTTTACCGGCCGATCGTCGCATGATCGGCGCTCATGCCTTCCATGCCGTGGGCGAGAAGTACATCCTGGCGATCGTGGAGGCCGCCGGTGCGATCCCCTTTCTCATCCCGTCCCTCGGTGTGGCACTCGACCTGGATGAGGTGCTCGCGCACGTGGACGGCATCCTTTTCACCGGCAGTCCCTCGAATGTGGAGCCGCATCACTATCAGGGAACTCCGAGCGCGCCCGGCACGCAGCACGATCCGCATCGCGACGCGACGACCCTGGCGCTCATTCCGCGCGCCATCACCCGAGGCGTGCCGGTGCTCGGCATCTGCCGCGGCTTTCAGGAGATGAACGTGGCTTTCGGCGGCACCCTGCTGCAGAAGGTCCACGAGGAGCCCGGCTATTTGGATCATCGCGATGACGAGTCGCGTCCGCTCGAGGTGCAATATGGCCCGGCGCACGAGGTAAGGCTCGAGCCCGGAGGATTGCTGCGCCAGATCGCGGGCACGGAGCGCATTCGTGTCAACTCGCTGCACTCCCAGGGCGTGCAGCGGCTCGGCGGCGAGCTGCGGGTGGAAGCGCGTGCGCCCGATGGCCTCATCGAGGCCTTTCGCGTGGGCAATGCTGCACGCTTCGCACTTGCGGTGCAGTGGCACCCCGAGTGGCAGGTGATGAGCAACTCATTCTCGCGTGCGCTGTTCGCTGCCTTCGGCGCCGCCAGCCGCGAGCGCGCGGCGCATCAGGTGACCCATGCCCAGTGATGTTCAGCAGTTCCTGCGCGACCACAGCATCTCCGAGGTTGAGGCGATCATTCCCGACATGGCGGGCATCGCCCGCGGCAAGATCATGCCGGCCGAGAAGTTCGCCGAGGATGAGGGCATGCGCCTTCCGGAGAGCATCTTTCTGCAGACCGTGACCGGCGACTATC
>Ga0335085_10003075_pt1 | contig 29714 bp, 25 predicted proteins | sample Lox_Sample_45_FD_206712 | JGI IMG/M metagenome (GOLD analysis project Ga0335085, IMG submission 206712) | Soil microbial communities from Loxahatchee National Wildlife Refuge, Florida, United States - Lox_Sample_4.5 | ecosystem: Environmental > Terrestrial > Soil > Wetlands | place: USA... | reverse complement strand
AACCGTCACAGGTGGGAATATCATCGAGCAGATTGCAATTGGGGGAGAGTGCCAGGCGTCGGCTGATGTAGTCGTCCGTTACTTTTGGGAGGAACACGCTATTGATTTGGTTAAGCACCGATGGGGGGGTCAGGGCGCGTGCGATCCCCGGGCGCGGCGTCGGCGTCGGAAGCTGAAAAGCTCCGGGGGCGTAGATGGCGCGGTCAACGGTTGGTGGTTGAGGCGCCTGCCGGGACAAATCAAACCAGACCAGCACGAGCAGAACCAGTTGGAGTCGTTGACGAGATGTGGGGTTCGAAAGTCTGCGCTGGAGAAGCAGTCCGCCGAAGATGAAGGTGAACAATACCATGCGGATCAACCCATTCACCGTTGCCGCCGACTCATCTTCAGCTGGCAGTTGATATCGGTAATTCAACCAGATGGTTCCCGAGATCAGTGCTAGGGTGGCAAGCCAGATCAAACCCCATTGCCGATTCGCCCACGTGATTTTGTGTTCGGGGTCACACGTTTTTTCCATTAGGCCGAAGGCGGCCAACAGGACCAGAGTAAACGTCGGCAGAATCACAAATTTAATCGGGAAACGCATCAGGCCTGCCATATTGATGCTTTGGTTCAACCAATGATAAACCGGTGTTGCATCGCCCAACGCCAGAACAAGGCACAACCCTGTGAGCGCAGCTAACAACCACACCTGTCCGCTCCGCAATCGCCACACTGCCCAAGCGGCTAGGACTAGGGTAATTACCCCAACATAATAGGAAGCCGTCCAGTTTTGCCCGATTTGCATGAAAACACCGCCTTGATAGGAATGGCAACGAAACAGCGGCAGGAGAAAATTCAACCAGCCGGTTGACGGCATGGGCCACTGAGATGCCAAAATATTCTCCTGACGCCGCGAGTCATTTAGCAGGTCGAAGAAGGGAAGTAATTGTACGGCGCTTAGACCGGCGATCAAAAGCCCAACTAGGCCGGTTCGTAGAAACGGTTTCCAACAAACCCCCTTGCTGCGGATGAATTCGAACACTCCCAATGTTCCGAGCAAAAGCCAGGTGAACAGAACGACTTCCGTCCCTCCGGCAAGCATTTGCAGAGCGCCGGTGCCGGCTGCCACAATGAGCCTCCGCCCCCCATTACGCCAAGTCCGTTCCACCAGCCACACCACCCACGGCATCCAAGCTAGGCTGGCAATAGTCGCCGGCCACATAAGACTGTTTTGCATGAGTCCATTAAAAGAAAACACTATTCCGGCGAAAGCGGCGGCAAAACGACTTCGGGTCCACTGGTTCGCAAGCAAAAACATCCCCCAACCGCCCCAAAATAGGTGCAACAGGCAGAATACACCCAGCGACCAGGAAAGGGGAAAAAGTAAGTAGAACAACGCTGGTGGATAGAGCACCTGAGTGTTCCATTGAGCCAGAAATGGCGTGCCGCAATTGTTCAGCGGATTCCATAACGGGATTTCCCCCTGCCAGAAACTCTCCCGGAAATAAAATGCAATCGGATATGAAAAGAGGCCGAAATCCCGGTAAACGAATGTTTGGAATCCGAGGAAAACTTGTGGATATGACGCCAGCGTCAGCACTGCCAGCAATACGACGAACCAACTTGGCTTGAGCCAAGCATTTTTATCATCCGTCTCTACTCCCGTATTCCGCATGTCCCGAAGCAACATGGACGGCACCCTGCCAGAACTGGGGTTCCGCCCCAAGCCAAAACCCGCCGGTCAAACCAGATCATCCTTGGCAAGAACAACCCATCGGGGTCACGATCGAATCAAACCAACAAACCTCCGCCATGATCCACGAGGCATATTTGGCTCGACAAATTTCTCAAGCGCCAACGCTGGCCAGTTCCTCGTTGTTTTCGACGTTCACAATCTTGAATTGTTCGGCGTGCATGCCGGTGTCAGCGCGGAAGGACAGCTTGCCAAAGTAACGCTTCTCCATCTCGATGAGATGTTTTTCATCCTCGGTGCGGAGCCGGTCCAGCACGGTGGGATGCACGACGATGCGCAGTTGGAAGTCGGATTCATCACGCGTGCGTTTCTTCAGAATTTCCTGTAGTTTGCGCTGGATTTCGACGCTCATGGTCACAACGCTCTTTACCTTGCCTCGGCCTTTGCAATACGGGCAGTCGTCATAAACCGCCGAACGCACGCTTTCGGTGTGGCGCTGGCGCGTCATTTCCATGAGGCCAAGCTGCGAAATCGGCAGAATGTGCGTCTTGGCCTTGTCGCGGCGCAAACCTTCCTTCATTCGCTGATAAACCTGCTGACGGTCGCGCCCGGATTTCATGTCAATAAAATCGAGCACGATGAGTCCGCCCATGTTGCGCAGGCGCAATTGCCGGCAGATTTCCTCGGCGGCTTCAAGGTTCACCCGCAAGATGGTGGACTCCTGGTCGCGCCCGCCCTTGTGCCGGCCCGTATTCACGTCAATCGCCACCAGCGCCTCGGTTTCATCCACGACGATATAGCCGCCGCTCCTCAAGTGCACCTGGCGCAAAAACGTGTTCTCCAGTTGCTTGCTGATGTTAAATTTGTCAAAAACCGGCTGCGCATCTGCATACAATTTCACCTTGTCGGCGGCGCGCTTCGAGATTTTTGAAATCATCTCGCGCATCTGCTCGTAGGCCTTTTGCTGGTCCACCACGATGCGTTCCACGTCCTCGGTCAAAAAGTCGCGCACGGTGCGTTCGATCAAATCCGGCTCCTGGAAAATGCACGTAGCCGGCGGCTGGCTGTCCTTGCGTTTGACCACCCCGTTCCATTCCTCGAGCAACAGGGCGAGGTCGCGCACGAAATAGCGTTTCTGCTGGTCTTCGCCGGCGGTGCGCATAATGACACCCATGCCGTCCGGGATGGACAGTTCGCGCAGGATTTTCTTGAGGCGCTTGCGTTCCTCCTGATTTTCAATTTTGCGGGAAATGCCGCTTTGATCCGAATTCGGCAGCAGGACGAGGTAACGTCCCGGCAGCACGAGATTGGTCGTGACGCGCGGGCCTTTGGTGCCGATAGGCCCCTTGGTGACCTGCACGATAATTTCGCTGCCCGGCGGGTAAAGCCGGGGAATGTCTTTCTGTGTGATTTTCGGTTTGTCACGTTTGCGGCCTTCGCGCTCGACGATTTCCACGCCGCTGTCGAATTGATTGGGCACGATGTCCCAGTAATGCAAAAAGGCGTTTTTCTCGAAGCCGATGTCCACAAACGCGGCCTTGAGGCCGTCTTCCAGATTGCGGACCTTGCCCTTGAAAATACTGCCAACGAGGCGTTCCTCGGTAGTGCGCTCGATGTTGAATTCCTCCAGCTTGCCCTCTTCCATCACGGCGACGCGTGTCTCCAGCGTCTCGGCGTTGATGACGACTTCTTTGTGGGTTTTCTTTTCCGGACGGATCAGCCGCTGAACCTTTTTCACAAGGTTGGTTGCGGCGAGTTTGATGGTGTCGAGGACGCCCTTGGGCTGTTCCTTCAAGGCCACCGGCTCAAAGGGTTTTTCCTCCTCAACCCGCGCGGGCGTGTCCTGATGAGGTTCACGAAAGACTTTTTTGTCCAAGGATTGTGGCGGCTCAATGGTTTCCGGTGGCCCTTGAGGGGGCAGCCCGGCGGCCAGGTTTTCCGCGCGTTCGATTTCGTGCGTGTGCCGTTTTTCAAACACACGTTCGGCTCCGCCTTGTTCGCTCACCACCTCGGCGCGTGCCTGGACGGCTTCACGGTCGGTTTTTTGCGGAGTTTGGCCGAGCCCGCCTTTGGGGCGGAAACGCATTCCGCGGCGGCGCCGCGGGAAATTATTGTTGCTCATATAATGTCAGTATCCTTTCCGATGGATGTGTACGTTTTGCATCAAGCCCACGGCGATTAACGAGCCAAGCACGGAAGAGCCGCCATAGGAAAGCAGCGGCAATGGCACGCCCGTCACGGGCATGATGCGGATGTTCATACCGATATTGATAAACACGTGGCTGAAGATGAGCGTCACCACGCCCACCGCCACCAGTTTGCCCAGGCGATCCCGCGCCTGGCCGGCGATTCTTAATCCGGTGAAAAGAACCACCGCGTACAACGTGAGCACAATCACGCTGCCGACAAATCCTTCCTCCTCGGCAATCACGGAGAAAATAAAATCATTGTGCGCCACCGCCCGGGGCAAATACCCCAGAGCATTCTGGGTGCCCTGCCGCCAGCCTTTGCCCATCAGCCCGCCGGAACCGACCGAAATCAACGCCTGCCGGATGTTGTATTCATCGTTCAATTGTTGTTGCCGGATGCGTTGCAGCTCCGCCGGCGTTGCGTTCACTGTGGCGAAATCCGTGTAATCCCTTCCGAAATAAACCAACAGCCGGTCGCGCTGATACGGTTCCATTGAAATCTGCCACCAACCCGGCGGCACAAAGAGCACATCCACCAGGAATAACGCGGCCAGCACGCCCACGGCACCGGCTAATTTCACCAAATAGCGTTTCGGTGTGCCGGCCACAAACATCATCACCAATCCCGTCGGCAACATCACCAATGCCGAACCCAAATCCGGTTCCTTCAAAGTCAGGGCAAAGGGCAGCAGCAAAAGCCCGATGCCTTTCCAGAAATTCATGGGCAACCGCAATTCGTCCGCCGGCCGGCCGAGGAACTGCGCCAAGGCCAGAATGAATGCGAGTTTCGCAAATTCGGAAGGTTGAAACTGGAAGGGGCCGAAATCAATCCAACGCCGCGCGCCAAAGCGCATCGAGCCGATGTGTGGGACCAGCACGACCACCAGAAAGAAAATCGTCACCCAATACGCCACGAACGCCCAGCGCGCCAGGATGTGATAATCCACCAAGCAGAGCGCCGCGCCCGCACCGATACCCAACGCGTACCAGACGAGTTGCCGCACCCAGCTTTGGTCGTACCACGGCAGCGCCGCCATCGCCGGATTGGCCATGGTGGCGCTGTACACGAACGCCGTGCCGACCAGCATCAACCCCACCAGCGCGGCCAGTTGCAACCGGTCGAGCCTCTCGTGATGTTCTTTGTTGAGCAGGGTCGTGTTCATCAATTTGCCCGCGCCAAAGACGTTGGCGCTGGTTCATTCTGCTGGTTCAAAATTTCCTCGTAAATGTCATGCGCGATTGCCGCGCAGGTTGCGCCCCAAAAGGTGCGGCCCTCCATCATAACCACGACGGTATAGCGCGGGTTTTCATAGGGTGCAAACGAGGCAAACCAGGTGGTGCGGTCAATCTCCTGGTTCTGCGAGTTCATTACCTGTGCCGTGCCGGTCTTCCCGCAAATCTGCAGACCGGGCACTTGTGCAGCCTGCCCGGTGCCTTCTTTGGTTTCCGCCAGCATCGCGTCGCGCAAAATTTTCAAATTACGGGCGCTGACGCCAAGATGATCTCGCACGAGACCGGTGGGGAAGTTGTTCACGGTTTCGCCGGAAGCCGGGTCTTGCGGCTCGATGCGCTCAACCAGCCGCGGCCAGAGCACGGTGCCACCGTTGGCGATGGCCGCATAGGCGACAGCTATTTGCATGGGCGTCACCGCCATCTGGCCCTGGCCGATGCAAATATTTGCCGAATCGCCGTCACGCCAGTCGGGGCTATGCACCTGCCTCAACGTCGGGAAAATTCCAGGCGTCTCCTGCCGCGTCGGCAGGCCGGTGCGCTCGCCAAAATGAAAATTCTCGGCCATCCGAACGATGTTATCAATGCCCGCGCGCAGGCCGATGGTGATGAAATAGGTGTTGCAGGAGTATATGATGGCGCGCCGGAGATCGTATTGGCCCGGCGGTGCCAAATCCTTGATGTGCCGCCGTCCGACATAGACATAACCCGGATTGTCCACAATCGCGTTCGGATCCAGGCCGGCTTCGAGCGCAGCGAGACCGACGATGGGTTTAAAAATTGAGCCGGGCGCATAATTTTCCTGCGTCGCGCGGTTGATTTGCGGTCGCAAATCCGGGTCGTTCAAGCGCTTGGTGTCGTTGGCGGAATAATCCGGATTGATCGCTGGCGATGAAACCATTGCCAACACGTCGCCCGTGCGCACGTCCATGACCACCACGGCGGCCCGCACGTCGGCGCCCTGCTGGCGTTCGAGGGATTGCGTGGCGGCCTTTTCGATCTCCATGTCCAGTGTCAGCACGACATTTTGTCCCGGCTGGGGCGGACTCAAAATGGTCGTGGATTGGCGATAGCCGAGATTGTTGACGAGCACAGCCTCCGTCCCCGCGCGCCCGCGTAACTGCGCGTCAAAACCGCTCTCGATTCCTACCACGCCGCGATAATCCGGCAGGCGATAGGAAAAATAAGCGTCTTCACCTTGCTCCGAGCGGTTATCACGCACAAGGTAGCCGAGTACGTGGCCGGCGAGTGTGCCCTGCGGATAAAAGCGATCGGACTGCACGGCCAAATCCAAGCCCATGCCACCGGCGTATTGCTCCTCAAACCGTGCGATCTCTGATTCATTCAAATTGGTCAGCACTGTTACTGGCAACGCCAGCCGGGTTTGGTAATCGCGTGTGAACTTGGTTTCATCCAAGGTCAGGGGCTGCCCCATTTTTTGGCCTACTTGGGAAACAAAGTCATTGGCCACGCGGAAACGCGTCTGGTCGCGGATTTGTTCGCGTTCTGGCGCGGAAAGCTGAAATTTCTGGCGTTCTTTTCCAGTCAGCGCATGGCCCAGTTTTTTTTCCTCGGCGGCGATCAGCCGTTTTTGGTTGACATACGCTTGCGTCAGCGCCCGATTACAGGCGGCATTAAATTGACTGCTCAGATCTCCCAGATAAAGATCAAGATCGTACTGCGGCAGATTTTCCGCGAGCACCTTGCCATGGCGGTCGAGAATCTTTCCGCGTACAGCCGGAATGCGCACCGTGCGATAAGACTGTGTTTCCAGATGGCTTTCATACTCGCGCGCGGACACGATTTGCACCCACCACAGGCCGGCGAGCAAAATGCCGATGCCGCTGGCAATGGCCAGCGCCAGCAGGCGGAGCTGCGGATCGTTCTTTTTCAGTTGGTCAAAAAACAGCATCTTCCAGCTTCACTTCAATTTTTTGTCCCGCCGGATTTCGCGGTCGGGACGAAAAGTGGTTTCCGTTTGCGGCTGATAGCCGAGCGTCTGCTGGCACCAGTTGAAAAACTCAAATACAATCGGCGTCGCCGCCGCGCCGCCCGCCGTCATCACCAGCCATTGCCAGATGGAACCCCAGCCCAATAACGGATTCTGTCCGCCCGTCAGCAGCAGCAGGACGGTTAAGCCGGGTGTCACCGCACTGGCCATGGCGCCGAGCACAAATTGCGCAAACGGCAATTCGCGCAGAATCAGATCGCGCCTCACATAAATCACAAAGCCGACGGCAAAGAGCGGCAGAATGCTGACGCCGAACGGATTTTCTGACAGCGCGTCAAACCCCATCCCCCCAAGTACGGCAAGCAGGGAGACCGTCACCATGTCCGTGTTCAAAGCCGCACAGACCATGAGCGCGGGCAACAAATCCACCTGCGCCCCGAGCCAATGGTGTAGCAGGGGGAATGCCGCTTCGCCGAACACGGCGAGAAACGCGGCGGCCAGAATCAGGATGGAATTGAGCGGGTTCATTGGGAAAGCACCCATATCTGTTCCAGCCCGCCCAGGTTCGCGGACAGCTTTACCCGCGCCTCGGTGTACAGGCCGAATTCCACCGGACGTGAATCCACAATCTGGCCGATGAAAATGCCGCGCGGGAAAATGCCGCCCTCGCCGCTGGTGACCACGTTTTCGCCGGGCTTCAAATCCGCGTTGCCGGAGAGATAAGTCAAGTCAACCAATGAGCTGTCGAGCGGCCCGCTGGCGCTGATGATGCCAATGTCGTGCGTCGGGTTTTCCACCATTGCCGAGACGCGGCAGTTTGGGTCGCCTAGCAAAACCACCTGCGAGCGCGCGAAGCCCACCGCGGAAACGCGTCCCACCAGACCCTCGGGCGTGAGCGCCGGCATGTTTTCCACAACGCCGTCCCGCTTCCCCAGGTCAATCTGCACGGTGCGCCACCAATTGGCCGGGTCGCGCATGACCACGTTGGCCAGTTTGAGCTTCCACGGCGCCTGTCGTTGCCACGCCACCAACGCACGCAATTGATCGTTCTCGCGACCGATAGCGGCGGCCTGCATCATCTGGATACGAAGCTGCTGGTTTTGATTTTGAAGCTCCGTGATTTCCTTGACCAGGGCGTGCCGGGGCATGACGGCATTGGCGGCGTCGCCGGGCAATTGTTGCGCGGTGTTCAACAAGCCAAACAACGGCAGAAACAGACTGCTGGCGGCGAGTTTGAGACGGCTGGTAGCGCGCTGCGGCAGGCTGAGAATCAGCAACGCCGTCAGCACCACTGCGCCGAGCGCGAGATAATGTTTTTTCTTAAGCATCCTGCGATAGCGGCTGAATTCGACTCAGCCGCACGCAGGTGAACGCCCGTCTTCGCTTCGCTCCGACGCGGCAAGCGGGGAAATCAATACTTGGCATTGGTCGCCACGCGCTTGAGAAATTCGATTTCCTGCAAGACGCGGCCCGTGCCTTCGGCCACGGCGCTCATCGGATCGTCCGCGAGGTGCACCGGCAAGCCGGTTTCCTCGGCCACGAGACGGTCTATGCCGCGCAACAACGAACCGCCGCCCGCCATCACCAAGCCGCGATCCACCAGGTCGGCGGCCAGTTCCGGGGGACAACGTTCCAATGTGAGCCGGATGGACTCCAAAATGCTCGAAAGCGGTTCCTGCAACGCCTCGCGAATTTCCTCGGAACGGATGGTCAGCGTCTTGGGCAGACCTGAACTCAGGTCGCGCCCTTTGACGTCCATCGTCAATTCCTGTTCCAACGGAAACGCGGAGCCGATGCGTATTTTGATTTCTTCCGCAGTACGTTCACCTATCATCATGTTGTAGGCACGTTTCATGTGGGCCGTGATCGTTTCGTCAAATTCGTCCCCGCCCACCCTCAGGCTGCGGCTGAAGACGATGCCGGCGAGGGAGATTATTGCGATTTCGCAAGTCCCGCCGCCGATGTCCACGATCATGTTGCCCGCCGGCTCATGCACCGGCAAACCGACGCCGATGGCCGACGCCATCGGTTGTTCAATTAAATACACTTCACGCGCTCCGGCGTGAGTGGCGGAATCCTTGACCGCCCGTTTTTCCACTTCGGTGATGCCCGACGGCACCGCCACCACAACGCGTGGCGCAATGAGTTTGCGATGATGAACCTTCTGGATGAAGTGGCGCAGCATGGCCTCGGTGATCTCGAAGTCGGCAATCACGCCGTCTTTCATCGGGCGGATGGCCACGATGTTGCCGGGCGTCCGGCCCAGCATTCTTTTGGCTTCTTCACCGACCGCCAGCACATTAGTTGTACCCGCTTGAATGGCCACCACCGAAGGCTCGCGCAGGACGATTCCGCGGTCCCGCACATAGACGAGGGAATTGGCTGTACCCAAGTCTATTCCAATGTCATTGGAAAAAAGGCTTTTAAGTTGCGCAAGCATGAATGTGCCCTAACACCGCCCAGTTAATCGGCTGGCCCGCAAAACGTCAAGCGGGATTAGTAAAATCGTTAAAGCGCAATTCGGGGCTAATTTTTAGCAATCCGCCGAAGGCCCGCCCTCCCATTGCCTGTTAAGTTGTTCAAATTGTAGATATGAAACAGGTTCTGCCATCAGCCGCTCAAAGTTCGTCACTCGCCATTCCGGCGCGTGGCCTCATGTGGTTGAACAGCAGGCCGCTACGCCGGGCGTTTCGGATTATTCTGACGGTCGCCGGGGCTTTGGTGGCTGGTTTACTGGTCTGGCAAGGCCTGACCGCCGCCGGCGCGCCTGACCCCACCGCGTTGCACACCAGCCCCGCTGTGGCGATGCTCGACATTGCCGTGCTCGTTTTTCGCGAAGGCCTGGAATGCGTGCTCGTGCTCTCGGCCATCACCGCCAGCATGGTCGGACGGAATGAATCCCACCGCCGTCCGGTGGCTGCGGGTGCGGCGATTGGTTTTGTTGCCACCTTGATTACTTGGTTCATCGCTGTGGGCATCGTCAGCAGTTTGGGCGAAAACGTTTCGGCACTGAATCTCCAAGCCGCCACCGGTTTGCTGGCCATCGTGGTGTTGCTCATCGTGATGAATTGGTTCTTCCACAAAATTTACTGGGGCGGCTGGATTGCCATGCACCATCGGCGGAAGAAATCGCTCATCAACAACGCCAATGACGCGGAAATTTCCCAACGCCGGCTTCTCTGGGGACTCGGCCTGCTCGGTTTCGCCTCGCTTTACCGTGAAGGTTTTGAAGTCGTGCTCTTCCTGCAAACCTATTATCTGCAAATGGGCGGGAAAATTGTTCTGGCCGGCGCGATGCTCGGCTTGTTCTGCTCCGGCATCATCGCCGTGCTCACGTTTGTTGCCCATCGGCGTTTGCCTTACCGGAAAATGCTGGTGCTGACCGGCATCCTGCTCGGTTTTGTGCTGCTGGTGATGGTGGGCGAACAGGCCCAAGAAATGCAACTGGCCCGTTGGATTTCCACGACGCCGATTGCCTGGCTCAAAATCCCCGATTGGGCTGGCCTGTGGTTCTCGGTTTTCCCGACCGTGGAGACACTGGCCGCTCAAGCCATCGCCGCCGTTTTGGTCATCGGCTCTTATTTCCTGGCCCGTCGCCGGACGGCTTCAATATTGCCGGAGTCGGCGCAGGTTTCATAAGTGGTGTAGGTCAAGAATAGCCGCTCCGCGCTTGACTTTCTGCGGCGGAAATTCATCATGACCCAAGCTGGAGCGAGCCAAAAGTTAGTCTGGCGGGCACAGATTGGTAAGCCTCTGACGAAAATATGTCGAAACTTCTGCAAATATTGCTTTTAGCCGGTTTCTTGAAAAACGCTTGGTTTTGCGAAGGCAAACCATCGATACTGCAAACCTTTGATGACGCGATGATGAGGTCAACCTTCAAGATCCAAGGCGGGAATACTCTTGGGACGGCATTTGTGATGATTCAACCAATAGAAACCAATTTTGGGACTTATGTGTTGGTTACGGCTGCGCATGTACTTCAAGAAACGCCTTCATCAAATGCTGTTCTCGTGCTACGCGTGAAAAATGGAAATACGTTTAGAAAAATGAATTGGGAAATTCCAATTCGCCGATACGGAACTAACCTGTGGACACAACATCCCACCGCCGATGTAGCGGCAATGAGAATACCATTACCCGTAAACGCCGACGTTGCGGGAATTTCCACAGCACTACTTGCCACCGATGAATTTCTCACCAACATGCTTATTCATCCAGGGGACGAATTGAGGGTCCTCGGATACCCTTATGGCTTCGAATCGAATGAGGCCGGTTTTCCGATCCTTAGAAGTGGCAGAATTGCTAGTTATCCGCTCACCCCTGCAAGCCAAGTGAAAACCTTTTTGCTCGATTTCCATATTTTTAAGGGGAACAGCGGCGGCCCTGTTTACATACTAGAACAGAAGCAAATGGAAGAAGGATCTGTAAATACGGTTAGTATTTCAGCAGTGATGGGGCTAATTTCAGAACAAGCAGAACTGAACGAGAAAATAACCAGCCTTGAAGAAACAACGGTTAAAACGCATGACCTTGGGCTAGGAATTGTGATCAATTCGGAATTAATAAAAGAAACGATTGACCTCCTTCCACCGTTTAATATCCAATCGCGTGCGCGTTGAACCTTGAGGCGCAACTTCCAATTTCCGTTTCCGGTTGCTAACGGTTGCTAAAATTTTCGTTTTCAACCCCATTGGCCTCATTTGCTTTCAATTGATTTGCCAAACCGTACAAAATCATCGCGGCTTTACACGGTGGGCGAAGGCTGGTGCCAGAGGAGGGAATTGAACCCCCGACCAAAGGCTTATGAGTCCTCTGCTCTACCCCTGAGCTACTCTGGCAACCGGCGGCAATGTTCCATTTTGCGGACAATTTGCGTACTGTCAAATGAGAATCATCGCGGTGCGCGCCGAAGTGGGAATCATGCCGTGTCGCGCTTTTGAATTGTTTACACCAGCGGCGGGCGTATTCTGCTTTTACTGAAATGAAAACCTCGATTGAACTGGAAAAATCCGCCGCGTTGCAAGTGGCGGCGCTGATGGCCGCGGCAGCGCGGACGGCTCCCAAGACGCGCGGCATTGACAACATCAAAACCCTCGCGATTGACGACGAGCCGACGAAGGAAAAACTCATTGCCCGGATGCGTGAAATTGGCACAACGGAAGGCCGGCCCAGCGCCACGCGCGATGCCGGGAACATTGAAAATTCGCCGGTCGTGGTTGTCATTGGCGTGGAATCGAACACCGCCGGCTTGGACTGCGGCTACTGCGGCAAGCCGTCCTGCGAAGCGCTGGAGGAAGCCGACGGCATCTGCGCGTTCAACTCGATTGACCTCGGCATCGCCACGGCTTCGGCGGCGGAAGTGGCCGGGCGGTTTCACGTGGACAATCGCATTATGTTTTCCATCGGCCGCGCGTGCCTGGACCTGGGCCTGTTCGGACCCAAAGTCAAACAGGCGCTCGGCATTCCGCTGAGCGTCACTGGCAAAAGTCCATTCTTCGACCGATAACGTTTTATGCCGTTCCGAATGCTCAACCTCGAAGCCGTGGCGGACTATTTGCACCTCACGACTGAGGACGTTGAGCAACGAGTGAAGAACCGCGAAATTCCATTTGAAAAGCGCGGCGACCGGATTGTCTTCCGCAAGAGCGAAATTGATGCCTGGGCGTCGCAACGCATCCTTGGATTTTCCGGCCAGCGACTGACGGTTTACCATCAAAAATCCACACGCCACACACAGAAAATGTTGGCGAAGGAAACAATCTTGCCGGAAATGCTCAAATCGGGAGCCATCGCCTCGGCCATGTCATCCAAAACCAAGGCGTCCGTCCTGCGCGATTTGTTGGCGCTCGCGGAAAAAACCGGGCATCTCTCCGATCCCAAATCTCTGCTGACCAGCTTGGAGGCGCGAGAGGAATTGTGTTCCACGGCGGTGCCGGGCGGATTTGCGCTGCCGCATCCGCGCTCGCATGAACCCTACCTGTTTGACACGTCGTTTATCGTGGTGGGCCGGCCCATCCAGGAAATTCATTTTGGCGCGCCGGACGGCCAGCCGACGTATTTGTTCTTTCTGATTTGCTGCCAGGACGACCGCCTGCATCTACACACGCTGGCCCGGCTCTGCCTCATCGCGCAGAAAACAAAAGTGCTTGAGCAACTCCGTAACGCGCCGGATGCCCAATCCATGCGCGATGCCCTCATCGTAGCGGAACAGGAAATTCTGGCTGACCGAAAAACTGTTTCGTAGAAGCCGAGCCTTAATTCGACTTCGCCGCCGATTCTTCCGGCATCACTTCCAGTTGCAGCTTCTCGGTGTTGCGCAACACCACCAGCGGCGACCTCGCGCCGACTTGCGCACCGGTCAGCAGCTTGTGCAAATCGTCAATGCCGGCGATGGCCTGACCGTTGAATTCCACAACCACGTCGCCCTCGCGCAACCCGGCGCGGCTGGCCGGGCTGCCCGGCTCAACGTGGATTACCAGCATTCCGGTTTCGTTCGGCAAATGATAAAACCGCATCACCCGCCGATGAATCTTCGCCGTCTGCCCGCCAATGCCCAAATAACCGCGCCGGATGACGCCATCCTTGATGAGCCAGCCGGCGATGTATTTGGCCGTATTGATGGCGATGGCAAAGCACAATCCCTGCGCCGGCAGAATCACCGCCGTGTTCACGCCGATGACTTCGCCGCGCGAATTGACCAGCGGCCCGCCGGAATTGCCGGGGTTCAACGCCGCGTCGGTCTGGATGATGTTGTCCATGAGCCGGCCCGAACTGGACCGGAACGACCGGCCCAATGCGCTCACCACGCCCGCCGTGACCGAGTATTGAAATCCGTACGGATTGCCAATGGCGATGGCCACCTGGCCGACCCGCAATTGGTTGGAATCGCCGAGTTGCACCGGCTTGAGGTTCGGCGCATAAACACGGATGACCGCCAAATCCGTGTCAGGGTCTTCGCCGATGAGATGCGCATCCGGCCGCCGGCCATCGGCCAGCGTGACTTCAATCTTGTCCGCGCCATGCACGACGTGGCTGTTGGTCAGAATGAACCCGTCCGGCGTGATGATGAAACCCGAACCGCTTCCACCGGCCTCGCGACTGCCGCGCCGCCCGCCGGTTTTATGCACGTCAATCTTCACGACCGACTGGCTCACCGTTTCCGCCGCATTGACGACGGCATTGGAATACGCGTCCAGCAACAGGCCATCCGGTAGCAGCGACGCCCCGTCACTCTGAGGTGGCTGCGGCGCCCTCGCCGCAAGATTTGACGAAACCAATTGATTAAAGTCACCAAAGGACGCGCCGTAGGCGGCGCGTCCAACTTGTGGCGACGAGGCGTCGCTGCCACCCGTCACCGGCAACACGCTCAAATTTTTGTCTGCGCTTCTCATAATCACACTCCCGCTTTTGCGGGGTGCAGACACCATTAACCAGAAATCGAATCTGTCAAATCGGAGGGCGAACGCTAACCAATATGAATGGCTGACGATTGGCTGGTCTTGTAGAAATTGAGGGCTTTCCCATTTAATAAGGCTTTGATGAGTTGGACGCAGCGCTAACCAAAAATCAGGGGCATTTATTTCTTAAAACAGTGCTTCCCATCCGCCTTCAAGCGGCTTAGACTTTAAGCAAGTCGGTTTCCGACGGATTCCCGCCGGGTGCTTCCGGAGCACCTATTCGTGATTCTTTGTCGCAGTTTCAATCCGTGTGGAGCGAAACTTGCTGGAAAGTGTGGTTCAGCTATTATGTCACAGCCGAAAATTATTCAGGGCGGGATGGGCGTGGCCGTGTCCGGGTGGACGTTGGCACGCACCATTTCGCGACTGGGCCAGCTCGGTGTCGTTTCCGGGACCGGACTCGCCATCATTCTGGCCCGAAACCTTCAACTCGGCGATCTTGACGGCCACCTGCGCCGCGCCTTGAACCAATTTCCAGTTCCTGCCGTCGCCGCGCGTGTGCTGGCGCAATACTTTGTTCCCGGCGGGAAATTGCCGGCAACGCCGTTCAAACCCGCCCCCATGCCGACGCTCCGCCCCGGCGCGCCGCTCATCGAATTGACGGTGGTGGCCAACTTCGTGGAAGTGTTCCTCGCCAAGGAAGGCCATGCCGGATTGGTGGGCATCAATTTTCTCGAAAAAATCCAACTGCCCACCCTGCCTTCGCTTTACGGCGCGATGCTCGCGAATGTGGATTATGTGCTCATGGGCGCCGGCATACCGCGTGCCATTCCCGGCGCGCTGGATCGTCTGGCGGCCGGTGAGCCGGCCCAATTGAAGATTGATGTTATCGGTGCCCTGCCCGGTGAGGAATTTCTCTCCACGTTTGATCCGCGCGCGTTCTGCAACGGTCAGCCGCCGGTCTCCAAACGTCCGCAGTTCCTCGGCATCGTTGCTTCGGCCACGCTCGCCATGACGCTGGCCAAAAAAGCCAATGGACGCGTGGATGGATTCGTCGTCGAAGGCGACACGGCCGGCGGCCACAACGCCCCGCCGCGCGGCCCGCTGCAACTCAACGCCGTCGGCGAACCGGTATATGGCGAGCGCGACGTGGTGGACCTGGAAAAAATCCGTGCGCTCGGGCTGCCGTTCTGGCTGGCGGGTTCCTATGGACGGCCGGGCCGGTTGGCCGATGCTTTGAGCCTTGGCGCCGCCGGCGTCCAAGTGGGGACGGCGTTTGCGTTCTGCAATGAATCCGGCCTGCGTCCTGAACTCAAACAGCGGGTTTTGCAAATGAGCCGCGCCCGGACCGCGCGCGTTTTCACCGACCCGATTGCCTCGCCCACCGGCTTCCCGTTCAAGGTGGTCCAGATGGAGGGCACGCTTTCGCACGCCGACCAATACGCGGCCCGGACGCGGATCTGCGACCTGGGTTATCTCCGGCACCTTTATCGCAAACCGGATGGCACGCCGGGTTATCGCTGTCCTGCCGAGCCGGTGGAGGATTTTGTTAAAAAAGGCGGAACGGTCGCCGACACCCAGGGCCGCAAATGTCTCTGCAATGGACTGGTCGCCAACGTCGGCCTCGCTCAGACGCGTTCCGAAGAGGAACAGGAACTGGCCTTGATGACTGCCGGTGACGATGTCGCGAACGTCGCCCAGTTTCTCAAACCCAGTTGCGATTCCTACACGGCGGCGGACGTCATGGAACGTTTGTTGGACACGACAATTCCCGTGAACGGCGCCAAAGTTTCCATAGCGGAGCCAAGTCCGGTGCCGGCGTGAAGCAGGAGACGGCGAAAGGGGTCTCTGACTCGTCTTTCAAAATCCAACGAAATTCGAGACTCGTCGCTTCATCTTCCTCAAGTAAAGAATTTTTAGAGCGTTTTTCAATAAAACTGTGGCCTGCTTTGGCAGCGCAGAGAGAAAATTCTGCGAAGTTTTGGACTGCGGCAGCCCTCTGCCGCTTTCTTACGTGCCATGATTTCCAAAAGCGGCAGAGGGCTGTGCAGTCCAAGACTGCTGGCGCGCGGGTTCGGTCAGGTCAAGCCCGCTTGGTGGCCACAGAATTTTTGAAACCGCTCCGCAGGCCGTTATGGTTGGGAACCCAGTTTTGCCGCCAGTTCTCCAACCTGCTTTTCCAGTTCGCGCAGGCGGTGAATCATTTCCGGCAACTGCTGCACGGCAATCATTTGTCGCTTCGCCTGTTTGTCGGGCATTGCCGGGATGCCCAGAACTTTCCCGCCATCGGGAATGTCGCGCATGACCCCGGACTTCGCGCCGATGATGGCCTGGTTGCCAAGTTTCAAATGCCCCGCAATACCGGACTGCGACGCGATGATGACGTAATCCCCAAGATGCGTGCTGCCGGCGAACCCGACCTGGCCCATGACCAGGCAATGGCGGCCCATGACCACGTTGTGCGCCACATGCACGAGATTATCAATCTTCGTTCCCGCGCCGATTACGGTGGCGCCCAGGGCGGCGCGATCAATCGCCGCGTTGGCGCCAATTTCGACGTCGTCGTGAATGATGACGTTGCCGGCCTGTAGCACTTTGCGATGGCGGCCTTCGTCAAAAACATAACCGTAGCCGTCCGAGCCGATCACCGTCCCGGCGTGAATCACCACGCGATGACCGATAACTGTCTTTGCATAAATAACCACGTTGGGAAACAGACAGACATCCTCGCCCAGACGGCAATCGCGCCCGATATAATTTCCGCCCAGCAACACAGAGCGCGGACCAATCTGCGCGCGCGGGCCAACCACGCAGTTAGGCCCGATGTGTGCCGTCGCATCAACCTTGGCTGATCGGTCAATGTTTGCGCTGGGATGAACGCCTTGGGGATACTCGTCTGATGGAAAAAACACGGGCAGCAGTCTGGCCATCGCGACTCGTGCATTGGGCACGCGGATCAAAACCTTTTTCGTCGAACTAAAACCGGCCGGTACCAGGATTGCGGCCGCGGCGCTTTGCTCCGCCGCCACGAAATGCTCCTGATTGTCGGCAAAGGTGAGGTCGCCCTCTCGCGCATTTTCAGCCGGGGCAAAGCCAGTCAGACGAGTTGAACCATCGCCGAGGACTTCACCTCGGACACATTCGGCGATTTGAGATGCTGTGAAAGTTGTCATGTGGATTGGGTGTTGTGCGGTTGTCGGTATGTTCCACTCGCAGGGTTTTGACGTATAACGATGCTTTTGTCCATGACAACTTGCGACTTTGCCGTGACGAAACGACGAGGCAGGGCGGCTCAGTTGGTTTTCTCAAACCGTCCTGCCGGTGGGCGGCGTTTGAGCAGCTCGCGGTTTTTCAGAGCCAGGTCGTGCATGTTCAGAATCAATCCGCGCAGCCGTTCGCCAAACGGCGTAAGCGAATATTCGACGTGCGGGCGTTTGGATTCAAAAACTTTGCGCTGGATGGCGCCGTCCAGTTCCAGTTCACGGAGTTGGGCGGTGAGGACTTTTTGGCTGATGCCCGGCAGGGCGCGGCAGAGTTGGGCGTGGCGGCGCGCGCCGTTAAATAATTCCCGTAAAATCAACACTTTCCACTTGCCGCCAATCACGGCCAGCAGGCGTTCGACTTCGCATTCCACGGTTTTGAGATTCATGCATGGGCACTCAAAGGTGCCTGATTGCAGAGATTACAAACAAGGGCATCTTAGGGCAATATGATGACGATTCGAAAAGCGAACGAACGGGGCCACGCCGACCACGGCTGGCTGAACACGTACCACACGTTTTCCTTTGCCGATTACTATGATCCGCAATGGATGGGCTTCCGAGATTTGCGCGTGATCAACGACGATCTCGTGATGCCGGGCATGGGCTTCGGCAAACATCCGCATCGCGACATGGAAATCATTACCTACATCCTCAGCGGCGCGCTGGAGCACAAGGACTCGATGGGCAATGGCCGCGTTATCCGTCCGGGCGAGGTGCAGTACATGGCTGCCGGCACGGGCGTGCAGCACAGCGAATTCAATCCATCCAAGGAGGAAGCGGTGCATCTGCTGCAAATCTGGATTCAGCCGGACACGAAAGGCGTGAAGCCGCGTTACGGCGAAAAGTCGTATGCCAGCGCTGCGCCAGGGAAACTGCATCTGGTCACGAGCAAGACGGGCCGCGATGGGTCCATTGCGATTCATCAGGACGCCGATCTCTGGCTGGCGCGATTCACCAATGGCCAGACGGTAAAGCACGAGCTTAAGCCGCAGCGTCATGCGTGGGTCCACGTGGCCGAGGGCGAGGTGACGTTGAACGGCAAGACGCTCAACGGCGGCGATGCCGCGGCCGTAAGTGGTGAGCCGAAGCTTGAACTGAACGGCAAAGGCAACGCACAGGTGTTGTTGTTTGACTTGAGTTGAACGCGGGCATCGGTGGGGCGAGGCTACCGACGAGCCGGTGGTAGGGTCATCGTGCGATGACCGGACGGCGCAGTGCGCCGTCCCTTACCGAATTTTCGGCTCGCGAGGACGCTCGCCCCACCGGCATTGCGTCGGCGGTGGTTCTCCCGTTAAATTGCCGCATGGACAGGAACCGGCTGGAAGCCTTCAGCGACGGCGTGCTGGCGATTATTATCACCATCATGGTGCTGGAATTGCACGTGCCACATCCGACGGAACAAAGGCCGCACCCGGCTGAACTGACCGACTTAAAATCGTTGCTGCCCGTTTTTCTGACCTATGTGTTGAGCTTCATTTATCTGGGCATCTATTGGAACAACCATCATCACTTGCTCAAGGCCGTCCACAAGGTGAACGGCACGATGATGTGGGCGAATCTCCACCTGTTGTTCTGGCTGTCGCTGTTTCCGTTCGTCACCGGCTGGATGGGTGAAAATCACTTCACACCGGCGCCCACGGCGCTTTATGGCACGGTGCTGTTGCTGGCAGCCATTGCTTATTTCATTTTGCAAAACACCATCATCGCCCAACAAGGCCGCGATTCCAAGCTGGCCGCATCGCTCGGTCGTGATCTTAAAGGCAAACTTTCCCCGATTCTCTACGCCGCCGGCATCGCGGTATCGTTCCTCCAACCGTGGCTCTCCTGTTGCCTTTATGCGTTCGTGGCGTTGATGTGGCTGGTCCCCGACCGGCGCATCGAGCGCGTAGTGGATGAAGCGGGGCCGTCACCGCGTTGACGTCAGCAAGTGCATTCTCTCTACAAACAGGAAACAGATTCGCAGCTTTGAGGGAATTGCTATAGCGAAAGGATTAACGCAACCGCCAGGTGATGCGCGCCTTGTTCAGGTCGTAGGGTGACATTTCCATTTTTACTCGGTCGCCGACAGTCAGGCGCACCCAGCGCTTGCGCATTTTCCCGCAAATCGTCGCCAGCACCAGATGTTTATTGTCGAGTTCGACGCGGAACATCGTGCCGGGGAGCACGGTGGTGACGCGGCCTTCCACTTCAATGTGTTCTTCTTTCATGGGCTGTTGCGGCAAAGCCGGTCGGTGAAAAAGCATGACATCCCCGCCGGCCGGCAAACCGGATGGTGCCAAACAAAAGATGGCGGAGTCCGGGTTATCCGAACCCCGCCCGAAATCCTCAACGGACTTAGTAACGACTGCGACTGCCGCCGCCACCGCCACCGCCGTACCCACGACGACCACCGCCACCGGGCGCGCGTTCTTCACGCGGTTTCGCCACATTGACCGTGAGGGCGCGGCCACCCAACTGGGAACCGTTCAACGCCTCAATGGCCTTCTGCGCCTCTTCGGGCGTGCTCATGGTGACAAAACCAAATCCACGCGGACGTCCGGTTGCCCGGTCCATCATCAGATTGGTTTCCGTAACCGTGCCGTGCGCCGCAAAGGCGTCCTGCAGGTCGTTTTCCGTTGTGTCGAAGGATAGATTCCCGACAAACAATTTATTGCTCATGTGATGTTTTAACTGTCCTAGACTGAACTTTGCTTTGACCAGACTGTTCCCGTTAATCGGATTTCAAATCATCACTGAACCAGGTTCACTTGAAGATTCACCATGCCGTGGAAGCTCTGTGCTATCTAACAGACACACCTACTCTCGCTGATTCTGTCGCAATAGCAATAACATTCGGCAACTATCTTTTGGCGTCGGTCCTGTGTTGGTATCTCTTGGAATGGAAGCAGGTTGCGCCGAATCTCTGGCCGGAGCGGCCGCACTGGCCCGTTTTCTGTGCAGGAAGAGATAGCCCTGCGCAACGGTAGCAGACTTCTGGAATTCTGGATGCGGGGAGATTTGATTCTCCTGCCATACTATTCCCAGCTTCACGCCTTTGCGTAAACGCCCGTCACTCCACCACGCACAAGCCAATTTTTCCACGAACTCTCCGACCCGGCTTCCGTGTCGCATTTGAGCCCTTCGTCCTCGCTAACGCCTTTTTGGCATCGCGCCTGGCCGAAGCTTTTCAGTTTGGGTTTGACCATCTGGGAAATAGCCGGCGGATCGCAATGCCGGCTCACACCCGGAATCGCCGGTTTGAGGGGTTTCCAATAAAACGGGCAAACAGAACCGGGTTCCGTTAATTCCACTCCAGGACCAGCAACGACACGGCCTGCCGGGGTAAGGTAAAGTTCAACGTCATCGTGCTCGCCTGCACGGACACGCTGGCGGGAGATGTTTCTAAGGTTGCGAGTTCGCCCGCAGCAATAAGTTGGTTGTATTGGTCCTGGTCAGGCGCCATCGGCGAGCCCATGCGCTGCCATTCCGCGTAAGCGTTGCTGTGGCGATCGTCAATGCGATAGTGCGTCAGGCGTGCCTCACCGTTTTTCAGGGGCAGGCCCGACAACGTCAATTTTATCCCGGCATCCGGCCCCGGCACATCGTCATCGTCATAATGCCAGACCAATATCGCCAGGCGATGCGGTTCCAGTCCGGCCAGCGCCGAGACATCCGGCGTCCCGCGCACGCCTTGCCGCAGCATGGTCGCCAGTGGAACTTCGCCCGAACTTTCAACCGCCACACGGTCCCCGCCCATTTTCCCGAACATGCGGAACACATTTAACACGGGCAGGTCAATGCCGCAGGAGGCCAGCGCGCGGAATCCGGCGAAGTAGGGCTGGTTCTCGAATTCAAACGCCCAGGTCAGGGCGCCCTGGAGATTCACATCGTATTGGGCCGCCAGGTCGTACTCCCGCGTGAAGACCGCGGCTTCATAGCTCGAATACATTGTGCCATTGCGATAGGCCAGTTGCGGCCCCTGGCATGCCGCGCAACCTTCCGGATCGGATTCACCGATGATTACCGGCGTGTGCTTCAATTCCGGATAAGACGCAATCAGCGAAAATCCGCGGTCAATTTCCTGTAGTTGGTGCGCGATACCCATTTGCACGTGGCCGTCCACGGTGGTCGGCGCGCCTTTGGCGTGAAACGAAACGAAGTCCAGCGGCGTCCCTATCCGGCCGTTGGCGTAGTTGGTCCCGTGCAGGCAGTGTTCGAGAAAATCGCGCATCCAACGCCCGCCATAACCCGCCGAGTCCGGTCCGCCCACGCGCGCCGTCGGCAATGCCCGGCGCACGGCATCCACCGCGTAATCGTGCAGCTTGAAAAATTCCTCCGGCGTTCCTTTCCAGTAACCGATGTTGGCTTCATTCCACGTTTCCCAATACCAGCGCTCGACCTCGTCGCGCCCGTATCTCTGCACACAATGCTCCGTCCATTGATGAACCAGTTCCGCCCACTCTATGTAATCCTTCGGCGGATAAGCCCAACCGGTGAAAATCTCGTCGTAAGGCAATCCCGGCCGCCACGCGTGCTGATACGGCTCCGGTTTCCGGGACAGCGCCTCGGGCATGAAACCGATTTCCACGTAAGGCCGGAGACCGTTTTCGCGGTAGGTGTCGAAAATCCGGTCCACGATAGTCCAATTGTAAATCGGCCGGCCCGCGGCGTCCTCGGTGTAAGTACCGGTGCTGCCCCATTTGAACGCGGGCGTGCCGTCACCACTGGTCAGGAGATTATGGGCGCGGAAATATACCGGCGGCTGGCCAAGCCGTCCGAGTTCGCCCAGCAGTTTCCGCCCGTCTTTCATCGTGGCGTAATTTGGCTCGTCCGCGCCGAAGAACCGCCAGATTGGCCGCAACGGACCCAGCGTATGGCTGGCATCCACGCGGATGATGACATCGAACGAACCATTCGTGTTGGTTCCGTCCGCCGCCCGCAATTTCAGCGGCGAAAATATCACGAGCGACAGACACAAAAAGAGCGGCAGCTTTTTCCTGTGCCGTGAAATGACGCGTTTAAGATTGTATATCGGCCCGTCGCTCATCGTTCTGATAGGTGAATAGTATATCGCAACCCATCTTGGACTGCCAGCTTCAGAAATCAAAAGTAGCCAATATCCGAAGGGATTGAAAGATTCAACCCAAAGTTGCCCCGAAGGCTTTCGGGGGTGAGCGATGGAATCCCGTTGGGATGAACCGAAAAATAAAAAGGCGGGGTTCGGTTTTCACCGAACCCCGCCCTGGAATCCAAAATGGATCAGTAGCGCTCGCGACGACCGCCGCCACTGCCACTCACCCGGAATTCACGCCGACTGCCGCCGCCACCCACGCGCTCTTCGCGCGGTTTGGCCACGTTGACCGTGAGGGCGCGGCCGCCCAGTTGCGAGCCGTTCAGCGCGCTGATGGCCTTCTGCGCTTCCTCGGGGGAGCTCATGGTGATGAACCCAAAACCGCGGGGACGGCCGGTTTCCCGGTCCATCATCAGGTTGGTTTCCATGACCGTGCCGTGCGCGGCAAACGCGTCCTGCAGGTTGTTTTCGGTGATGTCAAAGGAAAGATTCCCGACAAATAATTTACTGCTCATATGATGTTTTACTGTCCTAGACTAAACATTGCTTTTACCAGACTGTTTCCGTAAATCGGATTTCAAATCATCACTGAACCAGGTTCACTTGAGGATTCACCATGCCTTGAAAGAGACAAGCTATCTAACAGACACGCACAGCATACCTGGTTCCGGCGGCATAGCAACAACTATCGGCAACTATCTTTTCGACCCGATTGCCGCCTCGGACGTGTGCTGGCAAAGCGAGAGAAACAATGGATCAACCACGTTGCCGAGTCCGTATCATGCCAAAACTGGATACGTATGCGCCCTATTTGAAACCGTAACCCGGCTGGCATCGCGAGTGGGATTAGCGCCTATGTGTGACGAGTGGCAAGTAGCAGGTGACGCGGCGGAAATAAGGAGATAACGAGTTAAGCCAAAGGTCAAGACGACTCTTGCTGGTTGTCCGTTGGGGCAGCAGTACGATGGCTGGAAATCCATTCTTCCGCCAGACGGTAGCCGACGGCCAGCAGGGTTGGCCCAAGAAAAACACCGATGAAGCCGAAGGCCAGCGCGCCGCCAATCACGCCAATGAAAATCAGGATGAACGGCATTTCACTTCCCTGACTGATGAGCCAGGGCTTGACGATGTTGTCGAGGCTGGCCACGCCCACGCCCCAGATGAGCATGAAGATGCCCCAGCCGGTCGCTCCGTGATAAAACAGCCAGATTGCCGCGGGAATCCAGACCAGCCCGGTCCCCACGACGGGCACGATGGAGGCAAAAAAGGTCAGCAACGCCAGCAGCGCCGCGCCGGGCACGCCGGCGATGAGCAGGCCGATGCCGGTCATGACCGCCTGCGCCAGCGCGGTGCCGAGGATACCATAAACCACGCCGCGGACGGTCTGGCCGGCCACGCTCAACAGATGTTTGCCCTGTTCGCCGCCGATGCGTTCCACCGCTGTGGTCAGGTGACCGGCGGCGGCCACGCCGTCGCGGAACAGGAAGAACGCGATGAAGATGCTCAACGCCAGTTGCAGGAGGCCGCCGCCCAATGCCAGACCGCCATGAAGCAGCCAGCCGCTCACGGGTTTGATGAACTGCTGTGCTTGCGCCCACAACGTGGCGGTGTCCGACGTCAGTCCCTGCCAATATTGCGTCGCCCACGCACCGACCAGCGGCACGCGGGCCAGCCAATTGGGCGGGGCGGGCGGACCGTGTTGAACCCATGCTTTAACGGCGGCGGTGAGTTGATGGATATTGTCGGCGAGCGTGGTGCCGATGATGACGAAGGGCAGGAGAATGATGAGTACCATGGCCAGAGTCATCAGGGAGGCGGCCAGGGTGCGCCGGTTGCGGACCAGTCCGAGCAACCGGCGATAGATGGGCCAGCTTGAAAAGCAGAGCACTACCGCCCAAAGCAGCGCGGACACGAACGGGCACAGCACGAGCAGGCAGCCGGCCAGCAGAGCCAGCAGGACAATCCAGCCGAGGTACTGTTCCAGTTTGGACCGCAACGGGTTCATAGCAGTGAAAAGCGAACAACCAACATCCAACGCCGAACATCGAATATCAGAAAAGAAAGCCGCGGGCAATTTACGATTTACGATTGCCGATTAAAAAAACAATTTTCGCGTGGTTAGCGTTTTTCGCGGTTCCCATCCCTGTCTTTGCGCTCTTTGTGGCTGGAACTGGTTCTTAATCGTAATCTTAATTCTAAATCAGTGAAAACGGGAAATTATGATTAAGAAAATGATTAAGATTGATGGCGGACGACTTCGGGTGAAGTTTCCATGCCGGGATGCGGCTGGCCGTTTACATCCTCGGTCTGCCGGGCGGCAGCGCGTTCGACGATTTTGCGGTACGTCGCCAGCGCCAGCAGCGGCCAGGCGTTGCGGTACATGTCGTATTTCAAATAAAACACCTTCGGGAAACCGGTGCCGGTGGTTTCAGGTTCTGCCCACGAACCGTCGGGACTTTGCGTGCGGACGAGATACTCAATACCGCGCTTGAGATGCGGATTGTCCGGGTCGTCGAACGCGCACAGGCCCATGACGGCCCAGGCGGTCTGCGACGCGGTGCTCGGCCCGCGTCCTTTGAAGACCGGGTCGTCGTAAGTATTGCAGCGTTCACCCCAGCCGCCGTCCTCGTGCTGGACGCTTTCGAGCCAGTGGCGCGCCCGGAGCAGCCACGGCTGGTTCATGTCCAGGTTCATGGCGCGCAGTCCGCGCAATACTTGCCAGGTGCCGTAAATGTAATTCACACCCCATCGGCCATACCACGAACCGTCGGGTTCCTGTTGGGCGCGAACGTATTCCAGCGCCCGCCGGACGCGCGCGTGGTTCAGCCGGAAGTTTTCGTACCCGAGCAATTCCAGAATGCGCGCGGTGATGTCGGCGCATTCGGGATCGAGCATCGCATTATGGTCGGCGAACGGGACTTTTTCGAGGATGTTCTTGGTGCAATCCTTGTCGAAGGAGGCCCAGCCGCCGTCCTTGCATTGGAAGGTCAGCATCCAGTTCAAGCCGCGCCGGAAACATTCGTCACGCTTCTGCGGATGGTCGGTGGGAATTTTACGGAGTGCGAGCAGCACCATGGCAGTGTCGTCCACGTCCGGGTTCCATTGATTGTTGTATTCAAAGACCCAGCCGCTCGGCTCCACGCGCGTTGGGTTTTTGTGATACCAATCGCCCCGGATGCGGATTTCCCGGTCCATCAGCCAGGTGGCGCCTTTTTTCAGGGCGGGATGACTCTCGGGAATGCCCGACTCATGCAAGGCAATCAGCACATACGAGGTGTCCCACACCGGTGAGAAACACGGCTCGATGCGCACGTCGTCGTTGGTTTCGTGCTCCAGTTTCTTCAATTCGTTCACGGCGCGGACGACCTGCGGATGGTCGTCCGGGTAGCCGAGCGATTGGAGGGCGATGAGCGAATTGAGCATGGCGGGGAAAATTGCCGCCAGACCGTCGGAATGCTCAAAACGTTCGAGCATCCATTGCTCGCATTTCCGCAGTGCCATTTTGCGGAACGGATGGATTTTGTGCTCGGCAAACCATTCGGCGAACTTGTGCAGGCGGTCGAGCCAGAGGAAGAAATTCCGCCAAGACAGCGCGTCCGGGTCGGGCGCGAGGGCGAGGTCGCGTTCGTGCAGGCCCTCGGGATACAACTCGTCGAGGTCCACCTTGACCGGGCGAGTGGGTTTGAAATGATTGATGATGGCCAGCGGCACGAGCATGGCGCGCGACCAGTTGCTCATGTCCCAGAAATGAACACCAAACCATTTGCCCAGCAACATCACCTCGCACGGGATGGTGGGCACGTATTCCCACGAATACAGCCCGAGCAACGCGAGATACAGCTTGGCAAAGGTGTTCATGCGTGGCACGCCGCCGAGGTGCAGCGCCACTTCGCGCGCGCGCAGCATCCGCGGGTCGGTCTCCGGCACGCCGGCCAGTTTGAGGGCGAGGTACGCCTTGATGGTGGCGTTCACGTCCGACGGGCCGCCGAAATAAATGTTCCAGCCGCCGTCGGGCAATTGCATGGAAAGAATATGATGGACGGCCTTGCGCTGCCATTCGCGGTCAATCTTCCCATGCCAATGGTGATAAGCCACCGTGTCCGACACGAGCGTGGAATCCACCATCAATTCGCCGATCCAGTAACCCTCGGGCTTTTGCAAACCCAGAAGATGTTCCTGCGACCGCAGAATCGCCGTCTCAATCTCTCTCTCAAAATCCGTTTGAAGCCGGGCCGCCCCGGGCGACTGCGTCGTCTGAACCCTTGATTCGCTTTCAGTCAACACGCCCATACTTTGCGGGGTCAGGGCGGGGGTGTAAAGTTTTTTAAGACATGGGCCGGCTCATTGAGAAAAAACTTAACTTTTTGTGGTGGACAAACTTGGAAAAATTGCCTAGTTCGGAATCTGCGGTTTGTCCTAACGGAACGGACCATGAGCTATAAGTTTTCCAGATACGGCTGGCTGCCGGACTTGCCGGACCACCGCGACCATTTTTACGCGGCGCCGGCCGAAGTGGCGGCAGTTTTGCCTGCCAGCACGGATTTGCGTCCGCAATGCCCGCTGGTTTATAACCAGGGCGAACTCGGCAGTTGCACCGCCAATGCCATCGCCGGGGCGATTGAGTTCGACCGGCTGAAACAGAAGTTGCCCCACTTCACGCCGTCGCGCCTGTTTATTTATTTCAATGAACGCGCCATCGAACATACAATTGATTCCGACAGCGGCGCGCAAATCCGTGATGGCATCAAAAGTGTTGCCAAACAGGGGGATTGCCCCGAAACCGAATGGCCTTATGTCATCGCCAAATTCAAAACCAAACCGCCACGGCAGTGTTACGCCGATGCCTTCCAGTACCGGGTGGTGTCGTATCAACGCCTGGTGCCGGTGCTCAGCCAGTTGAAAGGCTGTCTCGCCTCGGGCTATCCGTTCGTGTTCGGCTTCACCGTCTATGAAAGTTTTGAAAGCCCGTCGGTGGCCCGGACCGGCCACGCTTCCTTGCCGCGCCCGGGTGAACGCGCCATTGGCGGCCACGCCGTGGTCGGCGTCGGCTACCAGGACGCGAAACAGTGGTTCATCGTTCGGAATTCCTGGGGCAATCGCTGGGGACTAAAGGGTTATTTCACGCTGCCTTATGCTTATTTGACCGATGAAAATTTAGCCAGTGACTTCTGGACAATCCGTGTCGTTCACTGATAATTAACCCAACCCGATAGAAACCTATGACTCTGACCAAACGCGACCTCGTAATTCGCATCAGCAACGAAACCGGCCTCGTCCAACAGCAAGTGTTTGACGTGGTGCAGAAAACTCTCGACTACATCGCCGAAGCGCTCGCCAAAGGCGATAAGGTGGAACTCCGCAACTTCGGCGTCTTTGAAGTCAAGGTCCGCAAGGCGCGCGTGGGCCGCAATCCGAACAAACCGGAAACCGACGTGCCCATTCCCGCCCGCGCCACCGTGAAATTCAAGGCCGGCAAGGAAATGCGCGCCGACGTTTTCAAGCTGTCGCCGAAAGCAGCGGCACCGGCGGCTTAGGGTTGATTGATCGGGTTGGGTGGCGTTCGCGCCCGAGGGAGCGGTTGACGGAGTTTTCAAAATCCGCAAAAGTTTTATTTAGTTTTTGCGAATTTTGTGCTTCTTTGCGGCTGACTTTATGGAACGACTGCCCGGTTTCCGCGATTTTTATCCTGAACCCTTGCCGTCCCGCGACGCGGGATGGAGCTTTAACGCCCGCCAATACATTTTCAACCAATGGCGAGAAACGGCCCGGCGCTACAGTTTCCACGAATACGACGGCCCGCCACTGGAATCGCTTGAATTGTTCACCACCAAGAGTGGCGATGAAATTGTCGGCCAGCTCTACAACTTCACCGACAAGGGCGAGCGCACCGTGGCGCTTCGGCCCGAAATGACGCCGACGCTGGCCCGCATGGTGGCCGCGCACGAACGCAATTACAAGAAACCCATCAAATGGTTCGCCATCCCGCAACTGTTCCGCTACGAACGCCAGCAGAAAGGCCGGTTGCGCGAGCATTTCCAGTTCAACGCCGATCTCATCGGCGAAACCGATCCGGCGGCGGACGCGGAACTCATCGCGCTGCTCATTGACACCTTGCGGTCGTTCGGCCTGACCGAGCAGGATTTCGTCCTCCGCCTCAGCAGCCGGAATGCATGGCACGAGTTTTATGAAGGTGGGAGAGACGGCGTGTCGCCGTCCCTAGAATCCGCTGAATACGAATTCTTCCAAACAATTGACAAGCTGGAGCGCACGCCACCTGAAGAAAGCGAAAAGAAGCTGAGTGCATTGGGTTTCTCGCTGGCCGACGTAAACCAATTCATCGAATCCGGCAAGCCGACGACAGAGTTGCAGCGCATTCTGGACAATCTCGCTGCGCGCGGGTTGCGTGAGTTTGTGAAGGTGGATTACCACGTCATTCGCGGGCTGGCGTATTACACCGGCGTCGTGTTCGAGGCGTTCGACGTGAAGGGTGAGTTCCGCGCCATCGCCGGCGGCGGGCGTTACGACAACCTTGTGAAACTCATCAGTGGCGGCAAAGTGGATTTGCCCGCACTTGGCTTCGGCATGGGCGACGTGGTGCTGCTGGAACTGCTCAAGGCGCGCGGTCTGCTGCCGAAATTCGACGCCGTCGTGGACGTGTTTGTTTTAATTGAAGACGAAAACATCCGTCCGCAATCGCTTAAGCTCGCGCAGGATTTGCGCGCCGCCGGCCACGCCGTGGAATATCCCCTCATGCCCGCCAAGCCGGGCAAGCAATTCAAACGCGCACAGGAACTAAAGGCCACGTTTACGGCCAGGCTGGGAAGCGATTCACAAGTGTGGATTAAAAATTTGAAGACGCGGGAAGAGAAGACAGTTTCACTTGCCGAAACCCTGCTTTATTTCCCTTGCAAAGCCGGCATTTGATTTAAAAAAGGACGTTTCTTCATGGATTTGAG
>Ga0335085_10003074_pt1 | contig 29722 bp, 23 predicted proteins | sample Lox_Sample_45_FD_206712 | JGI IMG/M metagenome (GOLD analysis project Ga0335085, IMG submission 206712) | Soil microbial communities from Loxahatchee National Wildlife Refuge, Florida, United States - Lox_Sample_4.5 | ecosystem: Environmental > Terrestrial > Soil > Wetlands | place: USA... | reverse complement strand
CGTCCGGATAGTGATCGTTGCGGAACTCAAACGCCCAGCCGCCCGGCTCCACGCCAGGGTTTTTTATCGCCCAGTCGCCGGAGCCCAGAATCTGGTTATCCAGCAGCCAGGAAGCGGCGCGCACCAGCGCGGGATGGTCCGGGGGCAGGCCGGCCTCTTCCAGAGCCACCATGGCGATGGCCGTATCCCACAGCGGAGAAACGCAGGGCTGAAGGCGAATGGTGTGGTTTTCTTCGATCTCGAACTTGGCGAGCTCCGCAATTTGCCGCGCGGTGAGCGGATCATCCGGGGAGCGGCCCAGGGCCATGAGCGCATAAATCGAGTTCATCATCGCCGGATAGATCGCCGCCAGGCCCTCGGTGCGCTCGAGGTGCTCCATCATCCAGCGTTCGGCGGACCGCAGGGCCTTCTGGCGGAACGGCTTCCAGGGCAGTTGCTCGACAAACTTCATCACCCGGTCCATGCACAGGAAAAAATTGCGCCAGGTGAAGATGCTGCGGTCCCAGGCAAAGGCTTTGTAGCGGTGTCCCGAATCGTAGAACAGCTCGTCCAGGCGCGCGCTCTCCGGGATCCTCCACGGCGGCCGCAGGGCGAAGAGAATCGCCATGGGCACCAGGATGCCGCGCGACCAGGAGGAGATTTCGTAGAGATTGATGTACAACCAATTCGGCAGCAGAAACAGCTCCGGAGGCATGGCCGGAACCATTCCCCAATCCGCCGCACCCACCAGCGCCAGGTAGAAGCGTTCGAAGGAATTGATGGATTCCAGGCCGCCGAGTTCGTGCACGCGCCGCCGCGCGCGGGCCATGTGCGGGGCGTCCGGCGGATCTCCGGCCAGCTTCAGCCCCAGATAGGCCTTCACGGTAGCGTTCAATTCCGACGGGCCATTGGCGTAGATGTTCCAACCGCCATCGGATAGCTGGTGCTGGCGGATATACCGGGCCAGTTTCTCGACGCGCGCGGGGTCGAACTGTCCGATCACGTAGAGGTAGAGGATGTAATCGGATTCCAGCGTGGTGTCTGCTTCCAGTTCCCCCATCCAGTAGCCACCCGGGCTCTGCCGGGAAAGCAGCCAGTCCACGCCCTGCTCGATGGCGCGTTCCAGGCGTTCCTCGATGGTTTGGCGACGAGAAGGCGCAGCCGCTGCGGCTGCCCCCATCCCCGATTGCCAGTCAAAATTCTGATTTGCTGTCATCAGCGCGTATTGTGGCTCCACTTCGAGCCGTTCGGGCCGCAACTCTCCATCATCCCCGCGCCAGTGTTTCGGAACGGGAATGCAGTATCACACCCGCAACCAATCTCTGAGAGATGCAACCGGCCTAAAGGTGTGCAACTCTCCCCCTGGAAAGCTCCTACAAGCATCGTAGATGAGCCTCCCACTCCCTGTCTCAAAATTATCCCAACGATGTCCTTTACCGTCAACACTCAAGATGCCGTTTCCCACTGCCGCGCTCCCTGTGTGCAAACACCCCCCGGGAACGGACTGAAAGGATCCAAAATCCGGAATGGACAGGCCCAGGCGGAATTGCAGTGTCCAGTTCGCCCGCTTGCAGGCTTGGAGCTGAATTCCCAGGCTGTACGCACCTCATCGGTCCCAGTTCCCAAGTTCAGGCCGGACGCGCGGGGCCCGAATTCCCAGTCTCGCCGAACATCCTCTCCCGCACCATTCCGAGTAAACCCGCGGGTACCGCCGCGCCTAACGGTTGCTCGAAGCCGGGCTTCGACCCCAGCAACTTTCCCGAAATTCCTTCCCAGGACCCGCCGGGCAAGGGGGTCCTGAAGACAAACGCGTCGGCGCGGTCCAGGTAGCGTTGGGTGGTTGCTTTGAAATCCTCCACCTGGGGGTCCAACACCACCAGGAAGAGTGCCGGGCGCAGGAATCCGAGCACGGCATTGCTTTCCAGAATCACGTTTCCGGCTCCCGCCAGCGCCTGGCGGAGCAGGGGCATCCCTTCGGCCAGATCGCCCTGGCGGGTGCGCAGCCACAGGGAGCGTTGCGCCCCTGCCACCAGAAACCGCGAGGTGTCGGTGCGGCCGGTGCGGTCCCGCTCCTCGTCCAGAATCGCGGCGTGAGTGGCGGAAGCGCAGTCGCAGGGCTCGCCGTGTTCCGAGCAGACCCCGTGGCCATACTGGGTAATTTTGACCGCGGTCCAGTCCGCGCCGGGAAAGGCGCAGATCAGGTCCACCACCAGCGAAGTCTTGCCGATACTTCGCGTGTGCCCGCCGACCACCAGATAGCGTGTGTTTCCCATGGCTGCTGCTCGAGATTCTATCGCATCGTTTGAGGGTGCTGGCAATTCAGCTAGGACGGGCGCCCCCCGCCCTTCGCGCCCGCCAGTTCCAGCAAGCGTTCCCCCACTTCCGAGAGCCGGGCGAGCCAGGCGAGCTGCTGCAAATATTTTTTGATGGGCCGCGCGGGAGTGCCCCACACCGGCTCGCCGGCGGCAATGCGCTTGCCGGTAGGGATGCCGGCCTGGGCGCCGATGATGGCGCCGTCTTCGATGCGCACGTGGTCGGCGATGCCCACCTGGCCTCCGATCACCACCTGGCGTCCGACCCGGGAGCTGCCTGCCAGGCCGGCCTGGGCGGCAATCAGCGTGCCCTCGCCAATCTGCACGTTGTGGCCCACCTGCACCAGGTTGTCAATCTTCGAGCCCGCGCCCACCACCGTTTCTTCCAGAGCGGCGCGGTCCACGCAACTGTTAGCGCCGATCTCCACGTGGTCGTGGATTTCGGCGCGGCCAATCTGCGGAAACTTCCAATGCCGCCCGTTGCCGGTCACATAGCCAAACCCGTCCGCACCGATAATGACTCCCGCATGCAACACCACGCCGCGGCCGAGTTTCACCCCGGGATACAGCACCACGTGCGGATAGAGCACACAGCCCGCGCCCAGCACCGCGCCCTTGCCGACACAGCAAAACGGGCCGACCTGGCAGCCGGGGTCAAGTTCCGCGGCTTCTTCGATTACGGCATAAGGTCCTATGGCCACACCCTCTCCCAGCCGCACGCCCGGGGCAACCACTGCGGTGGGATGAATGCCCGCAGCGGCCACACGCGGCGCGGGAACCAGCCAGGCCGCAGCCTGCGCAAACGCCAGTTTGGGATTCGTGGCGCGCAGGAGGGTCTTCCCTTCCAACCGGGCCCCTTGCGGCACGATCACGCACCGCGCCAGTGATTTTGCGGCGCGGGAGAGTTGCTTTGCGCCATCCACAAAGATCAGGTGGGTTTGTTGCGCCCGCTCCGGTGTCGCCACGCCGCTGATTTCGACTTCGGGATCTCCTTCCAACGGCAGGTCCAGCCGATGGGCCAATTCTCGGGCTGCGATCATGGGACACTCCTTCCTCTGCCTGCTCCAGGCGAGGGCACGGCTTGCGCCGGGACCCGGCCCGCCGCGATCAAGTTGCATACAGGGGAGGCTCACCCGGCGGACGGGTTTTCCAGCGCTTGTGAACCCACAGCCACTGATCGGGAAACCGCCGGGCATAGCACTCGAACACCTGCACGAACCGCGCTGTATTCGCCACGACGTCCGCCTCTGCGTCTCCGGAGCGCACCAATTCGAGGGCCGGATCGAAGCGCAGATGGTAGCGCCGCTCCTGCTGGGCCCAATAGACGTAGCCAGGCAGCACCGCACAGTCCGTACGCAGGGCAATGCGCGCCACGCCGCTGGAGGTGCACGCAGGCACACCGAAGAAAGGCACGAAGACTCCTTCTTCGAGCGAGCTGTTGACGTCCATCAGTACGCCGACATCGCCGTTTTCGCGGAGGATGCGCAACATCTCGCGCACGGCTTCATTCTTGTCAATGGTGCGGTTGCCGGCCAGCGAGCGGTAACGGTCCACCAGCGCGTTCACCCGCGGGTTCTGCACCGGCCGGACCAGAAAGTGCAGCGGATGTCCCGCCATCGCCTGGGCAAACGGCGCCAGCTCCCAGGCGCCCATATGGCCGGTCAAATAAATGAGGCCCTTGCCGCGCGCTTTGGCCGCCGCGTAATGCTCCGCGCCATCAATGGTGATGATTTGCCGGATGCTCTCGGGGGTGTGCCGGGGAAATCGCGCGAATTCCGCGCCCATCCAGCCGATGTGGCGCATCAGGCGGCGCCCGGTGGCGCGGCGTTCCGCTTCCGGCATCTCCGGGAAAGCCAGCTTCAGATTGAACAGGGCGGCGCGCTCCAGGCGCGGATTGAAGCGGTAAAAGAGCGCAGCAATGCCCGCGCCCACGGCCCGCGCCGCTCCGCGGGGCAACAGGCCCAGGACATGAAGAATGCAGTTTGCCGCCGCGTATTCCAACCAGGCTCGCACCGTGGGATTCTGCCACAAGTCGCCGCGCACCCCGCGCATCGGGAAAGCTCTGGTAGACTCAGGCCGTTTTGAAAATTGCGCCCATCCTGCGCACCGCAGGCGCCGCCCTTCTCTACGCGCTGGTGATCTATCACTGTTTTTTCACCGGACTCGCGCGGATGGGATTCACGGGGCCTGACGAGCCGCGGTACGCCTCGATTGCGCGAGACATGGCCAGCAGCGGGGACTGGGTGACGCCACGGCTGAACGGCACACCCTGGTTCGAAAAGCCCCCGCTGTATTACTGGTCGGCGGCGATTGGCTTCCGCCTGTTCGCACGTGCGGAACGGGCGGCACGCGCGCCCTCCGGAGTCTTCGCGCTCTGCGCGGTGCTCGGGATCGCGCTTCTGGCCATGCGCTGTTACGGGCCCGCCACCGCGCGCGCCGTGGCCTGGATGCTCCCGGCCACTGTGGGCATGACCGGCTTCGCCCGGGCCGCGGCCACAGACATGCCGTTCGTCGCGTGTCTTGCGCTGGCCATGTGCGCCGCGGCAATCCTGGCGCTCGAGGAATCGCCCCGGCATCGGGCCGCGTGGGCCGCCGGATTTGGCGCTGCGCTCGGCCTTGCCGTGCTGGCCAAAGGACCCGCGGCCATCCTGCTCGCTGGGGGCAGCACCGCGCTCTGGGCGCTCGCCACCGGAAATGTCCGCCGGAGCTTCCGTCTGCTGGATCCGTGGGCCATCGTTTCATTCCTGGTGGTGGCGCTGCCGTGGTATGTGCTCTGCGCCGTCCGCAATCCCGAATTTCTTCGCATCTTTCTGCTGGAACACAACGTCGAGCGCTTCCTCACCAACCGCTACCAGCATCACCAACCTTTCTGGTTTTTCGCACCCATCCTGCTGCTCGCGGTCTTTCCGTGGACCCTGCTGCTGCTTCCTGCGCTGGGGGACGCGTGGCGCAATTTCCGCGGCGGAAACTGGCGGCAATATCCGAGCGCGTATTTCGCCGCCTGGGTCATCTTCCCGTTCGTCTTCTTCAGCGCTTCGCAGTCGAAACTGCCGGGATACATCCTGCCGGGCGTTCCGCCGCTGGTGCTCTTGCTGGCCCGAGTCCTGACGCGCGACGAGCCTGCCACCGCTTCCGTGGCTCGATCCCGGCTGCTCTGGGTGGCCGCGGCGCTGGTGGCCGGCGGATTTGTGGTGCTGCTTCGCCCGGCCGCCGCTCTCACACCCGCCGCGGCCGAGCAACCACTCGCGCTCGCCGGAATCGCACTGGCCGGCGGTGGCGGACTGGTGGCGGCAGCCGGCGCATGGCGCGGTCTTCGCCGCAGTGCCGCGGCCGCCGCAATTGTAGTGTCCGTCGCCGCGGGGTTGGTGGCGAACCATGTGCTGCCATCGCTGGACAGGGAAGTCTCCGCGCGGCCCCTGGCCATGCAATCGGCGGGCCTGTCTTCCGGCATGCAGACCTACCATCTTGCGCGCGCCTGGCAGTACGGCCTCGATTTCTATCTGCGCGGGCCGGTGCCGGAATGGACTCCAGGGACTTCGCCTCCGCCCTGGATCATCACGGACGATGTGGGACGCGGCCAGTTGATGGGGATGGGCTGGCGACTCGACCCGAAGCAACCAGGTTCGGCGCGGGCTACACTCTTTCGAGTGAACGACGCCCCGCGGTGAAGAAGCAAGCCTGCGCCGCTCGCTCCCGGAATCGGCTTGGCGCGAAATCCCGGCTAGCGGGTGTGCACCGGAGCCGCCGTGGGCGGCATGGCGCGGAGGAAAAAACTCAGCACGTTGTTGTCGTAGGTCTTCTTCTCGTCATTGGACATGAGCAGGTAGCTCGCCTGGGGCATCACCCACTGTTCGCGGGGTTCGGGGGAGAGATTGTAGAGCCGCAGGGTGGAAGCTGCGAGCACGGGATTATCCCGCAAGGCGATGAACAATTTGGGAATCCGCGCCAGGGCGCTGAGCCGGGCGGAGAGCGGCGGTTGCCCGCGGTAGGGAAGCTGCTCGATACGGAAACCCAACTGGCACATCCAGCTGATGACCGGGAGCGAGCTGTAGCCGGAACGATCGAGCTCCACGGCGAAGAACTCCTGGGGATCTTCATACACGGATTCCACAGCCACCGCGGTGACGCGGCGGTCCGCGGCCGCAGCGGCCAGCGCCGCGTAGCCGCCCATGTTTGCGCCCCACAGCCCGACGCGGGTTTTGTCCACATCGCTGCGCGAGGCCATCAGGGCCACGGCGGTCAGCACCTCGGTGGTTTCGCGCGGGCCGAGCGTGGTGGATCCCGGGATCTTGCCGTGTCCTGAAAAGTCGAAGGCGAACACGTTGTACTGGTTTTCCTGAAGAGTGGTGGCCAGGGTCAGCACGTCTCCGCGCTGCGAACGGTAGCCGTGGCAGAGAATCACCACCGGCGCGTTCCGCAAGCCCGGAAAAAACCAGCCGTCGCGCGCGCCTTCGTTGGGTACCGAGTACTGGACATCGCTGGGATGACCCAGCAGGTCGTCCGGGGTGAGCGAGTTGCTGGTGCTCACCGGATGCAGGATGCGATAGTCCAGATAACCGGCGATACCCGCACCCACCACACCCAGCAGCAAAGTCAGGAGCAGCAGGATGTTCAGCGCGCCGCGCACTGGCGACGAGGGATCGCTTAACTCTTCAAGAAAGTCCATAGACGTTGGGAATCTGCTGCGCGTCCCCGGAACGCACCTCTGCAAAGAAGCGCGCATGTTAACACACTCAACGCCCGGACTGGCCCGGCGACGGGCGCGAAGTGACCACCCGGGCAGCCCGGCAGGGCGCCGCGGCACGGGCCGCGGTTTCGCTCCGGGCCCTGCGCCGCTATAATCCCCTGCAGGCGCGACTCATGCAGATCGTTTCCCTGCGTCAGGCCACTTCCCGGCAACTCGACCCGCTCTTCGAGGAAGAAGCGGACCGCTGGCTGGAGGAATTCCGGTGGGACTACCGCCCTTCCCTCGCGCTGATCCGGCGGTTTGTGGAATCGCGCACGCTGGAAGGCTGCGCGGCGCTGGATGACGACCGCGCGGCCGGTTACGGCTTCTACGTGTTCGAAGAAGAAAAGGCCCTGGTCGGCGGCCTCTACATTGCCCGGCGCGTGGGCCAGGCCGGCCTGCCCGAACGCCTGCTGGCCGCTCTGCTGCTGAGCGTGAAGTCGCGCCCGGAGATCGAGCGCATCGAGGCGCAACTGATTCCCTTCGGCCACTCCCTGGACGCGGCGCTGCAGCGCCATCGCTTCCGGCTGCACAGCCGGCAGTTTATGTACCTGGACCTGGCCGGGGCGGCCGAACGTCCCTGCTCCTCTCCCCCGCGTATCGAGCGCTGGACGGATCGCTGCTTTTCCGGCTGCGCGCGGTTGATCGAGCAGGCCTACTTGTGCCACGTGGACAGCGAAATCAATGAGCAGTACCGCAGCGAAGCCGGGGCGCACCGCTTTCTGCGCAACGTGGTGTTGCTGCCCGGCTGCGGGCAATTCCTGCCCGATGCGTCGTTCATCATTCCCGGCAGCGGCAAGAACGACCTGCAAGGTGTGGTGCTGACTTCCGTGGTGGCGCCGCGCGTGGCCCACACCACACAGATCTGCCTGTTGCCGGAGCTGCAAGGCAAGGGGTGGGGCCGCGCGCTGCTGGACGCCTCGGTGCGCGCCCTGCGCGCGCAGAATTTCGAAGGGCTCTCGCTGACCGTGACCGCTTCGAACACCGCGGCCGTGCACCTCTACGAGATGGCGGGGTTCCGCACGCTACGCACCTTCTCCGCGGCGGTGTGGCAGGCCAATCACCAGCCGAAGGCGTAAGGCGAAAAACGAAATCCCAAAATCGAAAAACGGTCGGCCCGGTGGGCCCCCGGGCTGCTGCGGGAGTGGACGTTTTTCGGTTTTCGGTTTTCGGTTTTCGGCTTTCGGTTTTTACTTCTGCACCCGGTCCTTGAGCAGCCCCTTCAGCTCGTTGAGAAACTCCTTCACATCCTTGAAGTCCATGTACACGGAGGCGAAGCGCACATACGCTACCTTGTCGAGTTTCTTCAACCGGGACATCAGCATCTCGCCGACTTCGGAGGAGGTGCGCTCGCGATTGGGGGACTCATACACGAAGGCCTCGACTTCCTCGACCAGCGACTCGATTTTCGGGATGGGGATGGGCCGCTTCTCGCACGCTTTGAGCAGACCCTGCAAGAGTTTTTGTCGGTCGAAGCGCTCGCGGCGCCCGTCCTTCTTGATCACCATGTAAGGGATTTCATCAATGCGTTCGTAGGTGGTAAACCGCCGGTGGCACTTCAGACACTCCCGCCGCCGGCGAATCAAGTCACCGAGGGTGGCCTCGCGCGAGTCCACCACTTTGTCTTCTTTATGCGAGCAATAAGGACACTTCACGGTTGCCGTCCCTTCGCGGGCCGCGGTTGCCCCGCGGCCCCCAGGCCCCCCGCGCGGTCTTGCGCGATGCGGCGCAATTCCCCCAGAGACAGGCCCTCACGCAACAAGAGCGGAATTCCCAGCGGGGCACACCCGCAAAATGTGATGAGCCACAAAACGAGCGATGCGGCCGCGGCCGGTTCCTTGGCCACGCGGAGAAAAAATGTCATGGCCCCGAAGGAGCCCGCCTGGGAACCTCCGCCCACGGCCGGCAACTGTACGGCGGAGCCCAGCAGGGTGCACGCCAGCACCAGCACGGCGGCGTGCAGGTCAAAGAGCTCGAAGCCGCTGCCCAGGCTCAGCGGCACCCACAGGTAGATCAGGAGAATCAGCACCCAGTGGGCCACGGTCAGCACCAGGCCCATCCCCAGGTCGCCCCAGGTGCGCAGTGCGCGCAAGCCTTCCAGAAATCCGGAGAAAATACCCGCGGTGGCGCCACGCCAGCCATCCTGTCCCTGCCAGGTTTGAATCCTCTGCGCGGCCCAGCCGCCGTCGCTGGCCCGCAAATAGACCAGGAGGAGCACGGCGGCGAGCAGCCCCACGAGAAAAACGAATCCGGCCTTCTGCAACAGGGGGAGATAGGAGGAGGCTGCCGCGTTGCGTGGGGTGTCCGGCCGCGCGCGCAGTAACTCCGGGAGAAACACTAGGCTCAGCGCGGTCAGGGCCACGGTAACGGCCACGTCGAAGACCCGCTCCACCACGTAAATCCCAAACATGGAGGCGGCCGGCAGGCGCTCCCGCCGCGCGATCAGCCAGGGGCGCACGGGCTCGCCGGCCCGGCCCATCAGAAAAATCGCGGTGAACCCCATGACCGTGTCCTGAAACACGCTCCAGGTGCTGGCATAGCCTACGTGGCGCGACAGGCGCGTCCAACGCCAGGCGCGCAGCCAGTAGCATACATAGATCGCGGCAAGAGAAAGCAACAGCAGACTCCAGCGCGCATCGCGCACCGCTTCGCCGAGACGCCGCCAATCGAACCCTTCGAGCGACACCGCTCCCCGCGAGCGGTAGGCGAGCACCGCGATCACTGCGAACAGCCCAACGGCGATCAGGAGTTTGCGCTGCGATGCGCGCATCGGCCCTCGACCGTAGCAACACAGCGCCGGAAGTGTCAAGGAATGCGCGGCGTGCACGCGAAACTGGAGCAGCAGGAATTAAACGGGCGGGGGTGCGGTGCGCGGCCGGAATCAGCATGCGCAGGACTCCGCTCCCACCTCCACCGCGCCGGTGGATTGGGAGTTCGGGAGTATAGTTTGAGGGCCGCAGGTTGGGCCACCGGGGGGCAAAGTCGCGTGGCCCGCGCCGGCGGTGCGAGACTCTGATGATTCCACTTTCCGCAGCGCCGCTCATTTTGATCCCGCTCGCGTTTGCCGCGGGCCTGATCGTTCTGCTTCACGGCATGCGGCGCATGAAAGCACGCTCGCAGTTTCTGGTCCTGCTCGGGCTTGGAGTTTGCATCGGGTTCACGTTTCTGGTGATGGTGCAGTTGCCGCACTTCCCGCTGTGGCTGGGAATTTCCATGATGGTGGTGGTGCTTACAGCCGGACCGTTTGCGACCCGCTCGTTCCTGCGCAGCGTGCAGCAAGAAGATGAAGAACGGATGAAGCAGGAGCACGGAGAATAAAGCTTAAACACGGCTTTGATCCCGTCCCCGTGCGAAGGCTTTGGTCGGCCGGCGCACGGCTCTCCAGGAGTCAACTTCCGGGCAAGATGCTGCTAAGATGCCAACCACTGTGAATGGAACATTTTCAGGGTCAGTTGCGTTTCACGGGGTGAGGGCCGGAGAAGTAACCCGACGACGAGGCAGATGGGCACTTGGAGCTTGATTCTCAACTGGTCGCGCGGTGCGTCCGCGGAGAGGCTCCGGCCTGGGAGGAACTGGTGAGGCGGCACACGCGGCGCGTGTATAACCTGGCCTACCGGTTCACCGGAAACCGGCAGGAGGCGGAGGACCTGTCGCAGGAAGTGTTCCTGCGCATCTACCGCACGCTGGCCACCTACCGCGCGGTGCACGGCGAGTTCACCACCTGGCTGACCAGCGTGACCCGCAACCTGTTGATTGACCATTACCGGCGGACGCGGCGGGACCGGCTGACGGATTCGCTGGACGCGGAGAACTCTCCGGCGGAGCACAAGGTGTCTCCCAGCCGGCGGCCGGACGAAATCGCGGGGGCCACGGAATTGAGCGGGCAGGTGCAGCGCGCGCTCCAGCAGGTTTCACCTGAATTGCGCGAGGCGGTGGTCCTGCGCGATTTGCAGGGACTGGATTACCGGGAGATTCAGGAGGTTTTGCAGGTGCCGGAAGGCACGGTAAAGTCGCGCATCAACCGCGGGCGGATTGAACTGGCACGGCTGCTCACGCAGATGGGAATCGGGCCGGGATAAGGGAAAGTGGCGAGTTCCGAGTGAAGCGAACATGACCTGGACGTGCCTCAATACGGAAGAGCGGCTGAGCGAGTACCTGGAAGGGAGGCTCGAAGCCGCCGAGCGCCTGGAACTGCAGGCGCACCTGGAGACCTGCGCGCCCTGCCGCCGGCTGGCGTTCGAAGTGGGCGACGTGGTGGCGCGGCTGGGCGGGCTCGAGCCGGAGGTGGAACCCTCCTGGCTGGTGTTCCGCATCCTGCAAGCCACCACTGGCTCGGCGCCGCAGCAGCAGGAAAGCCTGTGGCGGCGCCTGCTGACCGGGGCGCTCTCTCCCCGGTTTGCGCTGGGCCTGGGAAGCGTGGTGGCCACGCTGGTCATTCTTTTCCAGGCGCTGGGCATCAATCCACGGCGCATCAGCGCGGATGACTTCAACCCCGTCAATTTGTTCCGCGCGGCGGACCGCCAGGCGCATTTGACCTACGCGCACGGCGTGCGCTTTGTGAATGACCTGCGCGTGGTTTACGAAATCCGGTCGCGGCTGCAGGATCAGGAGGCTTCGGCCACGCCCAGCGAGCCGCAACGGCAGGAGGAGCGCAACCGCCCGGAGGGAACGGCTTCGCCGCAATCCGAGCGCAAGCTGCGCAATGACCTGATGCTGCACCACTCCTCGCAGATCGCGGTCATCGCGCTTCCTGGGCTTCCCCTGGGAGGGCCGCGATGAGCGCCGGGGGAACAGGAAGCGGCGCCCCCGCGGGCTACTGCCGCCATTGCGGCGCGGCGCTCACCCCCGAAACGCTGCGGGAAGTGCAGGGCGCGTACTACTGCCCGAACTGCCTGGCGGAAATGGTGGGCCAGGCGCAGGCCCCTCCGCCCTCTCCCATCGCGCGAAGCACGAATGCGCGCGCCAAGGCGGCCGCGGCACTGGGGATCATCCCCGGGCTCGGCGCGGTCTATAACGGCGAATACGTCAAAGCGCTGATTCACGTCCTGGTGTTTGCAACGATCATCAGCTTGATTGAGCGCGCGCCGGGGATATTCGTTCCGCTGCTGGTGGCGTGGATTTTCTACATGCCGTTTGAGGCCTATCAGACGGCGAAGGCCAAAGCAGAACTGGCCGCGGGCGCGGCGCGAGCCGGTTCGCCGGACTCCACCGGGAGCGGTACGGCGGCACTCTCCTCCGCGGCGGCGCGCCGGGAAACCATCGGGCCCATTCTGTTGATCACCATTGGCACTCTGGTGCTGTTGGATCAGTGGAACCTGGTGAACCTGGACCGCGTACTGGATTTCTGGCCGCTGGGGTTGATTGTCCTGGGCCTGTGGATGCTGATAAAGCGCCAGGAGGGGTAAGCGGAAGGTGGCTGCGCCCCCCGGCCGAATCCGCCAGGGTGCGCGCTGGCAATTTGAAGGGCAGGAGGCAGGTAGAAACGTATGGCACCTTATTACCGGCGGCGAGGACTGGTGGGCCCCGCGGTGTTGATCACCGTGGGGGCGATCCTGATGGCCGATCGCCTGTGGCCTGGAGAATTCGGATTTTCCCGGCTGTGGCCGCTGATCCTGATCGTGATCGGACTGGTGCGGCTGCTGGAGATGGGAACGCACAGCAACGAGCCGTCCTATCCGCCGGCGCCCACGCCCGCCCCGGGTCCTCCTCCGCCCCCGGCGTCTCCCTACGGCAGTTCCGGGACGGCGAGCGGTTCCGACGCCCCCGGCGGTTCCAGCGGCGCAGGCAGCCCGGGCAATCTACCGCCGGGAAGTCCGCAGTGACGCTCCGAGGGACCTGGCATGAGTAATGGACGTCCACAGCGGTCCGCGTTTGGCGCCCTGGTCCTGCTCCTTGTGGGCACCATCTTCCTGATTCACAATTTCCGTCCCGACCTGATCCGATGGAGCTGGCTGGGCACGTGGTGGCCGGCGCTGCTGATCCTGTGGGGAGTGATCCGCCTGTTTGAAAACCTTTCAGGGAGCGGGCGGCGGGGAGTGGGCGGCGGGGAAATTTCGCTGCTGGTGCTGCTGATCCTGGTGGGCATCGCCATTTCGTTCGGGTCGCGTTACCGCGACCGCATTCGCGTGGACCTGCCGGACGACGTGCCCTTCGCCGATTCCGCGGACGTGACCGAGGAGTTGCCGCCGAAAGATCTGGCGCCGGGCTCGGTGGTGCGCATCAACACCTCCCGCGGAGACATTGCCGTGGACGGGATGAGCGACGCCAGGCAGTTGCGCGTGGTGGTGCATAAAACCGGCTATGCCATGAGCGACGAGGAGGCGCGCTCGCGGGCCTCCGGCGCGACGGTGAACGTGCGGCAATCGGGGAAAGAAGTGAGCCTGGACGCGACCGACGCGGCCCGGCGGAGCGGCGACGTGCGCGTGAACTTTGAAGTGAAAGTGCCGCGCAACGTGATTCTGGATCTGCGCACGCAGCGCGGAGACGTGCATGCCAGCGGCATCACCGGCGACGTCACCGCCAGCGTGGCCCACGGAGACGTGGAGGTGCATGATTCCGGGGGCGACGTGCGTGTGGACGTGGGCCGCGGCGACGTGCGCGTGACCACGGCCAAGGGCAACGTGCACATCTCCGGCAAGGGCAGCGAGGTGGAAGTGGAAGACGTGGGCGGAGCCGCGACCATTGACGGCGAGTTCTACGGCCCGATCACCGCGCGCAACGTGGCTCGCGGCGCGCGGTTTGTTTCCCAGCACACCGACCTGAGCATCGGCGGGCTGCCCGGGCGCATGGACGTGGAATCCGGTGAATTGCGCGTGCAGGACGCGGTCGGACCGTTTCTGCTCACCACCAGCGATAAGACCATCAACCTGGAAGAGATTTCCGGCCGCGTCCGCGTGCAAAACAAGCGCGGGGACATCACCGTGCGGCTGACCGCTCCCCCGCAGGACGAAATCGACCTGAGCAACGAGTCCGGGGGCGTGGAGCTGGCGCTGCCCACCAAGGCCGCGTTCGAGATGTCCGCGGCGTCGCGCTCCGGCCAAATCCAGAATGACCTGAACGACAGCGGGCTGAATGCCACCCAGCAGGGCGGCGACTCCAAACTGGAAGGCAAGGTCGGGGCGCACGGCCCAAAGATCACCCTCAACACTTCCTACGGACCCATCCGCCTGAAGCATTCCGATTGAAGTCCCCTTCCCCACGAACAGCCACGGTCAGCGCTCGAGCAGCGCTTCCAGGTCGCTGAAAAACGCGGGGTAGGAAACGGCCGCGCATTCCGAGCCGCGAAGGGTGGTGGGGCCATCCGCGCCGAGCGCGGCAATGGCCAGGGCCATGGCGATGCGATGGTCGCCCCGCGGGTCCACCTCGGCGCCGTGCAGCGGCACGTGGCGCGCGGGCTGGGCGCCCGCGGCTTCGGCGCGGCCGGCCACACGCATTCCGTCGGGAAATTCCTCTACCCGGGCGCCCATGCGGCGCAGGTTTTCAGAAAGGGCGGCGATGCGATCGCTCTCTTTCACGCGCAGTTCAGCGGCCCCGCGAATCAGAATGCCCTGTTCGGTGTAGGGGGCAAGCGCGGCCAGCATGGGCAACTCGTCAATCATCCGGGGGACGTCGGCGATGGCCACTTCCCCTCCCCGCAGGCGGAGCCCTTCGCCGGTGATCACTTCCAGGTTGCCCACCAATTCTCCGTGACGCTCTTCGATTTGCGCAACGCGCAGCGGCGCTCCCATCTGCACCAGGAAGTCGAGCACGGCGCCGCGCGTCGGATTCAGGCCGACGTTCAGCAGCAGCAGGTTCGAGCCGGGAAGAATCAGGGCCGCGGCAATCAGAAAGACGGCGGAGGAAAGGTCGCCGGGCACGGTGAGGGAGCGCCCCTGGAGCCGCGCGCCGCCGGAAACCTCAATGCGTTCTCCGGACCGCCGGATGGCGGCTCCAAATTCGCGCAGCGCAATTTCCGTGTGGTCGCGGGTGCGCACGGGCTCGATCACCGCAGTGATGCCCGGAGCGTACAGAGCCGCGAGCAAGATCGCGGATTTCACCTGCGCGCTGGGCACCGGCAGGGTGTACTCGGTGGAGTGCAGCGCAGTACCGGTGATTTCGAGGGGAGCGAGCCCGCCTTCGCGGGACCGGATGCGCGCGCCCATTTGTTCCAGCGGTTCAACCACGCGGCGCATGGGACGCCGGCGCAGGGAGGCGTCACCGGTAAGCTTCGCGGCAAACTCCTGCCCGGCCAACGCGCCGGCCAGCAGGCGCATGGTGGTTCCGGAATTCCCGGCATCCAGCGCGCGGCCGGGTTTCTTCCAACCGCCCAGGCCCGTACCGTGAATCCGCGCGCTCAGGGAATTGCGGCCGGATTCCTTCTGGTCGCGCGCTTTTCCCGCGGGCTTCTCCGCCTGGATGCCCACCCCGAGCCTCCGCAGGCATTCCAGCGTGCTCTGGCAATCGGCGGCCGGCGAGTAGTTGTGAAGCTCGCTGGGACCCTCCGCCAGAGCCGCCAGGATGGCCAGGCGGTGGGAGATGGACTTGTCCCCCGGGAGGGTCATGCCTCCCGAAATCCGCCGCGCCGGAACAACCACCTGGCGTGCCATGCGTCAATTCTATCAGTGGCGCCCCCGAGCCCCACAGGTAGTGGAACGGAAATTCGCGGGCGGGAAAACCCTGCGGCGCCAGAACGAATCGAGTAGAATGAGGAGTTGTGGATCGCATGCCCGGCCCCCTGCTAAAACCTCTCCGGTGGGCGCTGATGGCGCTGCTGGCGGCAATGGCCGCGCCGGCGGTGGCCATGGCCAACGGCGCCCTGGACAATACCCTTCCCCTCGATCAGGTGCGGCCCGGGATGCACGGCGTGGTGTACACCATCATTGAAGGGGACACCATCGAGAAGCTGGACCTGGAGGTCATCGGCATCCTGCCCAACCTGATGGGGCCAAAGCAGGACATCATCCTGGTGCGCCTGGTGGGTCCACGCGCCGAACAAGTGGGAGTAGCCGCGGGCATGAGCGGCAGTCCCGTGTACATTGACGGAAAACTGGTGGGCGGGCTGTCCCTGAAGTTCGGGATTTTCACCAAAGAAGCGCTGGGCGGAGTTACTCCGATCGCGCAGATGTTGGAAGCCGAGGCGGGGGACGGGGCAGCGGCAACGCCGCAGCAGCGCGCCGGAATCGATTCCCCCGGCACACCCGTGGACTTCACCGTCGCGGGCGCCCCGCCGCAATACGCCCTGGCCGGGAGTGCGGCGCAGCAGGCTGGCGTGCCCTCCGGCGCCTACCTGACCCCCATCGAAACGCCGCTGGCGTTTTCGGGCTTTCTGAAGGAGGCGATAGACCGCTTTGCGCCGCAACTGGCGGCCTTCGGAATGACCGCGGTGCAGGGCGGCACCACAGCGGCCGAACCGGATGACGCAGACCTGAAGCCTGGCCAGATGGTGGGGATGGTGCTGGCCTCGGGCGACCTCTCCATCAACGCCGGGTGCAGCGTCACCGCGGTGGTGGACGGGCGGGTCTTGATCTGCGGGCATCCCGTGCTCAATTTCGGCAAGCTCGCGCTGCCCATGGCGCGCGGGCGGGTGCTCACCACCATGGCCTCCAGTTTCAACTCCACCAAGATCATGAACGCCGGGGGCATCATCGGCACCATCAACTATGACCGCATCTCCGCGGTCACGGGAACGCTGGGCGCGGCGCCGCGGCTGGTGCCGGTCAGCCTGGACGTGGTCACACCGGCGCGCACCAAGTCGCTGCATTTCCAGGTCGCGGAGAACGCGCGGCTCACTCCGCTGCTGGTGGCCATCGCCACCTTCAACGGGCTGGTCGCCAACCCCGTCTATAGCGAAGGCACCACGTTTCATTTGACCGGGCAGATGGATGTGCAGGGGCACTCCCCGGTGGTGCTGGACAATATGTTCGCACCCAACGATTTTGGCGCGCCGGACGGATTATTCGTGGCGCTGACGGTGCAAAGCCTGTTCCAGCGCGTGTTCACCAACCCCTACGAATTGCCGAACGTGACCGATGTTCGCCTGCGGGTGGAAAGCGTGCCGGAGCGCCGCCAGGGATACATCGAAAATGCGTGGTGCGACCACGCGGAGGCCGCGCCGGGAGAGCAGGTGCTGGTCAAGGTGCTGGTGCGGCCGTATCGCGGCACCCCGTTCCTGCAGGAGATTCCCATCACCATTCCGCTCGCCGCCCGCGGCGCGCTGCGGCTGACGGTGTCGGACGCCGACACGCTCAACCGGATGAGCAACGGCCTGGCCTCAAGTCCTTTCGCGCGGCTCGCCGGGTTGGAACAGCTCATCCACGTTTTGAACCGCGAGCGGCGCAACAACCGGCTGTATGTGGCCTTGCTGCAGCCCGCGCCCACGCTGCTGGTGGAGGATAAGGAATTGCCCAATGCGCCGCTTACGGAAATCGAGGTGCTCGAGCCAAGGCGCACCGTGGGCGGCTCGACGCTGCTGCGGGAATCGCTGGCGGGCGAGTGGTCCGTGCCCATGAATCAGGTCATCTCCGGCCAGCAGTCGCTGCAAATCAAAGTAAAATAACCGCGGCCCGCTGGGGCGCGGGTTCCCGGCTCTCTCCGAAAGGACGATCCATGCTCTCGATTCGCCGTAAATTTGTGGCTGTGCCTGGTGGCGCAGCCGTTCGAGACTTCGGGGCCGGCGGTGCCGGGCGCGGCTCGGCCACGTCGCGCAGCTGGCAATTTCACCGCCACATTGTGACCGTGGGTGTGTGCGCGGCCCTTCTAGGGCTGCTGGCCGTGGGGCCGGCGGCCGCGGAGCACATGCGCTTCTGGCGGCTAACCTCCTACGAGGAATTCGACAAGGGCACGCCCAAGGGAGTGGCGGTCCGAAGCGACGGACGGCTGGTGCCCGCGCCGCGCACCGCACAGTTCGCGGATCCGAACCTGGCCTACCTCTGGGCGCTTGCGGCCGATTCAAAAGGCCGGGTGTACGCGGCCGGGGGATCCACGGCCAAGGTGCTGCGCCTGGACGATGCCGGCGCCGCCACCACCGTCTTCGAATCCAGCGAACTGGCGGCCCAGGCCCTGGCGGTGGATGCGAAGGACAATTTGTACGTGGCCACCTCTCCGGACGGAAAGGTTTACAAGGTCACCCCCTCGGGAGAGCACTCCGTATTTTTTGATCCCCAGCGGAAATACATCTGGACTCTGGTCTTCGGGCGCGACGGAACGCTCTACGTGGGCACCGGCGACAAGGGCGAAATCTTTGCCGTCCCGCCGGATGGCAAGGGCCGCGTGTTTTACAAATCGGAGGAGACCCACGTGCGCTCGCTCGCCGTGGACGGCACCGGGCGGCTCTATGCCGGAACGGAGCCGAATGGGCTGGTCATGCGCGTGGAGGGCCCCGGAGAAAAAGGAGGGAGCGGCCGGGCGTTTGTGATTTACGAGACCAATAAGAAAGAAATCACCTCGCTGCTCACCGATGCGCAGGGAAATGTGTATGCCGCGGCGGTGGGAGATAAACCGCCCTCGGTGACACCGGCCATGCCGGGGATTACGCCGCAACCCGTTCCGGTCCCACAGGTGCAGCCGGGCGGAGGAGCCATGATTGCCTTTTCCGCGGCGCCGCAGAATCCGTTTATCCCCTTTCCGGCCATGGGCGGCGGCAGCGAGGTCTATCTATTCTCGCCGCAGGGGGCGCCTTCCCGGCTGTGGGGCTCGCGAGACGAACTGGTGTATGCGCTGGCGTTTTCGCCCGAAGGGGAGCTGCTGCTGGGCACCGGAGGACGCGGCGTGATTTACCGTTTGGAAGGCAACGAAGTCTTCACGAATATCGCCAAAACTTTTTCCGGGCAGGTGACCTGCTTCGCCACCGGAGCGGGTGGAAAAATCGTTGCCGGGGCCGCCAACCCTGGAAAAATGTTCGCGCTGGGACCAGGCGTGGAGCCCGAGGGCAGCTACGAATCCTCCGTGTTTGACGCCAGATTATTTTCCACCTGGGGCAGGCTGACCTGGTGGGGAGACCCGCCGCAAACCGGCTCCGCAGGCGGGCACATCGCCTTCTATCTGCGCAGCGGCAACACCTCGGATCCCAATGCTTATTGGAGCGCCTGGGCCGGGCCTTTCCACAATCCCGAGGGCGAAGCGGCCTCGCTGCCGCCCGGGCGCTTTGTCCAGTGGAAAGCGGTGTTCCAGCAGGCGCCGCCGGGCGCCAATATTTCCTGGGTCAGCGTGGCCTACCTGCCCAAGAATGTGGCCCCGGTGATTGATTCCATCATCGTGCAGACTCCCGGAATCCGCGTGCAGGCTCCCAACGCCATGAACCTGCCCGGCCAGCCCCAGCCGGTGCAGTTGCGCACTCCTCCCCCGCCCCCGCTTCCGGGCCTGAATCTCTTTCCGCAGCCGCAGCCGCAGCCGCCGCAACAGCCGGCGAAATTCGAAGCGCCGCCGCAGGGCTTTGCCCAGCGCGGCTGGCAATCGGTGCTGTGGGGCACGCACGATGATAACGACGACGACCTGGTGTACACCCTGTATTACCGCGGCGAACGGGAAACCGCCTGGAAACTTTTGAAAGACAAGGTGGAGAACCGCTTTTATTCCTGGGATACCGCCACCATGCCCGATGGCGCGTACTACCTGAAAATTGTGGCCTCCGACTCGCCATCCAACCCGGCCGAAGAGGCGCTGAGCGCGGAGCGCGTGAGCGACCGCTTTCTGGTGGACAATGCCCCGCCGGAAATCCTGAGCCTGCGCGCCAAGGCGGCAAGCGATTCCGCGGAGGTGCAATTCGAGGCCCGGGACGCTGCCAGTGCCCTGATCCGCGCGGAGTGGAGCCTGGACGGCGGCGACTGGAAGCTGGTGCTGCCCGCGGGGCGCCTGGGCGACGCCCGGCAGGAAAGCTACACCGTGGCCCTGCACCGGCTCGCGCCGGGGGAGCATACCGTGGCCGTGCGGCTGACCGATGAATTCGACAATCAGTCCGTGGCCAAGACCGTGTTCCAGGCGGGAACCACCTCCAAGTGAGCGCCGGGCCGAGCCTCGACGACATCCAGGTGGCCGCCCGGCGCATCGCGCCGTTCATTCACCGCACCCCGGTGATGACTTGCGCGTCGCTGGATGCCCTGTGCGGCGCGCGGCTTTACTTCAAGTGCGAAAACCTGCAAAAGACGGGATCGTTCAAGATTCGCGGGGCCACCAACGCGATTCTGCAACTGACCCCGGCGGAGGCGGCGCGGGGCGTGGTGACGCAATCTTCCGGGAACCACGCGGCGGCGGTGGCGCGCGCGGCCTCGGCCCGCGGGATTGCCGCGCACATCGTGATGCCGAAAAACGCTCCGGCGGTGAAATGCCGCGCGGTGGAAGGCTATGGCGGAGTCATCACCTTCTGCGAGCCGAAGGTCGAGGCGCGCGAGGCCGCTTGCCGGCGGTTGCTCGAAGAAACCAAGGGCGTGCTGGTGCACCCCTACAACGACCGCCGGGTGATCGCCGGCCAGGGGACCGCCTCGCTGGAGTTGCTCGAAGATGTGCCGGAGCTGGACGCGCTGCTCGTTCCGGTGAGCGGAGGAGGGCTGCTCGGCGGAAACGCGATCGCCGCCACCAGCCTGCGCTCGAGTGTGCGCGTGGTGGGCTGTGAACCGGCGAACGCGGATGACGCTTACCGCTCCTTGAAGTCCGGCCACCTGGAAAAGAACGAGACCGCGGAAACCATGGCCGACGGGCTGCGGGCGAACCTGTGCGAGTTGACCTTTGGGATCCTGCGCGAGCGCGTGGACGAGATTGTGCGCGTCACCGAGCAGGAGATCGTGGAAGCCATGCGCCTGGTGTGGGAGCGCATGAAGCTGCTGATCGAGCCGTCGGCGGCCGTGGCGCTGGCCCCGGCCCTGGCGCGCAGCATCCGCGCGGAGGGTAAACGGGTGGGCGTGCTGCTCTCCGGCGGAAATGTGGATTTGTCGGCCCTGCCTTTTCGCTGAAAACCGGAAAGATTGGATTCGGCCGGCTTTCCAACCGCCTCGCCTTGAACCCTTCCCATAAATATGGGAGGATGCGGATGTGAAGACCACTCTGGAGATTCCCGACGCTGTCTTCCGCAAGGCAAAGGCCGAGGCGGCCAAGCGCGGCATTCCGCTCCGCTCGCTGGTCACCGAGGCCATTGCAGACGCCCTGCGCGCGAAGAGCGGCAACAACCAGGGAAAAGCCATTCTGAGGGGATTCGGCGCGCTGCGCCACTTGCGAAAGGAAACGGCGCGGATCAACCGCCTCATGGAAGAAGAGTTCGAACAGATTGAGGATGAGGACCGCGGGTGATCCTCGACACCAACGGGCTCTCCGCCTTCATGGACGGGGCGCCCTCGCTGCGGGCCATTTTGACTCCGCCCGGCGAAATTGCGGTGCCGGTGATCGTCCTGGGAGAATACCGTTACGGGATTCGGCAATCCCGGTACCGGGCGCGCTATGAAGATTGGCTGGCCGAATATCTCCCCCACTTCCAGGTGCTGCCGGTAGACGAAGAAACGGCCATCCGTTATGCGGCGATCCGCGGCGAACTGAAATCGGCAGGCACACCGATCCCAGCCAATGATCTATGGATCGCCTCGCTCGCCCGGCAGCATTCCCTGCCTGTGGTAAGCCAGGATCGGCATTTTGACTTGGTGCGGGGATTGCGCCGGATGGAGTGGTGAGCCTGCCCATCCACAGCGCAGCCCATCCCATCTCGCGACGTAAGGACGGACCCTTACGGTTCCCACCTCGACTGGCCCGAATTGTCAAAACCTAGAACGTCGAAAGGACTTCGCTTCAGCGGCTCGCCGGCAGGCTCCGGGCCAGCAGCGTGCCCACCTGCGACTGGGTGAGGTCGAGCTTCAGGTCCACGCGGTCGCCGGACTGCTGCACCACCGCGGCGCGCAGCGTGGACGCCATGTCCGGATTCACATTGACTTCCTGCGTGGCGTAGAGCGCGAAGCCGGCCTGGGCCACCGCGGCCAGCAGCGCCGCCTGGCTGGGTTCGGAACAGAGAAATGTGGCTTGCGAGGTCAGGTCCGAGGTCAAAGTGGCGCGGGCCACCGCCGCCCGCAGGTTGCCCAGCAGCGTTTGTGCCTCGGGACGCCCGGCAATGTCCGGGGCCACGCCTTTGATTTCCAGCGCGGCGAAGCGTTGGTCCATCACCGACCAGATGGAACTGTGGCCGTTGGCCTCGGTCAACAGCGGCGCCAGCGTCTGGTTTTGAAGGAAGCCGGGAGCGCCCTGGGAAACGCGGGTGAGCAGCGCTTCCACCTGATCGCGCGCGCCGTAGGCCATCTTGCCGGGGTCGGGAAAGGCCAGGGCGAAGGCCTGGCCGGCGTCGTTCTGTCCCATGCCCAGCACGGTCTGGCCGGCAACTTCGTTCATGGGCAGTTTGAGGGCGCGCGCGCGGTCAAACACGTTGGAGGGCGAGAAGTTTCCTTCGGCGATGCTCAGCATCTCCACGCTGCCACTGGGGGAAACCAGGTAGGCCCAGCTCAGTTGCTGCGCCTGGGCTTCAAAGTCGATGCCCAGGGAGAGGGCCTCGCGCTCCAGGTCGCGCACGCGCGCGGGCAGATAGGAATCGTGCAGCACCTTGTAGTGCGGCGATTGCCGCAGGGTGTGCAGGTCCGCAAAGGCCAGTTCCCCGGCTTCGGCGGGAAAGAGTCCGATCACGGTATCAGAAAGTGTCTGGGCGGCCAACGGAGGCGCGGCCAGCGGCATCAGGATTGCAACAGACAGGGCCAGGCCGATCAGGGGCAGAAAACGCAGGTTCGAGCCATTCATGTGCAGTTCCTTCTTTCCGAAGAGCTTAGACGCGCGCCAGGCGCTTGCGTATGCAGTGCGAAAGCGGCCGACAGCACAGAAATACAATGGCCGGGAGGCGCAGGATTGTCAATTCGGGAAGGCGCGGGTGAACTGCAAGAGTTCACCCGCGGTCAGCGGGATCGGCAAGCTCACGGCCGGCCCCGCCACGGGAGCACAAGCCGCACACCGGATGGCAGCCGGGGCTTGACAGTGGAAGCTGTGGTACCCAAAATCAGAGGTGGTTTTCTGCGGGCAACCCCTTCCGCCCGCGCATCGAGGTTCCCATGCGCATCCTGCTGGCGGAAGGTGATCTATCTCTTTCCACGTATGTCCGGAAAGGCCTGGAAGCCGAACAATACGCCGTGGACGTGTGTTCCAGCGCAGCGGAAACGGCGTATCTGGCACAACAGTCCGACTATGACCTGCTGTTGCTGGACGCCAATCTGAGCGCCGCGCCGGCCGGACCGGAGGTATTGCAAACCGTACGCGCGGCGAAGGCCGCGCTGCCGATCCTGGTGCTCAGCGGAACCGGCCGTGCGGAAGACCGCGCGCAGGCGCTGGACCGGGGAGCGGATGACGTGCTGGCCCGGCCCTTCTCCTTCTGCGAACTCGCCGCGCGCGTCCGCGCGCTGCTGCGGCGCGGCGGCCGGCCCGCGGAAAGCGTGCTGCGCGTCGCAGACCTGCACCTCGACCGCATCGAACATGCGGTGGAACGCAGCGGGCGGCGCATCTCCCTGACGGCCAAGGAATTTGCCCTGCTGGAATACCTGCTGCGCAACCAGGGCCGCGCGCTGAGCCGGACCATGATTCTGGAGCACGTTTGGGATCTTTCCTTCGACACCTCCACCAACGTGGTGGACGTGTACATCAACTATCTGCGCCGCAAGGTGGACGACGGCTTCCAGCCGCCGTTGATCCACACGCTGCGTGGGGTGGGTTACCGGCTGGCCGTGCCGGAAGGCGGGAGCATGGCCCACGCGGCTCGCTCCGTGGCGCCGCCGGTGGCGTCGGGCATGCGCCGCGGCGCGGAGATCCCGCCACGGGACGAAACGCCGGCGCGGCCCGCGCGCCGCTAGCGCGGCCCCGCGGCAATGGGCTGCCGTGCACACTAGAAACATTTAATCCCGCTCTCAGCGGCCTCTCAGAAATCCCGCTTAGAGTGTTTCAGAGTTGAAGCGGTAACTGTTCCTACTCGAACCTTCCTCCTCCCTTCCGGAAAAGGTTGCGGCGATCCTCCGGCAACCGATCCCTGCCGCGGACGCCGATTTCCGGGCCTCCGTTGGCAGCGGGGGCCGCGAAAGGGAGAGCCATGAAGATCCCGGCCCGCGCTCCATCCATCGCTCCAATCCTGAGGTCTCGCGCGCCTCATTCCGTGGCCCGGCGCAGGACTCCCGCAACGGCTTCCCCCGGGCGTGCGTCGGCTCCGGCCGGGCAACTGATCAAGCTGCTTCCGCAGGTGCGCTTCATCGCGCGGCGGATCCACCAGCGCCTTCCCAGTCACGTGCCCGTCGAGGATCTTTATCAGGCCGGGGTGCTGGGCCTGCTCGATGCGCTGCGGAAGTTCGATCCGCGGCGCCGGGTGCGCCTGGAGTCGTACATGAAATTCCGCATCCGCGGCGCCATTCTGGACGAGTTGCGCTCGCTCGACTGGAGCCCGCGCGAACTGCGGCGGCAGGCGCGCCGGCTGGAGGAAGCGCACCAGGCGCTGTGCGCGGGGCTGGGTCGGGAGCCGGTGCATGAAGAGCTGGCCGCGGCCGCGCGCATCTCCCTGGGGCGGCTCGAGGAATTGCGCGCCGACCTGCGCGGTCTGGAACTGTGCAGCCTTCAGGAAATCGCCATGACCTCCGACGACGGGGTGGAGAAAGACCGGGCCTCGCAGGTGCCCTGCCCCGAGGCGCTGGGCCCCCATGTGCTCTACGCCCGCGCGGAAGGCCGCGCGCGGCTGGCGGAAGCCATCGAGCTGCTGCCGGAAAACGAGCGGCGCGTCATCACTCTTTATTACTACGAAGAGCTGACCATGAAGGAAGTGGGCGAGGTGCTGGAGGTGGGGGAATCGCGCGTGTCGCAAATCCACTCCAGCGCTCTCCAGCGCATGCGCGGCTGGGTTTCGCGCTCGCTGCCGGAGGCCGCGGCCGGGGCCGAGGCCAATGACGCGGCCACGGTGACCAGGGACAAGTCCCTCCTCCCCCCGCGGGATGAGCCGCGCACCCACTGAAGTCTGCACCCGCGGCCGCCGATAAAAACCGGGAAGCGCGCTCGCCACGGCAGCCGGGGAGCCACATGGAAGATTCGAGCGGGGGACGGCGCGGAAACAGGACCCAACCTCGCGGAGTACAGCCCAGGTCCGGGAAACTGCCTGCAACTCCCCACAGCGCGGCCGATATCGCTTTCTGTGACACAGTGATCCGCCTCTGTCCCCGCCTCGATTACCGCGCGTTGCTGCGAGAGGTCCATGCGGACGCTCGAAAGCGCCGCGCCCGAGTCCTCCGGCTCCGGAACCTCTCGCGCGACATGGCCTATCGTCCCTCCGCGCGTGCTGTGGCTCGTGCGGTACTCCGGGAGCTGGACCCCGGCTGGCTGGCCTGAACCCTGAATTCACGCGAAACTTTTGACGCCCTGAGGGGTTGAAGACGGAATAGTAAGGGAGGGCGGAGGAGTGTGCCCGGGCGGCCGCCGTCCCGGGCGGAGGGCTGCGCCGCTCCTGTTGACACTTGGGAGGCAGGTTGCTAGCGTGCTCTGTGGTGCGGGGTTGATGGTCTTGTTCTCGTTCATTGCTGCGTCACAACCCCGGATGAGGATTTCCTGTGTGGCCAGGCAGGCTACTCTCCGCGGCGGACCGGCCCATCCGCCGCAGGCTGTTCTTCCCTGCTTCTCGCTGGCAGCTTTCCCTGTCTCCCGTGCATCTTGAGGACGAGAGGATTCCATGAAAACGAACGTGCGCCGCGAGTGGATTGCCGCATTCAGCATCGTCCTCTTCGCATGGCTGATTTCCCTGCCGGCGGGCGCGCAGGACCCGGTCAGGAAGAGCGGCCGCGCGGCCCGCGCGGAGGCGCGCGCCTCCAAGAACGGCGAGGCGGAGGACCACGACAAGGACCACCTGCGCCAGCGCGAGGAGTGGTTTTACCACCAGCGCCGGTTTCCGCTGCAGTTCATCCCCGGAGGGGCACGGCAACAGGCTATCGAGCATCGCGAGGCCATGCGGCAGGAGATGGCCAGCCGGGGGATGTATGCGCGGGGCGGCCGTGGAATCGGTTCGTTCAGTCCCGTGAATCCCGGAGCTTCGTGGGCTTCCATCGGCCCGTCTCCCACCTCCGCCGACGGCTTTAACTTCTTCGATTTCACGTTCAATACCACCCCGGTCTCGGGGCGCATCAACACCATCGCCGTGGATCCGGCGAACCCGAGCACCCTGTACGTGGGGGGAGCGGTGGGCGGGGTCTGGAAGTCCATCGACAACGGGCAAACCTGGGCGCCGTTGACCGACTTTCAGCCTTCCCTGGCCATGGGCTCGATTGCCATTGACCCCAGCGCGACGAGTTGCGGCAGCGGCTCCTGCCAGATCATTTACGCCGGCACCGGCGAACTGAACTTCGGCGGCGACAACTATTACGGCGCGGGCATCCTCAAGTCCATTGACGCGGGGGCCACTTGGACGCAACTGGGCACCGCCGGCACGGTCACCAGCTCGAACCCGATGGTCACCTCCTTCACCGGGCCATTCAACGACAGCGTGGGTGGGGCGTATATCAGCGACATCGTGGTCAATCCCACCAACCCGAGCATTCTGCTGGCCGGGGTGCGCATTTTCTTGAATGTGGATACCGGGACCTCCTCCGGCTTGTACTGCTCGAATGATTCGGGAGCCACCTGGAAGCAGGTGATCTCGGGAGCCGCGGGCACCGCGGTGGTGTACGAATCCACCGGGACCACTGCCGGGACCACTGCGTACGCGGCGCTGGGCACGACTTCCGGGGATACGGCGAACGGCATTTACAAGAGCACCAATGCGGGTTCCGCGTGCGCCAGCCAGACGTGGACCGCGCTCCCGTTGCCCACGGGAGACACGGGCATCGCCGTCGGGCGAATTTCGCTGGGGCTGGCGCCGTCCACCAGCGGCAGCACAGCAGTACTTTATGCCGCCATCGCCCAGGGCGGCAGCGCAAACAACTCGTCGGACCTGCGGGCGTTCCTCAAGACGACGAATGGCGGCACCACTCAGTCCGGTTGGATGAACATCACCAACCAATTGCCGATCACCACGCTCAGCAATGGAACATCGGTCGGTCCAGATTTCTGCACCCCGCAGTGTTTTTACGACATGGTGGTGAAGGTGCACCCCAACAACCCCAACGTGGTGTACGTGGGCGGAGACGCGGCGAGCAACGGAACCTCCACTAGTTTCCCGACCGTGCAGTACTACCTGCTGATGTCCAACAACGGCGGCGCCAGTCTCTCGCACTGGTTCTCGCTTCCCTTCGACGGCAACAACGAAATCCACGTGGACCAGCACGCCATCGCCTTCAGCCCGGTGCAGGGCGGGCAGAGCAGCTACACCATGTATGTGGGCAACGACGGCGGCCTGTGGAGCACGCCGATGACCTGCCCCACCGGAAACAATGTGACGTGCTCCACCCTCACGTGGTCCGACCTGAACGGCACGCTCTCGTTTTCCCAGCACTATCCCGGAGTCTCCATCCATCCCGCGAGCCAGCTCATCGGCTATTCCGGATTTCAAGACAATGGCTCGCAGAAGTACGACCAGACCGGCACCGGAAACGTGTGGACGCAGGTGCTCTTTGCCGACGGCGGGTACACCTTCATTGACCCGGTAAACCCGAACGTGGTGTACGGGACCACGGAATTTATCCCGGGGGAAAGCTTTTTCGTCGGCAAATCCATCATCGGGGGAAACCTGGACCCCAGCAGCGGCACGCCGCTGGTGTCGTATTCCGAAGCGGACCAGGGGATCAACGTGGACGACACCGCGGAATTTATCCCGCCTCTGGTGGGCGACCCAACCCCTGGCCACCACAACGTGCTCTATTTCGGAACCTGCAACGTCTACCAGACCGTGAACGCCGCGGGCAACTGGACGCCCATGACCAACTCCAACATCTGCTCGCAAGACCAAGGGTTTGCGGACTACGTGTCCATCGCCGCCGCAGCCGATGGCGCCACGGTCTATGCCGGCGACAACCTCGGCCATGTGCACTCCACCACTACCGCCCTTTTCGGTGTCTCCGCAAAGTGGACGGACATTACCGGCACACCCGGAAGTCCCCTCCCCGCGGCCACGAGCACGGTCAATGCCACCGATGGCCGCATCATCACCAAGATGGCCGTGGCGCCCAATAACCCGCAACTGGCCATCGTGGCGTATTCCGGCTTCTGCGGTTTTTCAGGGGACAACGTTGGGCACATCTTCGAGACCGCCAATGGCGGCGTCTCCTGGACGGACATCAGCGGCGGGTGCAATACCGGCTCAATGACCGCGCTGCCGAACTCCCCGGTCAACGACGTGGTGATTGATCCCCTGGATACCACCAACCAGACCATCTACGTGGGCACGGACGTGGGTGTGTTCTTCACCGTGGACGGCGGGGCCAACTGGGCGCCGCTGGGAATCAATCTGCCGGACTCCGTCGTGCTCTCCCTGACCCTGCGGAATGAATCCCGCACGCTGCGCGCGGGGACCCATGGACGGGGCGCCTTCGACATCCAGCTCAATTTCTCCGGCGCGCAGAGCACGTACTCCCTGGTCTCCCTGCAGCCGGTTTCCGCGGCGCAGGGCAGCGCCAACGTCCCGCTGACGCTCAACGGGATGGGATTCGCAGCCGGCGACACGGTGCAGTTCGGGACGGGTGCCCCGGTTACGCCGAGCAACATCACCGCCACCCAAATTACCGTCAACGTTCCGGCCTCTGTGTTGGCCTCGACAGGCTCAGTGCCGGTGGTGGTCAACGATACGACCAATGGCCCCTCCAACCCGCTGCCCTTCAGCGTCACCGTGGGCAGCGGCACAAATCCGCCGCCGAACGACGGCATTACCAACGCCATCGTGGTGACCACCAACACGTTCAGCGACTTCCAAAATACATTTGCGGCCACTCTGAACACCGGAGGTCTCACCGACCCGCTGCCCACAAACGTATCGGGCTGTATCCCCAACACGATGGGTCTGGCAAGCTCCGGGGCGGCGAACAGTATCTGGTACAAGTACGCGCCCACGGCTACCGCCACCGTGGAGGCGGACACCATCGGCAGCACGCAGGACACGATTCTTTCCGTGTGGACCGGGACGCCCGGCTCGCTCACCGCCGTGGCCGGAACCCCCGGATGCAATGACGATATCGTTCCGTCCGTGGTGACCACTTCCCAGGTAAAGTTTACCGCCAATGCCGGGACCACCTACTACCTGATGGTCTCCAACTTCGAGGGATCCACCGGCGGCGGCCCCGGGACCCTGGTGCAATTCAACTTCAACGCCAGCCCGGCGCCTACCTTTACGCAGATTTCCCCGAATACTGGGGTTACCGGCAGCACGCTGATGAACGTGATGCTCACGGGTACCGGGTTCACCTCTCCGCTCAGTATCAACACGCCGTCGGGAATCATCGCGTCAAACACTCTGCTGATGAGCAGCACCACGGTGGTGACCACCCTGACCATCGCTTCCAACGCCGTCTCCGGGCCGATTTCGATCGTGACGGCGGGCGGCACCACGGGTTCTCAAACGTTTACGGTGAGCCAGGGCCCGCCCACGCTCAGCACCATCGCGCCGAGCTTTGGAGCGCAGGGCGGCACGGTCAACGTGACGCTGACGGGCACGAATTTTGTGCCCGGCACCACGATCAGCGCCCTCTCCGGGATCACGGTTACAAACCTGACGGTGGCGAACGCCACCACCATTACCGCGACGTTTACCATTGCCTCCGGGGCTGCCTTGGGC
>Ga0335085_10003073_pt1 | contig 29726 bp, 23 predicted proteins | sample Lox_Sample_45_FD_206712 | JGI IMG/M metagenome (GOLD analysis project Ga0335085, IMG submission 206712) | Soil microbial communities from Loxahatchee National Wildlife Refuge, Florida, United States - Lox_Sample_4.5 | ecosystem: Environmental > Terrestrial > Soil > Wetlands | place: USA... | reverse complement strand
GGCAAAAAACGCCCCCGCCATCGCCGAGCCCAAGCGCTGCCATTTGAGCGAGGCCTCCATCGCGCGCCCCACCGAGGAGCCGACCTCGGGGCTCGCATAGAGACCGTTGGCGGACTCGTTCAGAAGCCGTACCCAGGCGTCATAGGCCTTCCAGCGCGCCTGTTGCAGGTCCTGTTCTCCGCTCCGCTCGCCGTCTCGCCCAAGGACGCCGTTCACGGCTGCGAACGGCAGCTCGACCATCGCTTCGCTGAATTTGTTCAGTTCTTCGAAGAATTTCATATAAAACCCCTTTATGAAATTGGCGCGGCCGATAGCTGTCCCTGAAGGTTAGGGTACGGCCTCGAAGCAGCAGCGATTGTGCCAGCCGTCTGACGCGCTCTTTGCTCGGCTACCTCTTCCTCCATCGCCCGCATTTGCCCATTCCTCGCGCGGCTGCCGCCACTTTGGGCATACTCTCGAAAGATGCGTTCGCAGGGTTGCCGCTGGATGAAGGCCGGATTGTCGTTGAGTGAATCAAGATGCTCTCGTTTCCGCGTTTCGTGACTGTAGAATAGCTGATATCGAAACCGTCACAACATTAGTTGTGTTAACGTTTGTCGCACGAGCGACAAAAGGTCATTGCTGCGCGGTTAAAGCTTCGCGTTTTGTCGCTTTGGCGACATCGCCGTCGTCTGTGCTAACGAAGGGAACGTGACAGCCGAAAACTCTCAGCAGAAACTACTCGGCCGGCTGCGAACTTTCGCCTGGATGTCGGAGGCGCAACTCGGCAGACTTTCAGGTGCGACCGTCACGCGCAGGGTGCGACGGCATGAAACTATATTCTTCGAAGGCGAGGACGCAAGTCAAGTTTATGTGCTGCTCTCGGGTGTCGCCAAGCTGACTTTTCTCAACGCCAACGAACGGGTGCTGGTCTCGCTCGTCGGTCCGGGCGAGATTTTCGGCGTTTCCTCGCTGCTCACAGCGGACAAGCGGCCCTTTCGATGCGACGCGTTCAGCGACTGTCTGGTCGGCGTCACTAGCCCGCAGGCCTTCGTCGACGCGACGTTGGGAATACGGCTTGAGGATTTAAGCCGAGTGCTCGACCTGACGGTGGGCCGATGGTGGACGATGCTGCTCCGGTACACCAATTTCGTGGGGCTCGCGCTCCGCGAGCGCCTTGCGGGCGCGTTGCTGGAATTGGGAACCAAGTTCGGCGCCGAGGACGCGCGCGGCCAGTTGCTGACGCTGAAACTCACCCATAGCGATCTCGCCGAACTGGTGGGCGCCTCGCGCCAGCGCATCACCGAGCAGCTCAGCGAATTCGAGCGCATCGGCGTGATCATCCGCGACGGGCGTCGCCTCATCATCGTCCCGCAAGAACTGCTCGCGCTGGTGCATGGCGCCAGACCAAGCACTCCGACCGACAACCAGACCAACGGCGGCGCACAATCCTCGCCAAAACCGATTCAAGCACCAAGGGCGACTCAAGCGTCAGGACCGGAGCAAGCGTCAAGACCGATTCAAGCGAAGGCGCGGCCCGTTTGATAAACCGGCCATACCGGGTACAGCGCAACCAGCGGAATCCGCCACGGCGCACAACGGTCGATCGTATCGTCAGCGCGGCCTGAAGTGCGGCATCACTTCGCGCGCGAACAGCCGCATCGACTTCTTCGTCAACTCCGCATCCACGTTGGGAAAGTCCATCATGCACTGCAGGTAATCCATCCCGAGTTCGCGCTGGTATTTCTCGATCTCGCGGATGCAATGGTCCGGATCGCCCAGGATGAAGCGCTCGCGGAAGGTTTCCAGGCTTACGCCTCCGGCGCCCGCAACCGGCCGGCCGCGGTCGTCCTTAAGTTCGCGCACCTGCGCCCAGCGTCCGTACATCCCGGCTTGGATATAGATCATCCCAGGACCGCCCTCACGCTCGGCGCGCTCCATGGTCTCGGCACAATAAACCTCGCGGATGACCGGCGTGCAGACCTCCTCGCGGCCAAATTCGCCGAGATAGCGCCGATAACTGGCATAATGATTCTTCAGATCGCTCAGGTGATGGCGCGGCGAGGAGCAAAGCGCGTCCGCCCATTTCGCCGCCCGGCGAAAGCCGCCCTCGGTCGAAGCGCCGATCCAGATCGGCGGATGCGGCTTTTGGGCGGGCTTGGGCATCACCGAGATTTCCGGAAACTGGTAGTGCCTGCCGTTGTGCGCGAACGAATCCCTGGTCCAGGCGTTGATCAGGATTTCCAGCTGCTCTTCCATCCGCGCCTCCCGCCCCTTGCGCGCCTCTCCCAACCCTTCGAACTCGATCGGACGGTAGCCGGCCGCGACTCCGACGATAAGGCGGCCATTGGCGATATTGTCGAGTACTGCAACGTCCTCGGCGACGCGGACCGGGCGATGGAGCGGCAGCAGGAGCATCGCCGTGCCGATCTTTATTTTGCTGGTGCGCGCCGCCATCGCGGCCGCCGTAAGCAGCACCGACGGGCACTCGCCGTCTTCCTTGAAGTGGTGCTCGATGAGCCAGGCGGAGTCGAAACCCAGTTCCTCCGCAAGCTCAGCCTGCTCGAGCATCTCACGGTAAACCTGCGTATGCGGCTTGCCAGAGCCGTGAGGCGCCTGCAGATTGAAGGGGCCGATACCGAATTTCATCATGCGATCTCCCGTCACGCCGGTTTCCGCCATTAATTGTCCAAAATGAATCGGGATGCAAAATGGCGCGGCGGCGCGCACGCGCGGGCGCGCGCGGCGGAACTTGAAATCGACGCCCGATTGCTGAAGAGTCTTACCCTCGTCCGGGCCCTTCTTTAGTTCGGACTTTTCGTCCGTTCGTTAAACCCGGATTACGAGCGCGAGTCGCTGGTCAAATCGCAGATTTTGCAGCGCGGCGCCGCCGCGAGGAGTTTTGCCGAGATGCCAGAAGACAAGTTTCAGCTCGCCGGCGGCTTAAAGCTGCACTATCTCGACTTCGGCGGCGAGGGAAAGCCCGTGCTGGTCTGTATCCACGGACTGACGGGCAACGCGCACAATTTCGACGCCCTCGCCCCCCAGCTGGCCGCACGCTACCGCGTGCTCTCAGTGGACGTCCGCGGCCGCGGCGACAGCGCGTGGGGCGCTCCGCTCGACTACAATCCGCAGGTCTACGTCAGCGACCTCAAGGAATTCCTCGACGCGCTCGGGATCAAACGCGTAAGCCTCGTCGGAACCTCGATGGGCGGGATTATCTCGATGATGTATGCCGGCGGCTATCCGGAGACCGTCGAGCGCCTGGTGCTGAATGACATCGGGCCCGAGATCGATCCGGCCGGCCTCGTCCGAATCATGGCCTATGTAAGCCAGGCGCCCGAGCGCTTCAAGGACATGACCGAGGTCTCGGCCTACTATCGCGCGACCTACCCGCCGGCGGCAAAACTTTCCGACGCTGAGCTAAGCGAGTGGGTGCGATGGTCGGTCAAGCCGGCCGAAAACCGCGGGCTCACGTGGAAGATGGATCCGGCGGTGCGGCGCCCCCCGCGCGGCGGCTCGGCGGCGCGGCCGATCGATCTGTGGCTGCCGTATAATCGCGTAATCGCGCCGATCCTGATCGTGCGCGGCGTCGAGAGCGACATCCTCTCGCGCGACACGGCTGCGCGGATGGTCAAGGTGCAGCGCGGCGTGCGCCTGGTCGAGGTTCCCGGCGTCGCGCACGCGCCTTCGCTGGTCGAGCCGGAAGCGCTGGACGCGATCAAGAGTTTCTTCGGCCTCTAGGCCACCTCTGCAGAAGGCGGGGTGTCACCGGATTGTGTCACCCTGAGCGAAAGCTGCTCTAGCGAATGGGTCCCGGTGCCGGGCTTTTTCGGGATTCTTCGCAAGCTCAGAATGACAACCTTGGCTTGTGCAGAGGTTCGCCAGGCCTCTTGCGCGGCCGCTCTTCGGACCATTTTCCGCGGCCGGTCACGAGGACACTCACCGACGGTGGGGTCCCCGGCGCGTCGTCCGTTATAGTCAGCGTTCCGCTCGCCTTGCCTGCGGCCGTCGGCGCGAATCGCACGCCGATCTTTAGGTTCTGTCCGGGCAGGAGCGTGAACGCTCCGCCGCCCAGGGTAAGACTGAACGGACTCCCGCCGGCGAACGCATCGACGCTGCCGGTCAGCACTCCCAGTCCGGTGTTGGTTGTGCTGAAGCGCCGCGCGAGCGCCATGTTCTCCGGTATCGCGCCGAAGACGAGCGTCCGCAGCGTCGCTGGCGGCGATGGCGCTTGCAGATTGACCGTCAGATGCCCTCCGGCGCCGCGGCCCGCGAGCGCGACCGTGAAGGTTGGATGACGCGGGTCGCTGCTTATGAGGTTCAGATTCTCAACCGCTCTGCCGGCCGCGGCCGGCGTGAACTCGATCCTCACGGACTTCGCATGCAGCGGAGCGATCGCGAAAGGCCCCGTTCCCGAGAGCAACGCAAAGGGCGGCGCCAGCGCGGCGAGCGACACCGTAAGTGTCTTGCGCCGATGGAGATTGTGGACCTTCAACACTTCGGTTTTAGGAGACACGCCGATACCCACCGGACCGAATGTCAGCGACGAGGCGACCGAGAGCCTTCCGCCAGGCACCGGAGTCGGCGTTGGCGTCGGCGTCGAAATCGTCGGTGTTGACGCTGGCGTCGGCGTGGGAGCCGGCGTGGCCGTCGCAGAGGGCGTGGGCGTCGCGGTCGCTGACGGGGTTGCCGTCGCGGTTGGAGTAGCGTCGATCGCGGGATTCGCGGCCGTGACGTTGGTGGACGACGGATTGGCCAACTCCAGCGCCTGCGCGCCGCCGAAGTTCTCCATGTTGTGGACGAGATCCATCTGGCCAAGTTCGCGGTCGGCGACCGTATCGCCGGCGCCCGGCTCGCCGCTGCTAGCATTGAGCGGCGTATTGAAGGCGAGCATCCGGTTGTTGTCCGAGTCCGCGGCGTAAAGATTGCCCGTCGAGTCGAGCGCCACGGCGGCCGGAAAGCAGAGGGCGCTCGCGTCGATCATGACGCCGAAGCCGGCCACCAGATCGCTGTCGGAACCATTGCAGAGCGCGGTCGTGAAAACTACCGCCTTGGCCGAACACCGTGTCCGCCACCGCGTCGCCGGCGTCGGTTTCATCGCTGGCGGGGTTAAGCGGCGTGTTGCACTCCAGCAGGCGGTTGTTGCCCGCATCGGCAACGTAGAGATTGCCGGCACCCTCGGCGAGCAGCCCTTGCGGCTCGAAAAGACTGTCGGGACCTAGTCCGCCGACATCGCCCACGCCGGTGCCGTCATTGCCCGCACCAGTGGTAAAGCTGCCGTTTTGTCCAAAGACATTGTCGGCGATCGCATCGCCGGCGCCTGGGTCATCGCTGCTCGGGTTCAGCGGCGTGTTGTACTCGAGCACGCGATTGTTGTTGGTGTCGGATACGTAAAGATTTCCGTTTGCGTCGATGGCGACACCGACCGGACCGCACAGGGAATCGCGGCCTCGCCCGCCGACGTCGCCCACGGCAGTGCCATCATTGCACCCCTGGTCCCGAAGATACCGTTCTGGCCGAACACCGCGTCGGCGATTGTGTCTCCGGCGCCCGTTTCGCCGCTGCTCGGGTTGAGGGGGGTATTATATTCGAGGACGCGGCTCTCGCCGCTATCGGCGATATACAGATTGCCGGCCGCGTCCAGCGCAAGGCCGCGCGGATCGCAAAGGTTCGAGGCGCTGGCACCACCGTCGTTGCAGGTCGTGGCGACGAAGCTGCCGTGATGACCGAAAACCGCTGCCGCCGACTGGCCGCTCGTAACGCCACTTAGAAAGGGTCTCGCGAATTCCAGCACCCGGCTGTCGATCGTGTCGGCAACGTAGAGATTGCCGGCGCCGTCGACCGCGCTCCCTTCGGGTCCGCATAGGCTGTCCGCGCCGGTCCCCTCGACGTCGCCGACCGCGGTCCCGTCGTCGCATCGATAGCTGTAGAAGTCAGGCTGTCCGATTACCAGCTGCGCAGGGTCGCCGTTCGCGAATGCGCCAGCGCTGGTCCATCCGAGGATGCGATTGTTAATCGAGTCGCTGACATACAGATGCCCGGACGAATCAACCGCCACCCCCGAGAGACCGGAAAGCGCAGCCGCGCCCCCGAAATCGAACATGGTGTGCGTGAAATCGGTCTGCCCAAGCTCGCGATCCGCGGTCGTATCACCGGTGCTTCCGGGTGTGCCCGCATCGACCGGGCGCACAGGTGACAACACCAGCCCAATTGCGATAGCGTCGACGAGAGTAGCCAGAAAAAAACCACTATTGCGTCGCGAATCCGGGGGCACCGGATGAAAAGTCATTTTCGAGACAACTCCTGACCGTAGAGTGATGCGACGGCAGAGGCCGCAAGAAACGATCCGAAGCTGTCCCGCCGCGACCGGCGAGCATCCGTTTACTTATTTGTTATTTCGCTTGGATATTTGATGAGTATTATGCACCGCGTCTGGGCGGGCGTACCGCTCGAATAATGTCGGCATCGATGGAAACTGGACGCTGTGAGCGTATCGGCGCGGCGCTCGATGCGGATCGAGCAGGCGGCAGAGCACGCCTCGAGGCCAGGCACGTCGCTCACGGCCATCTCGCTGGGCTTCTTATAGGCCGCGGCTTTCATCGAACCGCCGCCGGCCCCTCCCGCATTTCGCTGGGCGTTTGAAGCGTTCGCGCCGGGCTATTTGCGCTCGATCAGCTCGATCTTGTAGCCGTTGGGATCTTCGACAAACGCGATTACCGTGCTGCCGAACTTCATCGGGCCGGGCTCGCGCGTGACCTTGACGCCCTGGCGCTTGAGCTCGTCGCAGGTCTTGTAGATGTCGTCCACGCCGATCGCCAGATGGCCGAACGCGCTGCCTTGGTCGTAGCTCTTGGTGTCCCAGTTGTGAGTGAGCTCGACTACCGTATTGGAGTTCTCGTCGCCGTAGCCGACGAACGCGAGCGTGAATTTGCCGTCGGGGTAGTCCTTGCGGCTGAGCAGCTTCATCCCGAGCGGGCCACAATAGAACTTGAGCGTCTGGTCGAGATCGTTGACCCGGATCATCGTGTGCAGAAAGCGCATCACTGTTCTCCCTTGTCGCGACCTCTCGCCGCGCGCGGCGACCGCGCGGCCAAGTTCGCCGCGGATTTCCTCGAACACCTTCTCCGTCGGGCGCATGCCCTCGGCTTCCATCCGCGCGACCAATTCCCAGCGCTCGACCCCGAGGATCTTTGCCGCCTCGTGTTCGTGCAGGCGATGCGCGTCAAGCAGGACCAGGATCGCCCACTGCCGCACGCGTTCGGCGAACCGGTCCTCGGTAAAGGCGCCGTCGAAAACGTCAGCGGGAAGGTCGAGCGTGACTTTCACCTTTCACGTCTCGCTTCTTCGCTTTTCCCTTACCCGTCCGTCTTGCGCGTCTATTCCGCTTCGCCGGCGGCCGCCTGTTGGCTCTTTGCCCCTGGCTCTTTTTCCGCGATTGGCCGCAGCATGTCAATCGCGCGGCGAAGACAAGGCTTTGGAAACCGGATGTGCTATGCATTTTTCGACAACCCTTGCGTATCGCGATGAAAGCGGTACGCAGGAGGAGCTCAGAGGTCGGTCAAATGGACTTCAACTACAGCCCCGACGATGAGACGTTCCGCGTCGAGTTCCGCGCCTGGCTCGAAGCAAACCGGCAATACGCAATTCCGCTGCGCGAGGCGCTCGCGGACGAAGCCGACGGCGATTGGGACGCGCGCCTGCGATGGCATCGCAAGCTCAACGAGGGCGGATGGATCGGTCTTAACTGGCCCAGAGAGTACGGCGGCCGCGGCGCCACCCTGATGCAGAACCTCATCTATGAGCAGGAGCTCGAACGCGCGGGCACCATCGTGCCTTTCGTCGGCTTCGGCGTCTCGCTGCTCGGCCCCACGCTAATTCATTGGGGCACCGAGGAGCAGAAGCGCCGCCACGTGCCGAAAATTCTCACCGCCGAGGAGATCTGGTGTCAGGGCTACTCGGAGCCCAACTCGGGCTCAGACCTGGCCTCGGTGCAGACGCGCGCGGTGGAGGACGGCGACTACTTCATCGTCAACGGATCGAAAATCTGGACCTCCGCGGCGCATCACGCCGACTGGATATTTCTGCTCACCCGCACCGACCCCGCGGCGCCCAAACACAAGGGCATCACCTACCTGCTGGTCGATATGAAGACGCCCGGAGTGGAAGTGCGGCCGCTGGTCCAGATGACCGGCGCGCGCGGCTTCAACCAGGTTTTCTTCGAGGATGTCCGCGTGCCCAAGACGAATATCGTCGGACAGAAGAACCAGGGATGGCACGTCGCGATCACCACACTGATGTTCGAGCGATCGGGCAGTCATGACCGCGGGATGATGCGGCAGGTGCATGAGTTGGCTGCGCTCGCGAAGCAGCTGGTGCGCAACGGGCGGAGCGCATGGGACGACACCGGCGTGCGGCAGCGAATCGCGCAGTTTGCGATGGAGGTCGAAGCGATAAAGTACACGGCCTTTCGCAACCTGACACGCCAGCTCAAGGGTCTGCCGCCGGGGCCCGAGGGCTCGCTGATGAAGCTCTGCGCGACCGAACTGGGATTGAGGATTGCGATGTTCGCGATGGAGCTTTTGGGGCCGTACAGCCAGCTCGAGAACGGCGCGGTGTTCGCAATTGACCACGGCGTGTGGTCGCATCGGATGCTGGCGGCCCGCGGGCCGACGATCTACGCTGGAACCAACCAGATTCAGCACAACATCATCGGCGAACGCGTACTCGGCCTGCCCAAAGGATAGGTCGCGTAGCGCTCGCGCAGCATCCGCGGCGAGCGCGATCGGACCCGGGTTCGCAGCGGTTCGGCCTTCTCCGCCGCGGATTACCTCGCGGTCTAGCTCTGGCGCGCGCGAGGCGCATCGGCTCTAGCGCGCGCGAGGCGCACCGGGGCCAGCGCCCGACGCCACGTGCTGCTGGAGCGCGCGGACGCTGATGCCCAGCTTGCGCGCGGCCGCGGCCCGGTCACCGCCGCAGACCATCAGCGCCTCCAACACCATCTCCCGCCGCATCCGGAACGGGCTCGACTTCCATATCGACGGCCCGAGCGGAGCGCCCGCCAGTTCAGGGCGAACGTCGGCGGCGTGGATAAGGCGGTTCGCCGCGTCGCGCTGCATGATCGCAAATCGCGTTACCAGGTTGTGCAACTCACGCACATTGCCGGGAAACGAATAGTTGGCGAGCGCCTTGAGCGCCCCGGGCGAGAAGCGCAATTGCGGCGCCGCCAGGCGCAGGAAGCTCTCCGCGAGCATCGCAATATCCCCGCGCCGCTCGCGGAGCGGCGGCACGCCAAGCGTCAACACGGAAAGGCGATCGTAAAGCTCGCGTCTGAACTCGCCGCCGAGCAGCATCGGCGCCAACGGCCGGTTGGTCGCCGAGACCAGGCGCGCACCCGTCCGCAACTGCCCGGCGGAATCATTCGCCTCGGCATTGCCGGCGTGCAGAATCGCGTGCAAGACGCGCGTCTGCGTAGCGCGCGAGAGTTCGGAGACCTGGTCGAGAAAGAGCGTGGCGTCTGCGGTGGCGCACAATTCGCAGAGCCGGCCTTCTTCGTCGAACCTTTCGGTGTCGCGCGGCGCATTCGTCAGGATCGCGCCGTTGAGCGCCGGACAGTTGACGGAAATCAATCCGCCCATGCCCGGCTCGCGGCGTGGATTCAGATGCACCAGCAATTCTTTGCCGGTGCCGGTCTCACCGGTGACCAGAATCGGCGAGTCGACCTGGCCGGCGCGCGCGGCCGCGCGAATGACCGCAAACATTGCCGGATCGGCGGTCAACAGCGGCGGCGAGAGCCCGAAAACCTGCGACACCACAAAGCTCGCCGCAGCCCAGACGCCGGGCCCGTCGAATTCGATCGCCTCCTTCAGATTCCGCGAATCCTGCAGATTCTGCACATCTTTTCCATGCGCCGGGCCGCCAACGCTCTCGATTCGCACGCGTCCTGCAGAGACGCCGGCCTCTCCGGCGGCCAGTTCCATCCGAATCGTCGCGCGATCGCGCTCGCCCGGTTCAAGCAACTCGATACCGAGGCCGGCCAGCAGCGGCTCCATCGACCGCGTCAACGCCGGCGCAACCCATATCCGCTCGGCGCTCGCCCGCGCCTCGCCGGTTGTGGCGATTTCCGTGTTCGCCCGATCTTTCATCCCGTCTTTCATCTCGAATCCCCGCCGAATCCCCGCCGAATCCCCGCAAAGCCTGTCCCGCAAATGCTCCGGGGCAGCGAATCGATAAGCGTGCAAGGCGGATACCAAGCGAGCGGAGCGGTAGAACCCAAACAAGCGGAGCAGGGGTCGCGTTTGCCCTTGCCCGCGACGAAAAGTTGAAACGGCGAAATTACTCATCCGTGCGCTCGGTACGGCAGAAACGACAGGAAGCGAATATTCCGTCGAACCGATCCGATGAACTGATCCGAGACATGTCCAATCCGCTCAATTTCTGTGGCTGCGAAGCGCAGTCCATGCGCATGGATGTCTCTCATCCGATCGGAAAACTCGCTGGCTTTTTTGCGAGCGGATGTTCTACATCCTTGGTTAAGTCCACGACCCGAACCGAAACAGCAGGCGCGTCCGAAAGTCGCCCGTGCAAAGGCAGCGACGCGCCCGCCGAGGCGACAACGATGGCGAATCCGAATCCGAGCGAACCGGTTTACAAGGTCCTGGTGGAAAGGGATCAGGCGATGCGCACGCGCGACGGCGTAACGCTTCGGGCCGACGTATATCGGCCCGACGCGCCGGGCCGCTTTCCCGTGCTGCTGCTGCGGACTCCTTATGACAAGGGCGCGGGGATGGCGCTGACCGAGAAGGATTTTTTCCCGCCGCGCGGCTATGTCGTGGTCGTGCAGGACACCCGAGGACGTCACAGTTCGGAAGGCGAGTTCTACCCGTTCATCCACGAAGCGCACGACGGTTACGACGCCGTCGAGTGGGCGGCGGCGCTGCCCTGGTCGGACGGCAAGGTCGGGATGGTCGGGCAGTCGTATCTTGCGCTGGTGCAGTATTACGCCGCCGTTGTGCGCCCGCCGCATCTCCGCGTCGCCGCGCCCGTCTCGGCCCCAGTCACCTATTTCGAGAATTTCGCCTACCGGCGCGGCGCGCTCGAGCTGGGATGGATGCTCGCGTACTTCATGTTCATGGCGCGCGACACGCTGGCGCGCAAGGGCATCTACGAGCAGCATCGAGCGCGGCTGGACAGCTATGTCTCGCGCCCGGACATCCCGATGGCTCCGCTCAAGCGCGAGGCCTATCACCACCTGCCGGTCCGCGATTGGGGCGAGCGCTTGAAGGACGGCGCTCCGTTTTTCGCCGACTATCTTCGTCATTCGACGGAGGGTCCCTATTGGGCCGCGACCGACTTGCGTCCGCGCTTCGGCGAGTTCGACACGCCGATGCTTCACGTAGGCTCATGGTACGACGCTTTCCAGTACGACACGTTTGCGATGTATCTCGGGATGCGCGACGGCGCGCGCAGCCCAAATACGCGGCGCGCGCAGAAACTGATGATGGGTCCCTGGGCGCATCTGCTGCCTTATTCGATTCCCACCTCGCGCGGCACCGGAGATATCGACTTCGGCCCGGAGGCGGCAATCGAACTGCACGCGTTCCAGTTGCGATGGTTCGATCACTTTCTCAAGGACGCGCAAAACGGAGTGATCGAAGAGCCCCCGGTACGGCTGTTCGTGATGGGCGAGAACCGATGGCGTGACGAAGACGAATGGCCGCTCGCGCGCACGCGATACGCCGAAATGTTCCTGCACAGCGGCGGACATGCCAATACCCTCGCGGGCGATGGAACGCTCGGCTCCGCGCGCCCGGGCGACGAGCCGGCCGACCGATACGTCTATGACCCCGCCGATCCGGTCCCGACGCGCGGCGGTACGACGCTGGGACTTAAGGCCGGAGTCTTCGATCAGCGCGAGATCGAGCAGCGCAGCGACGTGCTGGTCTATACCGGCGAGACGCTCGCAAGCGACCTGGAAGTGACGGGGCCGGTGACGATGGTTCTGTACGCGGCGTCGTCAGCGCCGGACACCGACTTCACGGCCAAGCTCTGCGACGTGCGTCCGGACGGCTATGTGCAGAATATCGTCGAGGGCGTGGTGCGCGCGCGGTTTCGCGACTCGCTCTCTGCACCATCGCCGATCGTGCCCGAGCGGGTGTACGAATACCGGCTCGACCTTTGGGCCACGAGCCATCTGTTCAAGGCCGGGCACCGCCTGCGGCTCGAGGTTTCGTCGAGCAACTTTCCCCGCTACGACCGAAATCCCAACACCGGGCACGAGCTTTTTGCCGACGCCGCGCTCGAGCGAGCGCATCAGGCAGTCTTCCACGACCGCCGCTACGGCTCGCGCGTCGTACTGCCGGTGATTCCTCGCTGAGAGCGTGCGTCTGCAACCAAATCGATGACCTGGGCGGGTGCGGGGGCGATTTTCCTCGCCTTCGCCAAGCCTGATAGTATCTGCAGGAGTTTGCGCGTAAAGCCGGGACTTCGAAGACTTCGCGAAGCTTGGACTACGGACTGCGAGGATAGACTTAATTTGACCGCACACAGCCTGTCGGGCCGACCGTGCTCGCCCGCTCACAATCACGGCAAGCCGATCCCGTTCGCCCTCGATCGAATCGCCCGCCCCGCCGGTCGATCGTTTTGCGTCGCGGCTCGCGCCGCCGCGGTCCTGCTCGCGATCGCCGCCAGCTTGGTCGGGTGCTCGAAATCGGACTCTCAGGGGGCAGGCGGCGGTTTCATGAGCGGGCCCGTCCCGGTACTCATCGCACAGGCAATGCTCAAAACCGTCCCGGTCCAGCTCCATGCGATCGGCACGGTCGAGGCCTACTCGACCGTCTCGGTGCGCTCGCAGGTGGACGGCAAGATCGCAGAGGCTCATTTCCACGAAGGCCAGGACGTGAAAAAGGGCGACCTACTGGTCACGATCGACCCCCGGCCGTTCCAAGCCGCGCTCCGTCAGGCCGAGGCTAATCTCGCCCGCGACCGCGCGCAGATGGCGCAGGCCGCCAACGACGAGAAGCGCTTCGCCTACCTCCTCGAGCAGGGCGTAGGCTCGCGCGAGCAATCTGACCAGGCCCATGCCACCGCGCAGGCCTTGCGGGCGACCGTGATGGCCGACGAAGCCGCCGTCCAGACGGCGAAGATCAACCTCGATTACACTGAAATCCGCTCACCGATCGACGGACGCACCGGCAACCTGATGCTGCATCCGGGCAACCTGGTCAAGGCCAACGACGCGACCGGCGCGATCGTGACGATCAATCAGATCAAACCCATCTACGTCGATTTCAACGTGCCCGAGAAGGATCTCGACGAGGTGCGCCGCGACATGAACGGGCATCAGCTTGCCGTGCTCGCGCGGCCGCGCAGCCGCGAACTCGAGCCCGCGCCCGAGAACGGCACGCTCAGCTTTATCGACAACACCGTCAACGCCACCACCGGCACGTTCGAGCTCAAGGGCTTGTTCGCGAACGCCGAAGAACGGCTCTGGCCCGGCCAGTACGTGGACGTCACTTTGACTCTCAGCGAGCTCCCGGACACAATTCTGGTGCCGTCGCAGGCGGTGCAGACAAGTCAGGACGGATCGTTCGTGTTCGTGGTCGAACGCGATATGTCAGCCAAGGCGCGGCCGGTGATCGTGGGCGATTCACTCGACGGCAAAACTGTGATCAAGAGCGGTCTGAAAGCCGGGGAGACGGTGGTCACCGACGGCCAACTGCGCCTCTTTCCCGGCGCCAAGGTGAAGGTCAAACAGGGACTCGATCAACCGGCGCAGCAGGTGCCTTCGTGAACCTGGCCGAAGGCTTCATCCGCCGCCCGGTGATGACGACGCTGATTTCGCTGGCGATCGTCTTCTTCGGACTGATGGCTTACCGGCAATTGCCGGTGAGCGATCTGCCCAACGTTGACTTCCCCACCATCGTGGTCAATGCCTCTCTGTCCGGCGCCAGCCCCGAGACGATGGCTTCGTCGATCGCAACGCCGCTCGAGCGCCAGTTCTCGACCATCGCCGGGCTCGACCAGATGTCCTCGACCAGCATGCAGGGCCAGACCAGCATCACGCTCCAGTTCACGCTCGATCGCAGCATCGACGCCGCCGCGCAGGACGTGCAGGCGGCGATCACCGCGGCACTCTCCCTGCTGCCGCAGGGGATGCCGAGTCCGCCGTCGTACGAGAAGGTCAACCCGGCCGACAAGGCCGTGCTCTATCTGGGGCTCAGCTCGCCGACCCTTCCGCTCTCGCAGGTGGACGAGTACGCCGAAACCTACCTCGCCGAACGCATTTCGATGATCAGCGGCGTGGCGCAGGTAGTGGTTTACGGATCGCAGAAATACGCGGTGCGCATCCAGGTCGATCCGCAAGCGCTCGCCTATCGCGGAATCGGCATCGACGAAGTTGCGCAGGCGGTCGAGAACGCCAACGTCAACCTGCCGACCGGCACGCTCTACGGCACGCATGAAGCGGTGACCGTCCATGCCAACGGCCAGCTTACCAACGCGGCCGCCTACCGGCCGGTAATCGTCGCCTACCGCAACGGCGCACCCGTGCGGCTCGAGGAAGTGGGCCGCGTGCTCGACGGCGTCGAGAACGACAAGGTGGCCGGATGGGTCGGCGACCAGCGCGCGGTGGTGCTCGCGATCCAGCGCCAGCCGGGGACGAACACGGTCGAGGTGGTCAACGCGATCTATCGCCTCTTGCCCTCGTTCCGCGAGCAGTTGCCGGCTTCGGTCAGCATCACCAACCTCTACTCGCGCGCGGATTCGATCGAGGCTTCGGTCTCCGACGTCCAGTTCACGCTGCTGCTGACCGTGTTCCTGGTCGTGATGGTGATTTTCCTGTTCCTGCGCAATCTCTCCGCTACCGTTATCCCCAGCGCCGCGCTGCCGATGTCGATTATCGGGACCTTCGCGGTGATGTGGGCGCTCAACTACACGGTGGACAATCTCTCGCTGCTAGCGATCACGCTGTCGGTCGGCTTCGTGGTTGACGACGCGATCGTGATGCTCGAAAACATCGTGCGCCACATGGAGATGGGCAAGAGCGTGATGGAGGCGGCGCTCGACGGCTCGCGCGAGATCGCGTTCACGATTCTCTCGATGACCTTTTCGCTGGCCGCGGTTTTCATCCCGGTGCTCTTTCTCGGCGGGATCATGGGCCGTCTGCTGCATGAGTTCGCGGTCACCATCGCGGCCGCCATCCTGGTCTCGGGCTTCGTCTCGCTGAGCCTCACGCCGATGCTGTGCAGCCGCTTCCTGCGCCCGCACGTGGGCGAGCGCCACGGCCGCCTCTACATGACGATCGAACGCGGCTTCGACCGCATACTCGAGGGCTACCGCCGCAGCCTGACCGTGGTGATGCGCCACCGCCGGGCGACACTCGCGCTGGCAGTCGGACTGCTGATGGGGACGCTCTATCTGCTCGCCGTGATCCCCAAGGGCTTTCTGCCCAGCGAGGATCAGGGCCAGGTGCTGATGTTCACCAAGGCGGCGCAGGGAATTTCATACGACGCGATGGTGAAGCATCAGGAGGCGCTCGCCGACATCATCCGCCGCGATCCCAACGTCACCACCTACTTCTCCAGCGCCGGCGCGACCGGTTTCAGCGGCGCCGGCAACACCGGCATCCTGTTCGCGCATCTGAAGCCGCGCCCCGGGCGCAAGCTGAGCGTGGACCAGGTGATGGACGAGATGCGGCCCAAGCTCGCCGCGGTCCCGGGGATCATCGCGTTTCTGCAGAATCCGCCGCCGATCCAGATCGGCGCCAAGTTCACCGAAGCCACCTACCAGCTTACGCTGCAAAGTCCCAACACCGATGAATTGTACAAGTACGCGCAGATCCTCGAGCACAAGATGCACGGGATGCGCGAGCTGACCGACATAACCAGCGATCTCCAGATCTCCAATCCTCAGGTCAACGTCGTAATCGACCGCGATAAGGCCCACTCGCTCGGCATCTCGGCCCAATCGATCGAGGACGCGCTGGACAGCGCCTATGGCGAACGCCAGATCTCGACCATCTACGCGCCCAACAACGAATACCACGTGATCCTGGAAGTCGAGCCGCAGTACATGGCCAATCCGGCGACGCTCGCGCTGCTTTACGTGCGCGCGCAAAACGGCGCCCTGGTCCCGCTCGATACCGTCGCGCGCCTGCAGCGCACGCTGGGGCCGCTTGCGATCAACCACTCGGGCCAGCTCACCTCTGTCACCATCTCGTTCAACGTCGCGCCCGGCGTCTCGCTGGGCAAAGCGCTCGCCGACGTCAAGGGACTCGCCACTGACACCGTGCCGGCGAGCATCAGCACCGGCTTCCAGGGCACTGCCGAGGAATTCCAGTCCTCGATGCGCAACCTCGGACTCCTTCTGGTGATGGCGATCCTCGTCATCTACATCGTGCTCGGCGTGCTCTACGAAAGCTTCATCCATCCGGTGACGATCCTCTCGGGATTGCCCGCGGCCGGCTTCGGCGCGCTGCTCACGCTGATGATCTTTCACATGGACCTCGACCTGCTCGCCTTCGTCGGCATCATCATGCTGGTCGGCCTGGTCAAGAAAAACGCCATCATGATGATCGACTTCGCGCTCGACGCCCAGCGCACCGAGGGCAAGAGCCCGGCCGAGGCGATCTTCGAGGGCAGCATCGTCCGCTTCCGGCCAATCATGATGACCACGATGGCGGCGCTGATGGGCACGCTGCCGATCGCGCTCGGGATCGGCGCGGGCGCCGACTCGCGCCGGCCGCTCGGCGTGGCGGTGGTGGGCGGGCTCTTCTTCTCGCAGCTGCTCACGCTGTACATCACGCCCGTCATCTACACCTACATGGAGTCGTTCCACGACTGGGTCACGTCATTGCGGCGCCGGCGCCGCGGCGAGACCGAACCTCATCTGCTGCCGGGCGGCAGGCGTACCGAAGAAGCGCCGCCGCGCCGGCGCGCCGCGTCCTAGCGCGCGCCGTCCGCCTCCACCGCGCTCTTTTTTGCCGGGCGCAAGTGCGCGATAAGTAGGGCCAGTCGCAATGGACGCCCGCGAAGGAGGCCACCGATGGCGCGGCTCAGTTCTCTCCCGTTCGAAAGGATCGATCCGGAGCTTCAAGCCGTGATGCACGAGTACGACGTGGAACTCGGCGGCTCCGGATTCGTGCAGGTCCTGGCCCACGCACCCGAGGTCTTCAAGGACTTCATCAAATTCTACTTCCCCCTGGTGAGCACGACGCGCGGCGCAGTCAACATGAAGCTGATCGAGCTCGCGCGGCTGAAGGTCGCGGAAAAGAACGAGTGCGCGTTGTGAATGGGCGCCCGATTTGCCTTGGCAAGGCAACAAGGACTGACCGAGGAACTGATCGCCGAGCTGCCCAATTTCGAAAGCAGCCGCAAATTGACTGACCAGGAAAAAGCGGCGATTCGCTTCGCCACAATATTAGCCGGCGACCATCGGCAGGCCTCGCAGGAGACCTTCGATGGCTTGCGCAAGCACTTTACCGAAGGCGAGATCATAGACCTGGGCTTCAGAATCGTGACCTTCGTCGGCTACGGACGGCTGATTCATGCGCTGGGGCTGGAGATCGGCAAAACTTGTCCAGTTTAGGAAGGCCAGTCCGATTTAGGAAGATCTGCCGGTTTGAGGAGGCCGGCCAGGCCCCCGAAGCTCTTTTTTGCTGCGCGCAAGTGCGCGATAAATAAGCGCGGCCAAAAGGCTCGCGGCGGGGGGCTTTGCGGGAGGTCCTTGTCATGGCGGTTCCGGCATATCCGCTCTTTATCGACGGCCAGGCGGTCGATACTTCCGACCATTACGACCTGCGCTATCCCTTCAACGGCGAGGTCGTCGGCACGGTCGCCCGCGCCGGCGAGGCCGAGATCGACGCGGCGATTGCGAGCGCAGCGCGCGCCTATGCGGAAACGCGCCGGATGGGACGCGGGCGGCGCGCCGACATTCTGAACGCGATGAGCCGCGGCGTGGCCGAGCGTCGCGCAGACTTCGAACGCGCGATCACGCTCGGCACGGGCAAGCCGATCGACTACGCCCGTGCCGAGGTCGGCCGCACGGTGGGCGTGCTTGCGCTCGCCGCCGAAGAGGTCAAACGTTTCGGCGAGAACGCCGAGCCGATCGATTTCGAGGCCGCAAATGCCGGCGCGGTCGGACTGGTCGAGCGTTTCCCGATCGGCCCTATCTCCGCGATCGCGCCGTTCAACTTTCCGCTCAACCTCGTCACGCATAAGGTCGCCCCGGCGATCGCGACCGGCAACACGATCGTGGTCAAGCCGCCGCCGCAGTGTCCGGGGCCGGCCCTGATGCTGGCCGAATTGGCCGCCGGCGCAGGATTGCCCAAGGGCGCGCTCAACGTGGTTTCGGCCGACCCGCCGGTCGCCGAGCGCCTGGCCACCGACGAACGGGTCAAGATGGTCAGTTTCACCGGCAGCGCCAAGGTCGGATGGGCGCTCAAGGCGATTGCCGGGACCAGGCGCGTGGCGCTCGAGCTCGGCGGCAACGGCGCCCTGATCGTCGATGACGGCGCCGACCTGGAATACGCCGCGACGCGCACGGCGCGCGGCGCGTTCGTCAACGCCGGCCAGGTCTGCCTCTCGGTCCAGCGCATCTTCGTCCATCGCAACGTCTATTTCGCGTTCCTCAAGCACCTGATCGATGCGACCGAGCGGCTCGGCGTTGGCGATCCGATGGACGAGCGGACGGTGGTCGGCCCACTCGTCTCGAGCGCGGCGGCCGACCGCGTGATGGAATGGATCGGCGAGGCCAAGGCGGCCGGCGCCGGAATCCTGACCGGCGACCGGCGCGTCGACAACGTGATCGCGCCGACGCTGGTCGAGCTTTCCGAGCCGAAGCTCCATCGGCTGCGCGTCTGGTGCGAAGAGATCTTCGGACCGGTCGCGACGGTCGAGCCGATCAATTCATTCGCCGAGGGAATCGCGCTGACCAACGATTCGCCCTACGGCCTGCAGTCGGGCGTCTTCACGCCCAATCTCGAACACGCCTTCAAGGCGTTTCGCGAGATCGAGGCCGGCGCCGTGATCGTCGGCGACACCGGCGTCTTCCGCGTGGACACCTATCCGTTCGGCGGCGTGAAGGGCTCGGGGCTGGGCCGCGAGGGCGTGCGCTGGGCGATGGAGTCGATGACCGAGCCGCGGATGCTGGTGCTGAGCCTGCGCGGCCGCTCCTGAAGCCTCCGCGCGGCAAACCGGGCAAGCTCACCCCTAACCCCTCTCCCTGAAAGGAGGAGGGAACCCTATGTTTCGGGCGGCGAGCCGCTTGCGGCATTTTGCGCCGCCCGCCTCGCGGCTTTTTGCGCCGATCGATGATTCTGTGCGAGTATTTTCGGCGGATTCCGCACGAGTATCGCGTTGGAATAGCGAGGCCCCATGGATTTCAAGTTCAGCGCAGACGACGAGGCTTTCCGCGCGGAGCTCAGGACCTGGCTCGAGGCCAATCTGCCGCGGCGCGAGCGCAGCGAGGACGCCGAAGAGCCCTTCGCCGAAGGAAACGAGAGCAACTGGGAACGCCGGCTTAAGTGGCACAAGCAGATGCACGCCGGCGGCTGGGTCGGCATCAGCTGGCCGAAGGAATACGGCGGCCGCGGCGCCACGCTTACCCAGCAGCTGGTTTATGGCGAAGAGATGAGCCGCGCGCACGCGCCGGCGCTGGTCAACCAGCTCGGCACGATGCTGGTCGGCCCGACGCTCATCCAGTGGGGCACCGAGGAGCAAAAAAAACGCCACGTGCCGAAGATCCTCGCGGCCGAAGAGATCTGGTGCCAGGGATACTCCGAACCCAACTCCGGCTCGGACGTCGCCTCGCTGCAGACCCGCGCGGTCGAGGACGGCGACTACTTCGTCATCAACGGGCAGAAGGTCTGGACCTCCGACGCGCATCACGCCGACATGTGTATCCTGCTCGTGCGCACCGCTCCCGACGCGCCCAAGCACAAAGGCATCAGCTACATCCTGGTGGACATGCACAGCTCCGGTATCACGGTACGCCCGCTGACCCAGATCACGGGCGAGCGCGGCTTTAACGAGGTCTTCTTCGAGGACGTGCGCGTCCCACGCAAGAATATCGTCGGCGAGAAGAACCAGGGATGGCAGGTCGCGATCACGACGCTGATGTTCGAGCGCACCGGCGTCGGCGACCCCAACATGAACACCAACCAGGTGCTGGAGCTGGCGCGCCTCGCGCAGGCAATGCCCCGCGGCAGCGGCAGCGCATGGGACGACACGGGCGTGCGCCAGCGGATCGCGCAATTCGCGGCCGAAGCGGCGGCGCTCAAGTACACCGGCTATCGCCAGATCACGCGCCGGCTCAAGGGACGCCCGCCGGGACCCGAGGGTTCAGTGATGAAACTCGGCTCGAGCGAACTTCATCTGCGGATGACCAAGTTCGCGATGGAGCTGCTCGGACCCTACAGCCAGCTCGAGCACAAGGCGCCTTTCGCGCTCGGGCGCGGCGTCTGGAGCTACCGGATGCTCGGCGCTCGCGCCTACACGATCGCCGGCGGGACCAGCGAGATCCAGCACAACATCATCGGCGAGCGCGTGCTCGGCCTGCCCAAGGGCTGAGCGCGGCGGGCGCCCGCGAAAAAGCAAGGCAAAAAACTAGATACGATGGATTTCAAGCTCAGCGCGGAGGACGAAGCGTTTCGTAAGGAGCTGCGCTCGTGGCTCGAGGCGAATCTGCCCGCCGGCGAACGGCGCAACCGATTCTCGCTCGAATTCATGCACAGCGAGGCCGGCGACGAATGGACGCGGCGAGTCGCCTGGCACAAGAAGATGCACGCGGCCGGATGGGTCGCGGTGCACTGGCCGAAAGAGTATGGCGGACGCGGCGCGACGCTCACCCAGCAGATGATCTACCAGGAGGAGCTCGAGCGGGCACGCGGACCGATGCTGGTCAACGCCCAGGGAATCGGCCTCGTCGGACCGACCCTGATGCTCTGGGGCACCGAGGAGCAGCGCCGCCGCTACATGTCGCCGATGCTCGCGGCGGAAGAAATCTGGTGCCAGGGATACTCGGAGCCCGGCTCGGGCTCCGACCTCGCCTCGTTGCAGACCCGCGCCGTCGAGGACGGCGACGACTTCATCGTCAACGGGCAGAAGGTCTGGACCTCCGACGCGCACCACGCCGATATGTGTTTTCTGCTCGTGCGCACGGACCCCGACGCGCCCAAGCACAAGGGCATCAGCTACCTCCTCGTGGACATGCACAGCCCGGGCATCACCGTGCGTCCGCTGACCCAGATGACGCGCGACACCGGCTTCAACGAGGTCTTCTTCGAGGACGTGCGCGTGCCCAAGAGGAACGTGGTCGGCGAGAAGAACAACGGATGGCTGGTCGCGCTGACGACGCTGATGTACGAACGGCGCTATCGCGGCCTGGACAACAGCATCGGCGAGCTGGCGGAACTGGCAAAAACGGTGAGGCGCAATGGCCGCGCCGCATGGGAGGACGAGGACGTCCGCCAGCAGGTCGCCAAATTCGCCTGCGATGTCAGCGCTCTCAGGCTGCTCAACCTGCGCCAGTTGACGCGCCAGTTGAAGGGCCTGCCGCCCGGGCCGGAGAGCTCGATCGTCAAGGTCGTGACGACCGAAGTAAACCTCGCGATAAACACCTTCGCGACCGAGCTGCTCGGCGCGTACGGCCAGATCGAACTCGACGCGCCGTTCGCGATCGCCGAGGGGCGATGGCTCTACCGGCTGCTCGCCTCGCGCGGGCTCACGATCGCGGCCGGCTCGAGCGAGATCCAGCGCAACATCATCGGCGAGCGCGTATTGGGATTGCCCAAGGGCAGCTAGAGCTTCACTACGCCGCGGTCAGGGCCTCGACCTCGTCGATCGTTTTCGGAATCGCCGCGGTAAGAACTTCATGGCCGTCCGCCGTCACCAGAACGTCGTCTTCGATCCTGATACCGACGCCGCGCATCGCCTCGGGTGCGCTCTCGTCGTCGGGCGCGATGTAGATTCCCGGCTCGACCGTCAGCACCATCGAGGGCTCCAGCGCGCGCGACTCTCCGCCGACGCGGTAGAGGCCCACGTCATGCACGTCCATCCCGAGCCAGTGGCTGGTGCGATGCATATAGTAGCGGCGGTAGGCGGCCGTCGCGAGCGCGTCGTCGAGCGGACCCTTGATGAGCCCCAGGTCGATCATGCCCTCGACCAGCACGCGGAGCGCCGCTTCATGCACGTCGTCGAAGCGCGCGCCCGGCTTTACCGCGTCGATTCCGCGGAGCTGCGCGGCGAGCACGACCGAGTAGAGCGCGCGCTGCGCGGAATTGAAGCGCGCGCCGACCGGGAAGGTGCGGGTCACGTCGGAGGCGTAAAAATCGACCTCGCATCCTGCGTCGATCAGCAGCAGGTCGCCGCCGAGCATGCAACGATCGTTGTTTATGTAATGAAGCGTAGCGGCGTTGGGGCCCGAGGCGATGATCGACGGGTAGCTCGGCCCGGCCGCGCCGCGCGAGCGAAACGTGTAGTCGACCAGCGCCTCGACTTCCCATTCCATCATGCCGCCCCGCGCCCGGCGCATCGCCTCCTTGTGTGCCTCGCCTGAAATCGCGATCGCGCGACGCATCGCGTCGAGCTCCTCGGGCCGCTTCTTAAGGCGCGCCTCATGAATCAGCTCGCGCGGATCGAGCATCGCCACCGGTCCAGAGCCGGTGCGCGGGCGCATTGCCTGCGCCCCCCGCATCAGCTCGAGCACGCGCGCATTCATCCGCTCGTTGATGCCGAGCGGGTAGTACACGCGCTCGACGCCTTCGAGGTAACGCGGCAGTACGCGGTCGAGCTCGTCGATGACGTAGGCCTTGTCGGCGCCGTACTCGAGCATCGCGCCCTCGATTCCGGCGCGCCGTCCGGTCCAGGTTTCGCGCTCGCGGTCGCGCGGCCGCACGAACATCACGACCTCGCCATCCTTGTGACCGGGCGCGAACAACGCCACCGACTCGGGCTCGGCGAATCCGGTCAGGTAGTAGAAATCGCTGTCCTGGCGGAAGATGAATTCGACGTCGTTGGAGCGAATCGCGACCGGCGCGCTCGGGAGAATCGCCACCGCCCCGGCGCCAATTCCGGCCATGAAGCGCGCGCGCCGATCCCTTAAGATTTCCGCCCGGCCGTTTTGATTCGCCGCACTCAAGCCGCCGCCCCTGGTTTTGCGGCGCCGCCTACGGAAGGCCCGCGCCGCCGACCTCGACCTCGGTCGTTTCGATCCGCGAGTTGCGCTTGGCGCGCAGCACTTCAGGATCGATCGATTCGGAGGTCAGCAAAAAGAGCATGCGGCGCGCGGGACCGCCCAGCATGCACGCGATCGGCATCTGCTCGCGCTTGATCCGCTCGGCGACATGTCCGCCCTCTTTCACGCGCAGAAGCTCGTGCGTGAACGGCGAGGCCACCCAGATCGCTCCTTCAGCGTCGAGCGCGATTCCGTCGGGCACGCCCTCGCCCAGGTCGGCCCACACGCGCCGATTGCTGAGTGAACCGTCGGCGGCGACGTCGAACGCGGTCAGCCGATGGCCCATCGACTCACCCACCACCAGCGTCTTGCCGTCGGGCGTGATCACCGTGCCGTTGGGAAACGCGAGATCGCGCGCGACCACGCGCGCCGCGCCGTCGGGCTCGACCATCACCATTTCCGCCGGCTTCTGCGGTGCGTTGGCGATGATGTCGTAGCCGAAGTTGCCGACATAGGCGCGGCCGCGGCTGTCGACCACCATGTCGTTGCAGTGATGGGATGCAAGCCCGGTCAAGTCGGCGTGCATCTTGAGCCCGCCGGCTTCCTGGCGCAAGAGCTTGCGGTCGGTCATCGAAACCACCAGCATCCGCCCGTCCGGAAGCCATCCCAGGCCCGACGGCCACGCCGCGACCTCGGCGATCGTCGTGTTGTGCCCCTGCAAATCGACCGCATTCACCGTATGGGCGTGCATGTCGGAGTAGTAGAGCTTGTTGTCGTGCCATCGCGGCCCTTCACCGAAGGCCAGGTTGTCGAGCAGGGTTTTGAACTGTCGCATGGCTCTCCTCCGAATTCGCGCGTTCGCGCGTCGCTTTGGTGGTTGCTATTCCAGCGCGCCGGCCGCCCGCAGCCGCGCGACCTCATCTTCGCTCAAGCCTAGCACTTGCGTGAGGACCTCGTCGGTATGCTGTCCGATAAGCGGCGCCGGGGCGCGCACCGGAGTGCCGGTGCGGCTCATCCGCCACGGCATTCCGCAATGCTGCCGGCGGCCGACTTCCGGATGGTCGAGGTAGACCCAGTAGCCGCGTTCTTTGAGATGCGTGTCCTCGGAGACGAATTTGTTGGGCGCGCATATCGAGGCTGCGACGCCCGCCGCTTGCAGGATCCGCTCCGCGTCGGCGGCGGTGCGCTGCGAGGTCCAGGCGGCAATCTCGGCCTCGAGTTCGTCCTCGTTGCGCTTGCGTGCCGCGGCGGTGGCGAAGCGCGGATCGGACGCCATCGCGGGCTTGCCGATGGCTTCCGCCAGGCGGGCGAACTCCGCGTCGTCGGCGGCCACGATCGACACCCACATGTCGATCATCACGCCGGTGTTCTCGAAGCGATCGCTGGAGGGGAAGACGCCGTGCGGCGCGAGGCAGCGGTCGCGATTTCCGTCGCGCGCCGGTTCGATCCCGTTCATCGTGTAGTCCATGATGCCCTCGGGCAGCAGCCCCATCGCGCATTCCCACTGGCTCATGTCGATGTACTGGCCCTCGCCGGCTTTTTTGCGATGGTACAGAGCGGCGAGGATCGCGAACGCGCCGTGCACGCCGGCGTTGGGATCGGCGTAGCTGAACCCGGCATGCATCGGCGGCCATCCCTTGTATCCGGTCAGCGCGGAAAGCCCCGAAAGCGGCACCTGGGCCGGCCCGTACGCGACGTATTCGTGAAACGGCCCGGTGTCGCCGTAGCCGGAGAGCGAGATCATGATCAGGTCGGGCTTGATTTTGCGCAGCTCCTCGTAGCCCAGGCCCATCTTGTCCATCACGCCCGACGCGAAATTGTTCGTGACGACGTCGCTCTTTTCGACCAGCCGATGCGCGATTTCGAGCGCGCCCGGCTTGGCGTAGTTGAGCGTCAGCGAACGCTTGCCCTGATTGTATTGGTTGAAATACCCGGAGCGGTTGATGCCCGGTTTGCCCTCCGGCCACGGCGGCAAAAGCCGCGTCACGCACGGCCGCGTCCGCGTCTCGATCCGGATAACGTCGGCGCCAAGATGGGCCAGCTGAAGGGTGCAATACGGCCCGGCCCAGACCCAGGTGAAGTCGGCTATTCTCACGCCCTCAAGCGGTAGCTTGGCCATCGTCAGTTCCCGTCCGCCCCCAAGCTCAAATCATGCCGGCGCGGCGGAGCTCTTCCAGACGCGCGGACGTCAAACCCAGGCGCGTGCCGAAAATCTCCTCGTTATGCTGCCCGAGCGTCGGCGCCGGGCGGCGGATCTCCCATGGCGTGCGGCCGTACTTGAGCGGCGCGCCGGGATACTTGTGCGTGCCCGCCACCGGATGCGCAATCTCGACGAAGAAGCCGCGCTGCTTCAGGTGATTCGAACTCAGAAGGTCGCCCATCGTCGAGACCGGCGCAAACGGGATCCGCCGCGCCTGCGCCTTCTTGTAAAGGTCGAGCGCGCTCTGGTCCTTGAGCCAGTCTTCGAGAAAAACCTTGAGCGCGTCCCAGTTGACGCCGCGCTTCAGCCGGTCGGCGAAAATCTCCTCCCCCGCCCATTCCGGATTGCCCATCAGCTCGACGAAGTTGCGCCACTGATGCTCCTCGACGCAGCAGACGAAGATATAGCCGTCGCGGCATTCCATCACTTCGAGCGGCTGGATCGGCTTCTGCCCGAGCCGCGACGCGACCATGTTCATATAGGGCCAGAACTCGAAGAACAGCTCCATCTGCGAGGCGAGCGATTCGTAGATTGAGACGTCGATGTGCTGGCCTTCGCCGTCGCGCATCTGGGCGAACACCGCGCCCATCGTCGCCACCGCCGCGTGTACGCCGCCCTGGAAGCCGGCCTGCTGGCCGAAGGGCTTAAGCGGCGGCATTTCGGGATGCTCGTGGCCGCCGCCGTTGATGTAGCAAAGCCCGCTTGCGCTCCAGAGCGTCAGATCCTCGGCGCGCCAATCGCGCTTGGGACCGGAAAGCCCCCACGGCGTGATCGAGCTCATCACCAGGCGCGGATTGCGGGCGCGCAGGCGCTCGAAGGCGAGCCCGATACGGTCCATATCGGACGGGACGAGGTTGTGAATCAGAACGTCGGCGTCCGCGGCCAGGCGCTCGAGCAGCGCGAAGCCCTCGGGCCGCGAAACGTCGAGCGTGATGCCGAGCTTGTTCGTATTGAGGTAGAGATAGAGACCGCTTTTTTCCGGATGCGCCGCGCCGCCGGGAAACGGGCCGCGCAAACGCGAGCGATCGCCGCCACCCGGCGGTTCGATCTTGATCACCTCGGCGCCCATGTCGGCCATCAGCTTGGCCGCGTAGGGCGCGGCGACCATCTCGCCCAGTTCGACGATTCTAAGTCCTGAAAGCGCTCCGGCCATCCAGACCCACCACCACCCGATTATTCGGGCAACACCTTGCGGAACGGCTTGATCTCGACCCGCTCGAATACGCCTTCGCGAGCATAGGGATCGTTGCGCGCGAACTCGCCCACCGCCGCCTCGCTCTCCATATCGACGATCATCAGGCTGCCGGTGCCGTCGGTGAACGGGCCGCCGATCAGCATTTTGCCGCTTTCGGCGAGCGGTCCGACGTACGCGAGATGACGCGGGCGAACGGCAGGTCTGAGCGCCGCGCCGTTGGGCCCGTCGTGGCCGATGATTACGAACAGCATGCCGGCTCCTCCTGGCTCAGCGCGAAGTTAGCACGCGCGGCGCGCGCCGCCCAAGCGCCCGCTCGCGGGTTTACGCAGCGACACGCGAGAGCACTCCGCCCCGCGTCACTTCGGCGAAATCGCGCCATGGCCCGTGTAGTAAATCATGAAGTAGGCGGCGCCCAGCGCGAACAGCGCCACGGTTGCCGCGACGTCGCTTGCCTCGACCGGATACTCGACGAAGCTGGTGGGCCGACGGCTCATCCCGAAGCCGCGCGCCTCGAGCGCCATCGCCATCGAATTGGCCTTGCGCAGCGCTCCCATAAAGACCGGGATCACCACCGGCACGTAGCGCTTGACCCGCTGCAGCGGGCCGCCGCGGTTGAAGTCGTAGCCGCGCAGGTTCTGCGCCTGGACCACGGTCAGCGCCGAATCGATAAACAGCGGCACCAGGCGGAACGCGAGCGTGATCGCGAAGCCGAGGCGATACGGAACACCCAGGCGCGCGAGGCCGGCCGTGAATTCCTCGACCTTGGTGGTCGAGAGGAACAGCACCGAGGTCGCCAGCAACTCGGCGAGCTTGAGGCCGCGCCCGAGGCCGAAGACCAGCGAGGCGCGGCTCAAATGGATAAGCGGAAGATCGATCAGCGCCGGACCCCGGCGATAGAAGACCATCCAGGCGAGCGTGGTAGTCAGGATCACCAGGATGAAGAGCCATCGCAGGCGGTAGAAGTTCGGCCATGCGCCGGTGAATTCCGCGAGCGCGAGCATCAAGAGACCGAGCGGCAGCAGAGCCAGCGGATGATCGACCCAATAGACCGACCAGAACATCACGAACAGCGCAAAGACCTTGACCGTCGGATGGAGCCGATGGATGAAGGTCGGGCGCTCGATGTAGAGAAAAATCGGCATCAGCCCTGCGCCCTCAGCCATGCGGCAAATTCATCGGGCGTGAGCGCGACCGTGCCGAAGCGGCGCGAGAGTTCGGTTGACTCGGGCGCGCGAAACGAAGAGGAGGCGAGCAGCTCGGCGCGGGTAAAGAATTCGCGCACGCCGCCGTCGTAAAGCTTGCGCCCGCGGCGCATCAGCACCACGCGGCGCGCGTATTCGGCGACCAGCCACGGCGTATGCGTGATCATCACGATCGCGATCCCGTCGCGGTTAAGCTCCGTCACCAGCGCCATCATCCGGCGCTGCTCGCGATAATCCAGCCCGGTCGTCGGTTCGTCGAGGATCAGCAGTCGCGGACGCAGCGCGAGCACGCTCGCCACCGCCAGGCGCTGGCGCTCGCCCTTGCTGAGAAGGAAAGGGTCGAGCGCGCGCGCGTTCTGCAAACCCACGGCGCGAAGGACTTCCTCGCATCGGCGCCGAATCTCGCCCGGCGCCAGATCGAAGTTGCGCGGGCCGAAGGCGACCTCGTCCTCGACGGTCGCGGCGAAAATCTGATGGTCCGGGTTCTGAAACACGTAACCGGCTTCGGCCGCGGTCTCGGCCGGGCGCATCGCCGCGCGGTCGCGCCCGTTAAGCATCACCACGCCGGCGGTGGGACGGAGCAGGCCCACCAGATGCTTGGCGAGCGTGGTTTTGCCCGAACCATTCTGGCCGATGATCGCGACGAACTCGCCCGGCGCGATCCGCAGATCGATCGAATCGAGCACCGGCGGGCCGTCAGGATAGTTGAAACTGAGCGCGCGAACCTCGGCCAGCGGCGCCGCGCCGCCCGCATCCGCCGCGTTCATGGATGGCGGATCCGCCACGGCGCCCGGCAGAGCGGGCGAAGCGCCTAGATGCGGGAGGGCGCGGCGAATCATCGCTTCGGCGTCGTCCAGGCCGGCGGCGTGCGCCGCGATTCCCGCTTTCACGAGCACGCGGTTCAAATCGGGCGGATGAACTCCGCACTCTTCGAGCAGGTCGAGCCGGGTCATCAAGTCGCGCGGGGCGCCCTCGGCGATTGTCTCGCCCTCGCGGAGCAGCACCAGGCGGTCGGCGTCGCGCAGCACCTCGGCCTCATGCTCGATTACGATCAGGCTGAATCCCTGACCGCGAAGGCTCCGAATCAGCGCGAAGACTTCGGCCTTACCCTCGGGGTCGAGGTCGGTGGTCGGTTCGTCGAGCACGATCACCGACGGACGCAGCGCCAGCACCGAGGCGATCGCGAGGCGCTGCTTTTCGCCGCCGGAGAGCGAGGTCGGGTCGCGGCGTTCGAAGCCGGCGAGGCCGACCGCCTCGAGCGCCGGGCGGATGCGGCGCAGCATCTCCTCGCGCTCCATCCCGACCTGTTCCATCGCGAACGCGACCTCGTGCGCGACGTTGGTGGAAAAAAGCTGCGCCTCGAAATCCTGAAAGACCATCCCGACCCGCGGCGCGACTTCGCATACGCGCGTGCTGTCGAGCGGCTGCCCGCCGATCCGCACGACGCCGGTAAACGTCCCGCCTTCGAATTCCGGGACGATACGGTTGAGGCATTTGGCGAGCGTCGATTTGCCGGCGCCGGAAGCGCCCATCACGCCCACCATCTCGCCCGGCCTGGCGATGAAGCTCACGCGGCCGAGCGCTGGACGTTCGCCGCCGGTATAGGTGAAGCTTACGTCCTCGAGTTCGGCGGCGTGCGGAGTAGCCTCGCCGCCGTCGAGACTCACAGCGCCGGCCGCTCCCCAAGCGGAACTCGCATCTTTCACATCAGCCCCACGCCGAACACGGCCAACAGGATGAACGGGCTCACGACGATCGCGATCGCCTTGTCATATGGCGGCTGGGTCATTGCCGCGGACAGGAACCCGGGAGTCCAATAGCCCGTGGAAACTAGGTTGCCCATCAGCCACGCGCCTCCCTCACCTACGACCAGGATCGCGAGGCCCAGGGCGCGCACGCTCCATCGGCGCTCCGTGAATTCGGGCATCACGTCGGTATAAAGCATCCGGCCGCGCGCGACGCGGGGATAGACGGCGCT